>FWPV01011353.1_pt1 | contig 14216 bp, 9 predicted proteins | sample 2228371 | NCBI WGS metagenome assembly FWPV01 (sample SAMEA103939776, study PRJEB20133) | metagenome
ATTTGATTTTTTAACAGGAGTAATAATGCCCTGTATTAAAACTTTGTCTGTTCCAAGATAAAGATTAGTTACTGATGAAGAATCTTTTTTGAGTAAAACTTCAAGCTCGTGTTTTAGAAAAGATCTGGATATGTTTTGGCTGTTATTTGTTGAGTAAACTACATTTGCATCGGTATCAAAAATATTTACACTGACAAAATCAAAATCTGTTTTAAGTTCGTTACCCCACTTTGCAATTTTATTAAGAATTATCTGATTTGATTTTGGGGATACCAGATCCTGAATATCCTGAGTTATTTCCGGCAGCTGGAAGAATGATTCAATGATTAATTTTCTTTGCAACTGCTCTTTTTCAATTTGCTGCAACTTAATCTCTTTAATTGCAACAACATGTCTGTACAACTCATCTTCGATATCTTTTTTCCTATCGATATAGAAAAGATATCCTATCAATCCTATTACAACAGAGATAACTAAAAAAAATATAAGGTACTTAAACGGAAAATGATCTTCTGATATTTGTTTCATTGTTTAATAAACTTTTTATCTATCAAAACTTAAAACTTTAATTTTCTTATTCCAATATGGCAAATTGCAAAATCATATTTTACAGGATCAACCGGATCATATTTCATTAGATTACTTGTAATTTCTTCCGCCATTTGCCAGCTTACATTTTTGCGCTTTGTAAGTTTAAGAGATTTACATATTCTGGCTATGTGTGTATCTACAGGTATCACAAGATGACTGGTTTTTATTTCGCTCCACAAACCAAAATCAAGTTCATCCTTTCTGACCATCCATCGTAAAAAGAGATTAATTCTCTTGCACGCACTTCCCTTTTGTGGTAATGGGAACATAAATTTTATGCCGTTAGAAATATTCCCAAATGTCTCATTAAATGAGTTCAAGAAGTGATTTGAGAAATTTGATATTCCGTTTTTTACATTTTTATCGGAAAAAAGGTAACCCTTTAAAAAAATATTTTTGACAGATGAATACTTATTCAGTTCACTTTTCAGTACGTAGAATAATTTTTTTATATCATCATCAGAATAAAATCTGTGCTTTATACCTGAAATTTTTTGCGCATCCTTTTCAGAGAAATTAGTTATGAACTTATAAGGTTTATTCCCGAACAACTTTAGAATTCTATGTAGTGTGTTTTCAATTTGTTTCACATTTCCATATGCAAATAATGAAGCAATAAAACCAATCAGTTCAATGTCTTCTTCACGATCAAACAGATGTAGGAATTGCAATGGATCAGGTTCAAGTTTTGTTCTGTCAAAAACTTTATAATGATATTCCAGTTTTTGTTCAAGTGTCATATTCAAAAATAAACTTTTTATTACAGATGATTAAGCTCCAAAATAAAAGTATCATTTTTATTCACCCTTATTATCTTTATCCATAATTTTGCAAATAATTTTTTAGGATTAAGTATGGACGATAAATTATTAAAAGAGCATCCGGTAATCGATTACATTGCTATTACATTAGGCGCAGCAATAATGGCAATTGGTATAGGAGTTTTTCTGGTTGATGCTAAAGTTGTACCCGGGGGTGTTAGCGGACTTTCAATGAGTATTCACTATCTGACAGGTTTACCTGTTGGATTGATGATTTGGGTTCTAAACATTCCTCTATATCTTTGGGGTATAAAGGAGTTAGGCAAAGAATTTGGGATAAGAACGTTTTATGGATTTACCCTCAACTCTTTTTTTATCGACTTTTTCAGAGGTGACATTCCAGGTTTTAATTATGTGAAGCTGCAGGAAACGACTACCATAAAGGATTTACAGCAAAATGATTTTTTATTCCTGATCATTATTGGTGCGTCGCTGCTCGGTTTGGGATTGGGTATAATTTTCAAATTCCGAGGTACAACTGCTGGATCTGATATTGTTGCAGCAATCATGCAAAAACGATATGGTGTAAAGCCTGGCATGGCAATTATGATAACAGATTTTTTTGTGATTATGCTTGCCGGCTTTATCATTGAGCTTAAAGATTTAGCAGGTGACAGGTCAGCAGTTACTCTTACTTTTTATGCTTTGTTTTTACTATTTATTTCAAGCCGGCTGGTTGATGTAATAATAGATGGTTTTGATTATGCACGCTCTGTAAATATTATTTCAGATAAAAATGATGAAATTGCAAAAGTGATTATGAATGATTTGAGTCGCGGTGCCACTGCAATAAAAGCGCGGGGACTTTATCGCAATATAGACAGAGAAATGCTTACAACAGTCGTAACTCTAAAAGAACTATCTAAACTTTTAAATATCATTAAGAAGATTGATCCAAAAGCTTTTGTTACCATCAGTAATGTTCACGAAGTAATGGGAGAAGGATTTAGGAGGAGGATTTAGCTTTTTACCTGGCATCGATTAAAATTTATTATATTTAATAGAGGATTTATCTATCTTCTTTTCTAGTAATAATTCACTATTTCTTTTAAGAGCATATTTTAAAATAACCACCACCTATTTATGCAAAATATAAACAGGCTAATTCTATTAAATAAAAATTATTTAATAATCTTTATCACTGCAGCTATAGTATTTATATTAAGTGCCATCGGACTCTTCGATGCTCTTTCCGCAGAAGTATCAAGATTATTGTATCACACATTTGGTTACACAAATAAATGGAGCAGATCCTACGGCGAACCGTGGTTTGTAAACTTAAATTCAAATCTTAGTGCATTTGGTAGCAGAGAGATTGTATTATTGATCACAGTTTTCTTCTCAGTTTATTTATTTAAAGATAGAGGGAAAGTTAAAGCCTTAAATTTTTTATACACTACACTTGGTGCAATTATTTTGATTCTTTTTATTAAATCGATAACATCAGACATTGGACATATAACCTTTAAAACAATAATTACAGAAAGTCTTTCAAATTTTCCAAGTGGTCACACATTTATTGCTACTGTTTTATATCTTGCAATAGCCACAGCATTAAACTCGAGGAGCAGATCAGCTTCTGTGAATAGATTTATTTTTTTTTCAGCAGTTTTATTGATTTTCATAGTTGGTGTCAGCAGAGTAACCGGAAGTGGGCATACAGTTACAGAAGTAATTGCCGGCTGGTCACTTGGTTTAGCCTGGTTTTCATTGATGCAGTTAATTCTTAGAGTTGATCATAAATCATTCTCAAAAAAATAATCCTTAAAACTTCTACTGTGATCCCTTCAACACTTGCTTGCATTTAATTCAGATTTTTATAACTTGAAAAAAAGTAAAACTATGAGGTATTAAATGAATGAATTATTAAATCAAACTTTTCTTGGCAATCCGTATTACAATTACCTGATTGCAATAGGTACTTTTTTAATCGGATTGATTGTCACTTTTCTTTTTAAGAAAATCTTATTAAGACGACTTAAAAAATGGTCCGCAAAAACCGATACAAAATTTGATGATATTCTTGTAAGAGAAATTGAAAGGACATTACTGCCGATACTGTACTTTGGTATTCTTTATCTTTCGATTAAAACACTCACCTTATCAGAAACTTTTACTTACTATCTGGGTATCGTAACTAAAGTGCTGTTCGTCTATTTACTTGTCAGGTTGATACTCTCAATCATAAATCATTTAACAAGCTCTTATTTAAAGAGGTTTGATGATTATGAACAGAGGCAGAAGCAGTTAAAGGGGATAAAAGTATTAGTAAATTTACTTGTCTGGGTAATAGCACTTGTTTTTCTGCTGGACAATTTAGGTGTTGAAATTTCTGCAGTAATAGCTGGTTTAGGTATCGGTGGAATTGCTGTGGCATTAGCTGCTCAGGTGATACTTGGTGATTTGTTCAGTTACTTTGTGATATTTTTTGATAGACCATTTGCAATCGGCGACTTCATAATTGTTGATGACAAGCTTGGTGTTGTTGAATATGTTGGAATTAAAACCACCAGGATACGAGCTTTAACCGGTGAACAACTGGTATTTTCAAATACTGATTTAACTAATTCAAGAGTTCATAATTTCAAGAAAATGGAAAGAAGGAGAGTCGTTTTTAAACTCGGCGTTGTATATCAAACAAGTTATGAAAAACTAAAAAGAATTCCTGAAATTGTTCAAGACATTATTGAAAGACAGTCAGAGGTTACTTTTGATCGTGGACATTTTGCAAGCTATGGTGATTTTAGTTTGAACTTTGAGTTTGTTTATTTCATACAGGGCTCCGACTATAATAAGTATATGGATACTCAACAAAATATAAACTTTGAAGTCTTTAAAAGATTTGAAGAGGAGAAAATTGAGTTTGCTTATCCTACTCAAACAATTTTTGTTTCAAAAGAGAATGGGAAAGCAGCTTAATTAAAAGCTGCTTTTTTAATCATCTGTTAGCATGTAAATCTAATATTGCTCTTGCACGAGGCTTATAAATGGTATGATAAATTACATCAAGATAAGAATCCATTTCTTTCATTTCGATGTTGGTTGAGTAGTTCCAAAAACCATAAATCTTTGCAAGCGATAATAATTTATTTGCGTGTAAGTCCCAGTTATAAGTTGTATCAACACGTTTAATTCCATTTTCAGAAATCATATTCCAGTAATCAGGTTCTTTTTTGCACCTATCCAAAAAGGATAAAATGATTTTCTGACTTTCCTTTTCATCAATAGGATCGATAAGAAAACCAGACTTTTTATCCTCAATAATTTCTAATGGACCTCCGTAAAGAGTTGCAAATGTCGGTAGACCAGACCTCATCGATTCAATTACAGTTAAACCAAATCCTTCAAACAGTCCACACTGGACAAAAATACCTTTACGATCTGCAACAACTCGATAAATTTCACCGGATTTATCTTTGCGTAAAAGTTTTCCTATCCAGCGGATTTTATTGTGAAGTTTATATCGGTTAATTAAATCGTGCATAAGGTAAATCTGATCTTTCTCCTCAAGATCGGAGGATTGATTCGGATCAATTTTTCCTGCAACTACTATCAGATTAGATTGTTGATTAATACCAGGATTTTCACCATACCATTTAACCAATGCTGTAATGTTTTTAATCCTGTCTAATCGGCCCATTGTAAAAATCGGAGTAAGATCGGGATTGGAAAGTTTTCCTATTATTTCCGGGTCATCAGCGTTTTCGAATAATAATTTAGTCAGTTCATTCTGAATTTCTCTCAAGCGGTATTTTTTTTCTGAATAAGGGAAAAATATTTTTTTGTTTACGCCCGGTGACACGATATTAAACTTAGGATGGAAAAGATTTATTCCACCGGTTACCCTGTATAATTTTGGCATTGTAAAATTTAAGTAAGATTCGTATTGCCCGATACTATCATCTGTGCCCGCTATTTCCTGGTACGAAGATGTTAAAATAAAGTTAGCAGCATTCATGGAAATAAGATCAGCTGTAAATTGAACAGAAAAATGATAATCAGCGTCCATTTTATCCCAGTACAAAGCACTGAACAGGTACTTACATTTTTCAAGTGCGTGTGCAATGTTGCATTGAGTTACTTTGAACTTTTGGGAGAGCAATGTAGCAACAAGATTACCATCAGAATAGTTACCAATTACTAAATCCGGTTTCTCTCCAAATTCAGCAAGCAATTCTCGGTAAGAATCATCGGCAAAAGTTTCCAGATATGGCCAAATCTCAAATCGCGAAATCCAGTTGTCTGTAACTTTTTTATTTCCGTTTCTGAATGGCACTCTCAGAATAAAACTGTTTTTCGTGTCGTAAACCTTTTCCAATCGTTTATTACAAGATGTTCCCTCAGAATTTGGAATAAGCCGTGTGAGTATAATTATTTTGGGAATTGCATTTACTCCGGAGTTTTTAATCGTCGTTAACATCTCCTCTTCGAGAGCTTTTACCTGATCTAAAATATAAACAACCTGTCCACCTGTATCGGGTTTACCCAGTACTCCTTGTTGTCCGAAGTATCCATGCGGTGAAACTGTAACAATGTTAAAAACCATCGGAATTTTTGAAATAAAGCCTTTTAACAATTCGTGGTCTGGTGCGTTCATCAACTCTCTTAACTCACTCAAACTTTCAGAAATTTTTGCCACAGTATTACCGAGTCCGGGTTCAAAGCCAATTTCCTGTAATTGATTTTTGATTTTCGAATAAGGCTCTTCAGGGTTTCTTTGTTTAAGAAAAGAAATTGCCTTGTCTATTCTTTTAATTAATTCTTCAGGTGATTTGATTCTGTCGTTTACAATCAACTGTTGGGTCTTATATTTATGAACAAAAAGAAAATCAAAAAGAGCTTTCCTGAGATTTTCTGGTTCATTAAACATCCTGCTTGATAAATATTTATTCAGATATTCGAAACCCTTGCCAATGCTTTTATAGTCACTTACAGAAGGCATTTTTCTATAGAAGGTTTGAAAGTTCAAAGTCAGAAGGTTATTGTCTGAATTTGGATCAACATACTTTTCTTTTGCAATCAGATATTCTTTTGAACTGATCTTTTCATAAGAAAATAATTCCAGATTAAACATAGTGTAAAACGACTTGCCAATGACTTCTCTTATTTCAATATAAATAGTATTTCCTAATGTTACGGATTCAGAGATATGCTTTACTATTTCTGTAATGATTTTATAATTATTGTTCTTTAAATCTCTTTTGAATGTTGTTAAGAACCTGATGTAATCACCTTTAACAAGAAGTTTCTTTTCCGAAGAAACAACGATATTAAGGTAACTAAAGAAATCATTTTTGTTATCCTCAATCAATTCTATTATCGATTTTAGCTGCATTTAAACTCCGTCTTCATTTAAAAAATTATAGTGATTAATTCCTTCAATTATTCCGGCAGCATATTCCTGTTGGGAAAAATATACTCGGTTAGCACCCTTTAATGTCTCTAACTCAGGACTATAATTTGCAACCACAACACCCAGCAGATCTCCTTTCAACATTTCCATATCATTGCCGGAATCACCTGCCACAAGAATATTTTCAAAAGGGATATTCCATCTGTAAGCAAGATATCTTATCGCTCTTCCTTTGGACGCCCGGTATGGAAGAATATCCAGATACTGTCCATGACTAAATATCAGATTACACTTGATTTTATTTTTAATTAGTAATTGACTTACTTTTTCAATGTTCTTCTTATTGTTATAAGTATAATAACTGATTTTAAATTTTCTCTGATTCTTTATTTCCTGATACTTAAGAAAATCGAATCTTGCTAACAACTGAACTATTTTATCTCTCTGCCATTGATGCGAAATATGAGCATCCCATCCCTTTGAATAAATAAGTTGATCTTTATGATTATAATAAATTTCTGACCCAACAGAAGTGATCAGTATTTCAGGCAAAACAACATTTTTTTTCTTCAGAATTTCAATTGTTGATTCAACAACTCTGCCGGTTGCAACTGCAAATCCAACTTTAGGATGTTTTTTCTCTATGATTGAATTAAATTCATTCAATGATTCATCATCACCAATGAGTGTATAATCAATATCGGAAACGATTAGTTTTTTCATTCCGAAAAGTTTTCTGCCAGTTTCAGCAAAACTGTTCTGCATCCTGGAATTTACTGCAAGAATCATTTGGGCTTCTTTTAAGTATTTATCTGTGTGTGATTGCCAGGTATAGAATTTTTTAACATTATTTATTCCATTGACTGAATATTGTTTCCATAGTTTTTTATTGTCTAAAATTTTATTAATAGCTTTAGAAATGTTTGATGGATCTGAAACATCAACCATGATTCCGTTCTGACAATTATTTATGATATCTCTGGGACCACCATCCTTTGTTGCAACAACAGGTAAACCGGATGCTGATGCTTCTAAAAGAGTTAGTCCAAAAGTTTCTGATAAAGAAGCATTAACAAAAACTCCACCGGTTCTTGCAGCTATTCGATATAATTCAGGCACTTCAATATCTGTATCGTGTTTTTTGGGAATTGCCATCTTACCATATAAATTATATTTATCCATTAAGAGAAGGATCTCGGTGAGAACTTCTCGTTCATTATCCTCCATTGTTTGAATGTCTTCCCGGATTCCGGCATAAATAGCAAGATTAGCTTTTTTCTGTAATTGTTTGTCCTCACCATAAGCGTGTATTAAACCGGAAATATTTTTTCTTTTATCTGGTCTGCATAATGTAAGGATAAGTGGTTTATCAACATTTGTAAAAAACTTTAAGAATTCACGATTGATGTGTTTCATTAACAAAGCTGTTTGTTTATCAAAAATTCTGTCTTCATTGTAAGGGAAAAACTTCTCTAAGTTTATTCCGGGTGGAATAACTCTGAATTTTGAATCTGATATATCCGGATAATTTTTAAGATGATTTTCGATTTCCTGGGTAGTACTGGTTACAATCATATCCGCATTAAAATAGATTTGCTCTTCAGCGGATATTCTTTGACTCATTTTGTACCGTTTCTCAATTAACTCAGGAACCATTCCATTTTCCAATAATTTTTTCTGTTTATCTCTGCCAAGTGAATGAGAGGTGTGAAAAAATGGGATTCCAAAAAATTTTGAAAGTTCTGTGCAGATATAACCAGCATCAGCATAATGACTATGTATAAAATCCGGGAGTCTGTTTTTGGGTTTAAGATACTTTATACTTTTATCAATATATTCTTCAAGATGATTCCACAACAATTCTTTCCGAATATATTTACCGCCGCCGCATTTTATCCTCACTATATCTAATTTGTCATTAACTTTTTCTATAGGAATTGAATAATCTGTTGAAAGATTTTTATCATTTATCCAACGCGTAACTAATTCAACTTTTTCAACTTTATCATTTTTACTTAAAGTGTTTGCAAGTTCAAGAATATATTTTATTTGTCCACCCGTATCTGCATCACGTCCTAATTCCGGATCTGAACCCCTGATTAATCCATGTAAACTGTAAAGTTGTATATACAGTCCTTTTGATTGTAACATAATCTGTCCATATTGTTCATAATTAGTCTATCGCAGTACATAATAACATTTATTATGTTAAATGCAAATGAATGTGATGTGGCTAACAGAATTGAAGTTAATTCGAAAGGAAAAATCTGCTTTTAATTAGCTATCCAAATAGTAAATAAGTCAATTTACTCAATAAGTAAAATGTTTTATGTGTTCACCTTTAATTCCTATTTCCGTCATAGCTTCGATGCCAATTTCCAAATGCAGAGCTGCAAATTTTTCTGTTACTTCTTTATCAGATTTTTCAGTTTTAACACCTTCAGGAATCATTGGAATATCAGACACAAGTAGTAACGCACCGCGTGGAATCTCATTTACTAATCCAACAATGAATAAAGTTGCGGTTTCCATATCGATTGCTATAGTAGAAAGTGTCTTTAAATAATTTTTAAAATCTTCGTCCCATTCCCATACTCTTCTATTCGTGGTATAAACAACACCCGTTCTGTATTCCATTCCACGCTGCACGATTTTTTCTGAAACAAATTTATGAAGCTTGAACGAAGGTAATGCGGGTACTTCTTCTGGCTTGTAATCATCACTTGTTCCCTCACCTCTGATAGCAGCGGTAGGCAGAATAAAATGTCCGATTTCAGTTGAGCGTTTTAATCCGCCGCACTTGCCAAGGAATAACACTCCCTTTGGGGCTCTTGCCACAAGTAAATCCATAATTGTTGCAGCGTTTGCAGAGCCAATTCCAAAATTAATTATTGAAAGCCCATTTGAATTTGTTGCGGTTTGCATTGGTCTGCCAATACCTTTTACATCACAATTAAATCTTTCTGCAAAACTCTCAACATAATTTTGAAAATTAGTTAACAGCATATAATCACCAAACTCATCTATTTGAGTTCCGGTGTAACGTGGCAGCCAGTTTTTTGCTATATCGAGTTTTGTTTTCATAATAACGCTCTCTTTTCAATTTATCGTTAAGGTGGCTTTGCGGGAAACAAAAATCATTTCACGCAGAGTCGTTGAGCCGCAGAGAAAATTTAATTGGTATAAATTTTAATTACCTTTTTAATTGCTTCTTCACAAACTTTACAAAAAGGTTTATCTCCTTTTGAAAACATTATACAATCAAGCATCGGACGGTACAAACCTGTTGGCTGATACCCGGCGCCTTCAAAAGCACCGACTTTATTCCAGTACTTACTGCTCATCAGATATTTATCTACTTTTTCTGACTGCTTTTTATCTTTAATTGCATATTCTTCCTCAGCTGCCTTGATTTGATCTTCAGGGGCCCGATTTCGCTTCAACTCTGCTATATAACTGTTAAGTCTGTTTCTTTCTTTGAGCCATTCATAACTGAATCGATCGAATTCTTCTTTCTCCCACGGAGTTGGAATTTCAATTCCTTCGCTTAAATATTTTTTCCATTTAATATTTTTTGGATCAAGTAATGCGGTAATATTTGGTTCAACCGGTTCAACAGTTTGTTTGAAGAAATCATTATAGGCAATATCAGATGTGTAATACTCATCAGCCAAACCTGTAAATGAATGACCAAACTCATGAGTAAATAAATATTTTGCGAACTGATTATCAGTCGTGTAAGTACAATATTGATTATAAATTCCGCCACCGCCATAACGAGGATGATTAACCTGAATGTATATTGCATCGTAAGGAACGTGCGCTGCAAGGTTTCGCATTGATAAATTATCTTCCGTCATCAAATATCTCTCCGATCCTAAAGTCCAGAATGAAGTGTTAAGCACTGTATTAACAAAAATATCAGCACCGGGTAAATCCGTTCCCGATTCCTCAGATGGTTTAAACACACCATAAATATTAAAATTATTTTTTTGTGATTTATAAGGTTCTTGCTCAAAGAAAAATTCCACAAAACGATTTAGATCTTTTTCAAATTTATCTCTTTCTGATTTTGTGTAACCTTCTGCAAGAATAACAATATCAACTTTTTTATGAGGATCACCGTTTGAAACAGGGTTAAAAATCTCTACAGATGAATCAGCAATTTTATCTTTAATTATGTAAATGCTTTGCGGGTCAATTTCTGTTCTGAAAAATTCATCAAGCAGGTTTTTCTCATTTCTTTTTTCCAGGGCAAAAATGATTTTGTTTTTTGGAAAAGGAAGAATTGCTGTTTCATGAAAGCTTTTAACAATACCATTTACACCATCATCACTTGATGCGTATTCACCAAACAGTGTATCAAATCCTTTTGAATAAATTAATTTGCCTGTGGTAGCATCATAAATTTTAACATAATATTTTCCATTGTTCAGATTATCGACAAGATGATTTAAGCTTCCTGCCCAAATGCCATAACTGAATACTTTGTCAATCGTAATCATTTCTGTTTTAGCATCGCCAATATGAAAATAATCTATGCGGAGTGTTTTATCTATAAAATAATCATCGAATTGAATCGTGGTTTGCGCATTTAACACCAGTGTTAAAAGAATTGCTGCAATAAGTGATCGCATAAAAGCCTCGCTTAATTTTTAGCGAAAAATATTTTTTTGTGGTAGTAATTTAATAATCTTTTGCTGAACTTTAGTATGTAAAGACTTTTGAAATTTTGTCGTGTAATTCCGAGCCTAACTGTCGGCAGATAGTATTGTTTCGTAATCTTAAGTGATGATCCTGAATTGAATTCAGGATGACAATATTCAATAAATATTTATAAGTTTAATTTTAGTATTAAGCAATTGGATATAAAATGAATTTTTATAAAAATTATTACAAACTCATTTTGTCAGTTTTACTCTTACTTGTAATCTCAGCTCCAAGCATTGCACAGCAGGATGAAAGCTGGAAAATTTATGACGACTCACAAGTCGCGAGGGTTGATATAACAATAGATCCTTCTGCACTTGAGTGGATTTATCAAAATGTTCAAAGCGATTCAGAATTTGTTGCCAAATTTCATTTCCAAAATGCGCACATTAATGAAACAGTAGATTCAATAGGCTTCAGATTACGAGGAAACACATCACGAGATGCTCAGAAAAAATCGTTCAAAGTTTCTTTTAATACATTCTTCCCGGGCAGGGAATTTTATGGAGTTGATAAACTCAATCTCAATGGCGAGCATAATGATCCATCAATCATTCGCAGTAAACTTTGTTTCGATCATTTTCAAACAATTGGAATGAAGGCAAGCAGAGCAAGTCACGCCGAAGTTTATATCAACGGTCAATACTATGGTCTTTACATTTCCGTTGAACATATTGACGATGAATTCCTGAATAAAAATTTTAATAACGATTCCGGAAACTTATGGAAGTGCCTTTACCCTGCTGATCTTGTTTATCTCGGAAGTGATCCCAATCTATATAAAAATCTAAACAATAACGGCAGACCTGCTTATGAATTAACAACTAATGAAGAGCAAGGTGATTTTACAAAGCTTGTTAAATTAATTACTACTCTTAAAAACTCAGCGTCATTGTCACTGGTAGATTCATTGGAATCAATACTTGATGTGCCGAGTGTTTTAAAATATTTTGCTATGAATATTCTTTTTGGTGAGTGGGATGATTATTGGTCATTGATGAATAATTATTATCTATATCACGAGCCGGGTGAAGACAAAATTTATTTAATACCTTACGATTATGATAACACATTAGGGATTGACTGGTTTGGAATAAACTGGACAAACGCCAATCCATATAATTTTCCAAAAGTAGTTAGTGGATCGAGACCTCTTGCTGAAAAAATAATGCAGAATCCTGAATACAGAAATTTATACACTCACTTTCTGGAATTTTTCAGATCAAATATTTACGATTTGAATTTATGGACAAACAGATTGGATAGTTTAAGGCAAAGAATCACAACATCAGCTCTGAATGATAACTACAGAACACTTGATTACGGTTTTGATATCAATGATTTTTTTAATTCTTATGCAGAATCCGGTTACAGCAAAGACCATGTTAAATATGGATTAAAAGAATTTGTAAACCTCAGAAATGCATCATTACCATCTCAGCTTTCTTATCAAAGTGCTAAGCCAATAGTTTACAGGATTGATTATCTGCCTGAAAATCCTGGGCCAAATGACACGATTAAAGTTTACGCATCTGTTTTTGATAGTGATGGATTAAGTGAAGTTTCAATTCATATTCAAAAAAATGATTTACCGACTGAAATCATTTCTATGAATTTTTCTCCGATTATTAATTCAAAGATTATCGAAGAATCGGACAGATGGATTGGTATAATTCCCCCACTGGGAAATAATGCGGTTGCAAAATTTTTTATATCAGCCAAAGATAATTTTAATCAGTTTCAATTCTATCCAAGAAAAAAGGCGGTTGAGATAATTACTCCTCAGATAATAACTAATGATATAGTAATCAATGAATTTATGGCTGATAACTCTACCTCAATTTCAGATCAGAATGGTGAGTTTGATGACTGGATTGAATTGTATAATCCAACAAGTTCCCCAATTAACCTGTCAGGAAGATACTTGACCGATAAAAAAGACAACTTAACAAAGTATAAATTCACTCAGCCAAATTTGATTTTAAATCCAAACGAATTTCTTTTAATCTGGTGCGATGAACAGGGTTCACAGCAAGGAATACATACAAATTTTAAACTTAGTAAAGATGGTGAGTTTATCGCTTTGGTCGAAACAGATGGGGTTTCAGTAATAGATTCAATATCTTTTGGTCCACAGCAAACAGATATGTCATTTGGACGATACGGTGATGGTAACGATAGTTGGGTTTTTATGAGTCCAACTCCGGGCACAACAAATAACATTGTTTCTGTTAATGATGATGAAATTATTCCTTCAGAGTTTTCATTAACCGCTTACCCGAATCCTTTCAATCCTGCTACAACTATCTTGTATGTCATTCCGAACGAAGTGAGGAATCTAAAAGATTTCTCGTCACAAGGTCCTCGAAATGACAATACTATGGTTTCATTAAAAGTTTACGACATCCTTGGAAACGAATTAATTACTCTGGTTGATCAAGAGAAACCTGCAGGCAGTTATGAAGTTATTTGGGACGGTGAAAATGCTTTTGGGAATAAAGTAAGCTCAGGAATTTATTTTGCCCGATTAAGTGTAAATCAGAAGTTCAAAAATATTAAGTTGATGCTGCTAAAATAGATTTTTAGTAGGGACAGGGCTTGCCCTGTCCGCTTTGTTCATTATTAAAAGGTAAATCACGTCAATAAATAACTATTTCAGGAGAAGCAAGCCTACCCCCTACTACTTAGTATTTCTACATTATTTATTCTTTACATATTAAACAATTAAAAAAATTTTTAAT
>FWPV01011354.1_pt1 | contig 14216 bp, 12 predicted proteins | sample 2228371 | NCBI WGS metagenome assembly FWPV01 (sample SAMEA103939776, study PRJEB20133) | metagenome
GACGGAGCCCTCTCAAGGCTCAAACAGGGGTTCGAGTCCCCTTGGGGGCACAGCAAGACCGCCAGTGATGGCGGTTTTTTGTTTCGAGCCCGCTCATCCCATCGAGGGACGCGCGGCCGCAAACCTGGGTGCGAGTCTCTCTGGGGGGCGCTGATCCGAAACCGTCTTGTTTCGAGCCCGCTCATCGCCTCCTGTGTACCAAAGATTGATAGTATCCTCAAGCCCTGCCCCCAGTCAGGGCAGTTGCAGGCAGTTTCGGGCCGTCACGTTATGCAACTTTCTACGCCCAACTGCATCCAACTTTGAGAAATAAATCACAGAACTGGAGACACCCCCTATGGAAATGATTATTGATTTCCCCGGCGGCGCGCGCGTGGATGCGCACTTTGGCCCCTTCACCGTCAAAACCGACCAGCCACCGGCCGCCACCGCCCCCACGCCGTTTGCCACCTTCCTGGCTTCGATTGGCACATGCGCGGGCATCTATGTACTGGGCTTTTGCCAGCAGCGCGGACTGCCAACCGAGGGCATTCGCATCATCCAGCGCATGCACAGCAACCCCTTTACCGGCATGGTAGAGAAAATTGACCTGGAAATTCAGGTACCGCCCACCTTCCCGGAGAAATACCGCCCGTCGCTCATCCGCTCGGCGGAGTTGTGCGCGGTGAAGAAGCACTTCGAGAACCCGCCCGCCTTCGAGGTCACGACCAAAGAAGTGGCTACGGCCTGACCAACCCGCAAGCCAAACTTTCCTCTTTCATCTTGCTTTCGGGCAGTGGCGAAAGAGGAAAGTTGTTTTAACGGGTAAAATCTCCTCATGCCCTACCTGATTGACGGACATAACCTGATCCCAAAAATGGGATTGCGCCTGAACGACCCGGACGACGAGCAGGCCCTCATCACCCGCCGCCACACCCGCCAAAGTATGGCGGTTTACTTTGATGCCGCGCTGTCCCCAAACGCCTCCACCATGGCGGATTCCAGCCCATCGGTCGCGCCGGAATCACCCGCCAGCGCGGACAGGCGCTCACGCAACGTGGCATGGAGCGCGGTCTGCGCCAGCAGGAATGCCGCCAGCCGCGCCGCTTTGGGCGGGTCAGCGGGCGCAAAAAGCACGGTCGCGCCCGCCAAGGCTTCCAATGCCAGCGGCAGTTGACGCGTTTGCTGGGCGGCGCGGGCTGCCTTTTCAAAATAATACAGCGCCTGAGACGTATCGCCCTGCGCGGCGTAAGTGTGCGCCAACCCCGCCAGCGAAAACGCCATGCCAGTCTGGTCGCTGACGCGTCGTCGCGCGGCAAGGCTATCCGCATAATGCCGCGCGGCGCCGGGATAATCGCCTTGCTGACGGGCCATATCGCCCAAATTATGCAGACACAGCGCCCGCCCCCACGGGTCGCCCAAATTTTCGGAGATGGCAAGGCTCTCCTCGTAGCAGGCGCGCGCCGGGGCGAAATCTTCCATTTGCGCCAGCAGGTTTGCCAGATTGACCAGCGCCAGCGCCACGCCGCGCGGGTCGTTCAGGGCGCGCCGCACCGCCAAACTCTCCTCGTAGCACGCCCGCGCCGCGTCCATTTTGCCCATCAGACGCAACACGCTGCCCAGGTTGTTGGCGGTCGAAGCCACGCGCTGGGGGTCATCGAGGGCGCGGAAAATCATCAGGGCTTCGTCCTGCGCCCGGCGGGCGGATTCATAATCGCCTTTTTGCTTGTGCACCACGCCCAACAGGCTCAGGGCGCGCCCGAGCGCGGCTTCATCGGCGGCTTGCTCTGCCAGCGCCAGGGCGCGATTCAAGAAGGCCGCGGCTTCGTCCAGTTTGCCGCGATAGATGGCGTTCATGCCCAAATTCGACAGGGCGCGCGACTGCCCACGCGGGTTTTCCAGCCGCTCGAAAATCGCCAGACTGGTCGCGCTCAACCCCGCCGAAACATCATACTGCGCCAGCCTGTCCGCCATCAGCCCGCGCGCGGCAAACACCCAGGCCAAAAATTCGTCCTGCGGCAGGGCTTCGAGCGGCTCCAGCAGCAGGCTAAACTCGCGATAATGCCCGCGCATCTCGTAATACGCCAGCATCGCCTCCAGCGCCGGGGCGAGCAGGTCGGCGCGCGCGCGCGCCGCCGCCCATTGCCAGGCAGCGCGCAGGTTGTCGTGCTCGGCGCTCATCTCTGCCAGCGCGGTTTGCTGCCCCGGTCCGCGCAAATCGGCTTCGCGTTGGGCGGCAAAATGCAAATAGTATTGGGAAAAAGCCAACTGCGGATTTTCGCCGCGCCGGGGAGCGGAATCCAGCCCTTCGCGCGCGTACTGCCGCAAAAGCGGGTGGATGGCATACCTCCCGGAGCCTTCCCGCCGCACGAAAGACTTTTCCACCAACCCGGAGAGTTCCGCCAACCCCGCCCCGGCGGCTTCACGCGCGGCATCGAAGGTGAACCCACCCTCGAAGACCGCCAGACGACAAAAGACGGTCTGCTCGGCTTCGTTGAGCAGTTTCCAAGAGCGTTCGAAGACCGCCAAAAAACTGCGGTGCCGCGCCGGAACATCCGGGCTAGCGCTGGAGAGTACGCTCAAATCGCGCTGAATCGATTCGGCAATTTGCGCCGGGTCGAGCAGACGCACCCAGGCGGCGGCGAGTTCGATGCCGAGCGGCGCGCCCATCACCAATTCGCAAATGCGGACGATATGCGCCAAATCTGACGCGCCGGGGCGGAAATCGGGGTTGGCGCGTTGGGCGGCTTGATAGAAGAGTTGCACCGCGTCGAACGATTCGGCTTCGGCGGCTTGCGCGGCGGGGATGTCCATGCCGCCGATTTCGAGGGCGCGCTCGCTTTGCAAGCCGGTGCGCAGGCGCGAGGTAAGCAGGAATTTAACGCCCGGCGCGTCGCGCAGCAGGGCGCTCAGCAGGTCGGTGTTGGCGGGCTGGGTGTCGAAGTTATCCAGCACGAGCAAAATTTCCTGCTGTTTGAGCGCGGCAGATAATTGGGCTTGGGGAGTCTGGCGGGGGGCGGGGGCAAGGTTGAGCGCGTCGAGCAGGGTTTGGGCGAGCGGTTCGAGTGGTTCGCCGTTTTCGGGCGCGTCGGGCAGGGAGACGAACAGCACGCCGTCTAAAAAGTCGCCTGCCAGTTGAGCGGCAGATTGGGCGGCGAGGCGGGTTTTGCCCATGCCGCCCGCGCCGTATAGGGTCAGCAGGCGGCAATCGGGGCGGCGCAGGCAATCGGCGACCCGTTTCAGGTCGGTATCACGCCCAATGAACGGGGTGCTGTACACGGGTAGCGCGTTCCGGTAGGCGTTCCCGGGCTGGAGCAACTTCTGGTAGAGCGATTCGGTTTCGGGGGCAGGAGTCACGCCCAGTTCTTTTTCCAAAAAATCGCGGCAGATGTTGTATTGCTGGAGGGCGGCTTGCTTTTGCCCGTTACGCGCCAGCAGGAGCATGAGTTCGCGGTGGGTTTCTTCGCGCAGGGGGTCGAATGCCAGCAGGCGCTGGGCGGCGCGGATGCCGCGCGGGTAGGCACCGCAGCGTTTGTAGTAGTCGAGCAGGTTTTCGAGGGCGGTCATGGCGGCGAGGCGCAGGCGCTCGCGGGTGAGAGATCGCCATTCTTCGAAGCGGCTGCTCTCGCGCAGGTAGATGCCGTGCAGAAAGTCGCCGCGATACAGGTCGAGGGCGCTTTCGAGGGCTTGCGCGCCGGTTTCGGTGAGCAGGGTCAACCCGGATTCACGCTCGTATTCGGCATCGAGCAATCGCTCGAAGTCGAGGGAATCCATGCGCCAGTGGGGGGCGCGGCGCAGGCGCACGGTCTGGCGGCTGATTTCGAGTTCTTCGCCGAGGTGTTTGCGCAGGCTGTTGAGCAAAACGCGCAAATTGGCGAGCGCTTGGGCGGTGGAGCGGTCGTCCCACAGCAGGTCTGCCAGCGCTTCGCGCGGGTGGGGCTTGTCTTCGGACGCAAGATAGACCAGCAGGGCTTCGGCTTTGCGCGAAGCCAGCGCGGCGAGCGGCTGGTCGTCTTTGCGGAGTTCAAGTCCGCCGAGGGTGAGGAGGGTGAGCGAAGCGGGCATTGGAGTAGAAAGGCATCGAATGATGCGAATTACGCGGATTGGTTTTGCTTTCGTGAAATTCGTTCAATTCGATGCTGAAATTGGACAAAAATTACCCATTTTCTGAACGATTTCTGAACGATGGTTTGTGATAATGACGTTATGAAAATGCTCAAAAAAGCCCGTTCAGGTCAGTACCATGCGTATTTGTTGCGTCTGTGGCAGGAAGATGAAACGAAAGAATGGCGCGCCCTGATAGAAGATGCCCATTCGGACGCGCGGCGCGGGTTCGCTACGCTGGAGGCTTTGTTCGAGCATTTGCGTCAACTCACCGGCGGAGAGGAAACGTCGGGAGATTATCCTATTTTATTCAAAGGAGAAGGAAAATGAAACGCAAAACAATTTTAATTTTCTTGGTTTTTGTATTCTTGCTCAGCGCATGCGGCGGTGGCGGCGCATCCACGCCAGAACAACCCGCCGCGCCAGTATCTGGGGGGCAATCGGCATCTGCGTCTGCCGAAGCGGCGACTGCCACGCCCGCGCTAACCGCAGAACCGACTCCAATTCCAGCCCCCACCCTGCCGCCCCTGCAAGTGAGCAGCGGACGGTACATTTACACCGATGCCAATTACATCAATGACATTGTGCAATTCAACAATCTGATTTTCGCCGGTGGGCGGGGTGGATTGGTTTCATGGGATATTGGCTCTGGAATTTATCGCAAGTTCACCACGCTGGATGGTTTGCGGCACATCTCGATTTACGAAGTGGTGGTCTGCAACATGCCCGAACCGCGCATTGTGATTGGGCATGATTTGGGCGTGGATTTGTTCGACCCTGCCGCTGGCGAGTTTTCGCCGTTGGTGGTACCGGATGCCGAGGCCGGTTTGAACACCAAAGTGAGCGCGTTGTACTGCGACCAGCCCAACAACCGCCTGCTGATAGGCTATGAAGGCGTAGGCGTCTACGATTTTGGCGCAAACACCTACACCCGTTACACCCGCAACAACAATGGGTTAAGTTGGAACGGCGTAAGCGGTCTGGCGGTGATTGGCAAGGATATTTGGGTGCTGACCGGATACAACGGCGCGAACGTCATCAAACCGGATGGCAAGGTGGTCATTTACGATGAGGCGGGCGGTATGCCCAGTCAGCGCGCGTATTCCGCCGCGCAAACCAAAGACGGCACAATTTGGGTTGGCACATCGAAAGGGCTGCTCAGTTTCAAAGGGGGCAAGTGGGCGCTGATTGAAGGGCTGCCGGGCGAAATCAACAATCTGTTGGCCGCGCCCGATGGCACGCTGTGGTTTTCCACCTATCCGATCGGCACGGGCAAACTCTGCCAGTTCGACCCGGCGGCGGGCAAGTGCGTGGCTTTGTATGAACATCCGCGCGATGGGATTGTGAATTTTGCCCTGATTGGCGAAACAGGCCAGCCCCCGCAATTGATTTTCTATGGCACGCGGCAGGGTCTGCGGGTTGTAAAGCCCGGCAGCAACGAACCACTAGCCTGGACGATTGCGGACGATGAGCGCCTGGCCTCTAACTTCGTCGCTTCGATGGCGTTGGATAGCGAGAACCGGCTGTGGGTTGGCACGGATAGCGGAATCAACGTAATTGACCCGGCCAATCCCGCCACTGAATGGACAACTTACCGGCGCGAGAGCGATATGCCAAACACGCCGGGCGGCAACTGGGCCAGTCAACTTGTCCCGGCGGAGAATGGCGCGATGTGGGCAGCCATGACCAACGGTCAACTCTCATACTTCGACGGCGCAGGACGCTGGACGGTCTTTGAGGATAAAGCGTTCTATTCAGTTCGCGTCATTGGGCTGGATGCTGAAGGCCGCGCCTGGATTGCCAAAGATGACCAGCCGGTGCGCGTGCTGAAGGACGGCCAGCAAGTAGCGGAATATACGGTAGCCGACGGCCTGCCCGAAGGACGGATTACCACCCTGTTCCGTGATGGCGATGCGCTGTGGATTGGTGGCAATGGCCTGGCGCGTTACCAGGATGGAAAACTGGAACTGGTCTTTGGCAAAGATGAAATGAGCAATGTGATTGCCCTGGCGCGTGATTTGGATGGCAACCTGTTGATTGCCCGCGCCAACTCGCTCATTCGGTTGGATTCCAACAACATTCCCAGTGTGGTGCTGAAAGGTGATCTTGACAGCGATATTCTGGACATTTACGCTGGAATTACCAGCATGGCGCTCGACTCGAATGGCGTGATTTACCTGGGCACCAGCCAGGGACTGCTCATCTCTAATGATAACGGCGCTTCGTGGACGCGCATCACTACTCAGGGCGGCATCACCACCAACTACCTGCGCGTGGTCTTCGTTGACCAGTACGACACGCTCTGGATGGGCGGCGGCGACAGTTTCGCCGGTGGCGGGCTGATGCGCTACGTGCCGTAAACAACCCCCAACTTTCCCCTGTGGGCGGAGAACTCCTCCGCTCACAGGGGTTTTAAGGACAAATCGAAAGGAGCGCCCGCATGGCGGCTTTGGTTTACCTGCTCATTTTTGCCGTATTGATTTTGCTTTTCCTGGTCGCGCCACTTGCCATTCTGGCATTTAGCCTGGGAGTAGGCGGCGCAACCTTCATCAAAAAGCGCCGCCTGGGGCTGGCAATCATTTTCCTTGTCCCCAGCGCGCCGATGGGATGCCTGTGCGGCGTGGTTTCGTTGTTTTTTACACGCCATCTGAACTGGCGCGCGCTTTCCCTATTCCCGATGCCGTGTTTTTCTTTGGCGCTCCACTGCTGGGGATTGTGATTGGCTTTGTTCTGACTGCCCTTAGTTGGTTTGTCTTGAACCATTTCGAGAAATCCAAGACGGGAGAAAAATAAACATGAACCCTGATACGCTTTCACAGCCCCAAAACAACGAAAAACCAAGCAAGTCTTTCGCAACCAACCAAATCCTCATGCACATCCTGCTGCGCGGAACGTTATTTGGCGTGGCAGTGATGGTTGCCATTTGGGGATTTTTCTCCCAGGTAATTGGATTTGTGCAATTAACCATTTTTGGCGGCTTTGTTGTGACAGGAATCATTGCCTTGCTGCACCTGATTGCCCACACCCTATCGCTGATTATGGTTCACCGCGCTACAAAAACCTATTTTTACCTGGTAGCCGCCTCGCATTTTGTCTATATGCTTTCCACTCTTTTCCACATTCAAGATGGAAGTTTTTACAACACTGCATCCCTGCCCCAGTTTATATGCTGTTCTCCCTGAATAATATTCCTTCTGCGCTTTCTATGCCGATTCTTATCGGCACGACGCTGTTGGCAGTGGTTATCTGGTTTCCCCTGGCGCTGATTAACTTTGTGAATAAGCGCAATGAAACAATCCAAATTCCATCCGCGCTGCTGGTTATCGGCTCAATTTCGATTTTATACACCAGCGCCCTACTTTTACTTGGAACACACCCGGCCTGGATATTTAACAACGAAAGAACCGACAACTTTTTCATCACTATTCTGTGTTTGATTGCGCCAGTCATCCCTTTAAATTTGATGGTTTGGTTCGTAACAAAAAAAACGAGTCCTTTCAGCATCCCCGGGCCTTACCTGTGGCCCGTAGGCCTGACCATCCTGCCCTCGCTCTGCCTGCTGTCATTTTTTATCTACATCACAGTAACAAGCGAAGAAAATCTTTGGCCCACAACCATCCTTGCCTGCTTCCTGCCGCTCCTCCTGCTCAATATTGCTGTCGCGCTAATTGTTTTCTTCATCAAAAAGCGTAGGGGAACCAAACCTGATTGATTATTATCGCTTTTGCGGCCTGAAAAACTCAACCAGACCGCCAACGAGGTTAAACGTACAATGAAAAACAAATTTTCTCCACGCTACCTTTCGATTGCCGCGCTCTGCCTGTCGTCAATCGCATGTATTTTCGGGGCATTCTTCCAAAAGCGCACTGACACAACCCACAAATGTGCGTGACCGTCGCCTGAACCATCCACCTGCCCCATATCGCCCCTCTTCCAGACCGGGAGAGGGGTAAAATTTATCCATGCCCTACCTGATAGACGGACATAACCTGATTCCCAAAATGGGATTGCGCCTGAACGACCCGGACGACGAGCAGGCCCTCATCACCCGCCTGCAAATCTTTTGCCGCCACTCCCGCAAAAGTGTAGAGGTGTACTTCGATGGCGCGCCGCCCGGTCAGGCAGGCACGCGCAAATTCGGGTCTGTGACGGCGCACTTCGTCCGGCAGGGCGCGACAGCTGATACCGCCATTCGGCAGCGCTTGCGCGCGCTGGGCAAGGCGGCCAAAAATTGGGTGCTGGTCACCTCTGACCGGCAGGTGCAGGCCGAAGGACAGGCCGCCCATGCACAGGTCATTTCTAGCGAAGCGTTTGCCCGGCAGGTAAACACAGCCATACACAACGGCCTGGCAGGGTCTCAACCATCAGGAGAGATGAGCGCCGACGAACTGGATGAATGGCTGCGCCTGTTTGGAGAAGGCTAATTTATTAGAAAAAACTCTAATAAATTATTAATTGTAATTCGGATAGAAACGGTGTATATTATTGACAAGACATCTGCCTCCCTTTTACTGGTATTACAGGTGTCGCCCACCATGCGTGCGTTTGCATGCCCCCCCCATGCTAACCCAATGGTGGTGTCCCTCCCCCCCAAGGTGAAGCGGTATGCACAGTTGCATACCGCTTCCGCCTTTTAACGGTGTAATGCTGCCATACAGGCCCAGACGCCAACAAAAAATTTCCCTGGCAGAATGCTCGAAACGTTCGTCATGTCGGACACAACCTGCATCTCCTGCCTTTTATAAACCTGAATTCGAGCCAGGCTTTTCAGCGTCCCGAAGGCTTCCCTTCGTGCGCGACGCAAGCAGCAAATCAGCCTTCGAGACGGTTATCCCGAACGAACGTTTATAACCAATTTTCCGCGCTTCCCATGTAAAAAACGCCCACCACAGAGACTCCCCAAGATCCAAACTTGCCAATTGCCAAATAAGACAGAAACAGTGTATATTGATTTAGACCGTTTGAACCGTCCCGAAGGCTTTGTACGGGCAACTTCAAGGGTCGAAATCAGCCTTCGGGACGCTTATCCCGAACTGACGTTATATTGATTTAGACCGCAACGCCTGCACAATGTTTGGCGCAAGAACAGGAGTAAAATCTGACGCATGACCACCCTGGCTGCGCTCGTCCACTCAGAAACACACGCTTACCCAGGACACCCCGAAGCCCCCACCCGCCTGGATGGCATACGCACCGATCAACCCGGCGTCACCTGGCTGGATGCGCCGCCCGCCCAACCCGATGAAGTCGCCCGCGTGCACACCGCCGCCATGATCGAAAGGGTACGCCAGGCCTGTCATCGCCCAGGGGTTATTGATTACGCCCCCACCTACGTCACCCCTACCTCCTACCACAATGCCCTTCAGGCTGCCGGGGCCGCCCTGGCGCTCACCCGCGCCGTCGCCGCAGGCACCGCGCAAAACGCCTTTGCCATTGCCCGCCCGCCGGGGCACCACGCCGAGCCCAACCGCGCCATGGGTTTTTGCCTGTTCAACAACGCGGCCATCGCCGCGCAGGATGCCCTGACGCGCGGATTGGAACGGGTACTGATTGTAGATTTCGACGCGCATCACGGCAACGGCACGCAGGCCTACGCCTGGAACAACCCACAGGTTGCTTACTTCTCCTGCCATCAGGAATACATCTACCCCGGCAGCGGACACATCGAAGACGCCCCGCACGCCCGCGGGCGCATCGTCAACCTGCCCCTGCCCGAATACAGCGGCGACCAGGCCTTTGCGGCCCTGGCGCAGCGCATCCTCACCCCCCTGGCGCGCCGTTTCCGCCCGCAACTGATCCTGGTCTCGGCCGGGTTCGACGCCCACTGGCGCGACCCGCTCACGTCGTTAGGCGTAACCACGGACGGGTTTTACGCCATTTCGCGCCAGTTGGTCGAACTGGCCGGGGAATTATGTCGGGGCAAAACCGTCTTTGTGCTTGAAGGCGGCTACGACCCCCACAGCGTAGCCCGCAGCGTAGATGCCGTCTTTGCTGCGCTCACCGGCGGCAACAACACCACCGAACCAGAATCTCCTTCCCCTTACCCCGAACCCGATATAAGCGCGCGGCTCGCCGCAGTACACGCCTATCACAACTTTTAGTGGAGACCTCATGAACCAGCGCCGATTCATCCGCCTCGAATGGACCTGCCCCAACTGCAGCACGCGCAACCCCGGACCGCAAAAAACCTGCGCCAGCTGCGGCGCGCCCCAACCCGAAAACGTCCACTTCGAGCGTGCAGCCAGCAACGACATTGTAACCGACGCGCAGGAAATCCAGCGCGCTGCCGCCGGGCCAGATATTCACTGCGGCTACTGCGGCGCGCGCAACCCGGCTGGCGCGCAAACCTGCACCCAATGCGGCGCAGACCTGAGCGAGGGCGTGCGCCGTCAGGCCGGGCGCGAACTTTCCCCAGCGGTCAAACAGCCCGACCTCACCTGCCCCAACTGCGGACAGGTCAACCCCGCGGCGCAGGTCAAATGCACCAACTGCGGCGCGCCGCTGCCGCGGGCAGCATCCACACCGCCTGCGGCGGCTGTATCTCCCCAGCCTGCCCAGGCGCAATCCGCAGCGCGGGCGGGCAAACCAGGCCAGGCATCTGGCGCATTCTCGCGGCGCAACCTCATCATTGCGGCCATCATCGCTTTGCTGCTGTGTTGTTGCTGTGGGGTCTTCTTTGCCCTGGCCAACCTGCCGCGCGAAAGCGTTAGCGCCTCGGTCGAATCAGTCTACTGGCAAACGGTTGTGCCGGTACAGGAAGAGCGCGAGGTCAGTTACACCAACCAGCGCGGCAACCCGCCCTCTGGCGCGTACAACGTGGATTGTTACACCGAAACCAACCAGGTCTGTACCGAACGCACCATAGACCTGGGCAACGGCTACGCCGAAGTCGTGCAAGATTGTCACAACGAAACCGAACAATACTGTTCCTACGACCTCCGCGAATGGCGCACCATCCGCGAAGAGCGGCTGGAAGGCAGCGACACCAACCCCATCTATGCGCGTCCCACGCTGCGCAGCGGGCAGCGCGAAGGCAGCCCCACGCTCACCATGCAGGTCACTTTCCGCGCAGGCAGCGAACGTCACATCTACACGCCCGGCAGCATCAGCGAATTTCAGAAATTCACCCCCGGCAGCCGCTGGGAAATCACCCTCAGCTGGCTGGGCAACATCATCAACGTGCAACCGGCCCGCTAGGCTCAGCCGCCAGGGCGCGCACCCTGCCTCTCTTTTTGTAAACAAAATTTATTCGAGCGTAAAGTAAAATTCGCATTTCATAGAACACACAGCACCTATGCTATACTTTCGATTATGAGGTATCCACAAAGCGCCCTCACCCATCTGGAATGCCCGCAATGCGCCCAACACTACGACGCCGAACACCTGCAAAGCACTTGTCAGGCATGCGGCGCCCCCTTACAGGCGCGTTACGACCTGCAATACGCCCGCCAAACCCTTACCCCGCAGGCGCTTACCACCCGCCCACGCGGACTGTGGCGCTGGGCCGAAGTGCTGCCCGTGCGCCAGCCTGCCAACCGCATCACGTTAGGTGAAGGCGATACCCCCCTGCTGCGCGCCGCCAACCTGGGCGCAGCCCTGGGCTTTAGCAGCCTGTACATCAAAGATGAATCTACCAACCCTGGCGGCTCAGTCGAAGCGCGCAGCGCCGCCGTAAGCCTGGCGCGCGCAATCGAACTGGGCGCACGCGCCTTTGTCGCGGCCGATTCTGGCAACGCCGGCAGCGCCCTGGCCCTTTACGCCGCCCGCGCCCGCGCGCACGCGCACATCATCATGCCGCCTACCGCACCCCGCCCCGTGCAATTCGCCATACAAACCTGCGGCGCAGCAAGCAGCCTCATCAGCGGCGCACTAACCGACGCCCTCGAACACGCCGCCCACCTGGCTGCCCAAAACCACTGGCTAAACGTGACCCCTGGCAGCGACCCCTACCAAACTGAAGGCAAGAAAACCCTTGGGTTCGAACTCGCCGAAGCATTCGACTGGCAACTGCCAGACGTCATCATCTACCCCACCCACAGCGGCGCAGGGTTGATAGGCATGTGGAAAGCCTTCGAAGAACTGGAACAAATCGGGCTTACTGGCCCCGCCCGCCCGCGCATGGTCAGCGTCCAGCCAGCCGGGGCGCCGAGCCTGAATCCCATGGCTGCGCGCCTGGTTCAGAACATCATCCAGCACAGCCAGGGCGCAGCGCTGGAAGCGACCGATGAAGAAATGCTTGCCTGCCAGCGCGACCTGGCCCGCGCCGAAGGTATCTTTGCCGCCCCGCAAGGCGCAGCCACGCTGGCCGCCCTCAAGCGCCTGCACCATCAGGGCTGGCTGCGCCCCCACGAGCAAATCGTGCTCATCAACACCGGCAGCGGCTTGAACTGCCTGTAAGGACAACCCTATGACCCACGACCAGCGCGCCATCATAGACCTGCTCTACCGCGTCAGCCGCGAAGTAGCCGAAGCCATCGAACTGCACAGCGTGCTCACCCGCCTGCTGTTTGCCGTGTTGCAAAACGTAGGCGGCGAGCGCGCCAGCATTGTGGTGCTGGATGACGCCGCCCAACCCATCGAAGCAGCCATTGTCTATGGCGACCAGCTGCACGAACACATCACCCAACAACTGCGCGAAACCGTCGAACGCGGGCTGGCCGGGTGGGTCATCCGCAACCGCCAGGCCGCCCTCGTCGAAGACACCCACACCGACGCCCGCTGGCTGCACCGCGAAGACGACGACGCATCGCGCAGCGGCGCAAAATCTGCCATGTGCGTCCCCCTGCTGGCCCGCAAACAACTGGTTGGCGTACTCACGCTCGTCCACCCCACCCCGCACGCCTACACCCCCGAAGACCTGAACCTGATGCAAGCCATTGCCGACCAGGCCGGCATCGCCGTACTGAATGCCCGCCTATATAACGAAAGCCAGGCCGCCCAAAAACGCTACCGTGAACTTTTCGAAGACAGCATTGACCCCATCATCATCACCGACCTGAACGGACGCATCATCGAACTCAACCGCCGGGCCGTCGAAATGAGCGAATACGACCCCCAAACCTTGCGTGGGCAAAACATTGCCCACCTGCACCCCGCCGAATCGCCGCCCCTCGACGGGCAATACGACCAGGTCACCGCCGAAGCCACCCACACCTTCGAATCGGAACTGTGCGCGCACAGCGGCAAACGCACCCCGGTCGAAGTGCATGTGCGCCGCGTCACCTTCGAAGAAACGCAATCGCTGCAATGGATTTTCCGCGACATCACCGCCCGCCGCGAACTGGACGCGCTGCGCAACGACCTGATGGCCATGATTTACCACGACCTGCGCTCGCCGCTCTCCAACATCATTTCCAGTTTAGACATTTTGACCGCCACCCTCTCGGCCCATGAAAACGAAACGGTCAGCGTCGTGCTGGATATTGCCCGGCACGCCAGCGAACGCCTGCAACGCCTTATCAGCTCCCTGCTCGACATCAACCGCCTGGAATCTGGCCAGCCGCTTATCAACCGACGCCTGCACCCCCTGCGCGACATCTTCAACGACAGCATTGCAGCCATCCGCCCAGGCATGGAAGGACGCAAACAACACCTGACAATACATTACGACGATACCCTGCCGCCGCTTCCAATTGACGTGGACATGATCCGGCGCGTGGTCATCAACCTGATGGACAACGCCGTCAAATATACCCCGCCGCAGGGCAACATAGAAATCGGCGCACAGCGCGACAACGCCCAGCAGGTACGCATCTGGGTAAAAGATAACGGACTGGGCATCCCTGCCGAAGACCGCGAGCGCATCTTCGAAAAATTTGCGCGCCTCAAATCCGAAAACAGCCCCAGCGGACTGGGGTTGGGACTTTCCTTCTGCCGCCTGGCCGTCGAAGCGCATGGCGGGCGCATTTGGGTCGAAAGCGCCCCCGGCGCAGGCACAACCTTCATTTTCACCTTGCCAATCGAAGTCCAATAATTTCGCCACACCCCACAACAATCAACCAAATCACCGGAGACACCATGCAAGAACTTGCCCCCAACGTTTATGTCGAGGAACAATACCCTGGCGTCACCCTGGGCGCCATCAACCTGCCGCACGGACTGATTCAAATTGACGCCCCCCCCTCCCCCGACGA
>FWPV01003568.1_pt1 | contig 14215 bp, 13 predicted proteins | sample 2228371 | NCBI WGS metagenome assembly FWPV01 (sample SAMEA103939776, study PRJEB20133) | metagenome
CCTGCTTGGCGGACAGGGCGGCGGACCCTCGACAGGACGGGACCATGCGCTACTTCACGGAACAGGATGTGATGCGGCTGCTGGACATGCCGGCAGCCATCGCGGCGGTGGAGCGCTCTCTGCTCTCCTGCGCCGCGGGCGATGCCGAGAGCATCCCGCGCCGCCGGGCCAGGACGCGACGCGGCGTCTTCCATCTGATGGGCGGCGCGCTGAGGGACAGCGGCGTCCACGGTGTGAAGGCGTACACTTCGCTGCCGGACGGGACGTGCTTCTTCTGTATGCTCTTCGGAGAGGACGGCGATATTCTGGCCCTCATCGAGGCGGACCACCTGGGGCGGCTCCGGACGGGGGCGGCGAGCGGTGTCGCGACGCGCGTTCTTGCGCGGGAGGACGCATCGGTCCTGCTCGTCGTCGGATGCGGGACCCAGGCGCGCACTCAGGTGCAGGCGGTCGCCTGCGTGCGGCCGCTGGAGGAGGTACTGGTGTTCAGCCGCACGCCGGAGCGGCGCGACTCCTTCGCGTCCGTCCTGCGGGAGGAGGACGGCCTTCCCGCCCGGGCGGCGAGCGACCTCGAAGAGGCCTGCCGCCGCGCCGGCATCATCACCACCATCACCACCTCCCGCCAGCCCGTCATCCGCGAGGAGTGGGTGGCGGACGGCGCGCACATCAACGCCTGCGGCTCCAACCACCTCTCGCGCGTGGAGATAGATCCGCGCATCTTCGCCCGGGCCGCACGCGTCTGCGTGGACCATCGGGAGCAGGCCGTGTCGGAGTGCGGAGAGCTCTCCGCGGCTCTTTCGTACGGACTCATCGGGCGGGATGCTCTGGTCGAACTGCAGGAAGTGCTGGCGGGAAGAGCTTCAGGACGGACCGGCCCGAAGGACGTCACGCTGTTCGAGTCGCAGGGGATAGGGGTCTGGGACGTGGCCCTGGCCGGGGAATTGCTGCGGCGCGCGGAAGGCGGAACTCCCTCTGCCTGAGCCGCGCATTCATTTGCCTTGCCATGGGGCAGGTGTTATACTCATTGAGACGGACGCCGGTGCCGGCGTCCTCTTCTCCACGCGCGCTTTCGGGATCGGGGCGGGAATCCGGAATTGGGCTTTCCGAATCTTTTGTGGGGCAATGTCTTCGGCGGCGGCTGGCTCTCCGTCCTGACCACCCTCCTCGACATCGCGGTCATCTCCTTCATCCTCTACAAGCTCATCATGCTTGTCAAGGGCACGCGGGCCTGGCAGATCCTGTGGGGGCTGGCGCTGTTCTTCCTGCTCATCTTCGTCAGCGACAAGCTGCAGCTCTACACCCTGAACTGGCTGCTGCGCACGGTCCTGCCGCTGGGTCCTGTGGCCATCGTCATCCTGTTCTACCCGGAACTGCGCCACGCTCTCGAGGAGATGGGCCGCCTGGGGTTCTGGGGGCGCGGCTTCAGCTTCCTGGGCAAAGAGGAGATGGCCACGATGATCGACGAGGTGGTCCGGCTGGCCACCCGGCTTTCCCGGAGCAAGGTGGGGGCGCTCATCGTCATCGAGCGCGGTGGGGGCGCTCATCGTCATCGAGCGCGAGACCGGGCTGGACAACATCGTCGCCACGGGAACGAGGCTCGACGCCGTGGTCTCGCAGGACCTTCTGCACACCGTCTTCTTTCCCGGAAGCCCGCTGCACGATGGAGCTGCCGTCATCCGCTCCAACCGGGTGCTGGCGGTGGGATGCACGCTGCCGCTTTCGGACAGCCCTCACATCTCCAGCATGATCCACACCCGGCACAAGGCCGCGGTGGGGGTGACGGAGCAGTCCGACGCCGTGGTCGTGGTGGTGAGCGAGGAGACGGGCACCATCTCCCTGGCCGTGGAAGGCAGGCTGGAGAGGGGGCTTGACGCGGACGCTCTCCGGGAGCGTCTGCAGAAGCTGCTCATCCCGCAGGAGCGCGCCACGGGAGCGGGCTACCGGATGCTGTTCCGGAGGCATTCGGCGCAGCAGGAACGGCAGAAGCCCGCCGCGGAGCAGGCTGCAGGCTCGCCGGATGCTGCCGCGCAGGAGACCCGGACGGGAGCCGGTCCCGTATGATGGGCGAGAACAGCATCTACAAGATCTTCTCGGTCCTCATCGCCATTGCGCTGGCCATCTATGTGAACAGCGAGCGCAACCCGTACCAGTCGCGCCAGTTGACCGTGCCCCTCGCTCTCGAGAACCAGGAGCCCGGCACGCTCATCGAGTCCGCTCCGTCCACCGTGCAGGTGGACGTCAGCGGTCCCCGGAACTCGCTCTCCCGCGTCTCGGAGCGCGACCTCAAGGCGGCTGTCAACCTGAAAGGCCGGAAGGCGGGCGTGCACAACCTCAGGGTCATCGTGGTCCCTGTGGTGTCCGGGGCGCTTCCCCCGGACCTGTCCTTCGAGCCGCGCACCCCGGTGGTGACGGTGCGGGTGGCCAATATCGCGACGCGGTCCCGGACGCTCGAGCCTGTGTTCCTGCGCCCGGCTCCCGCCGGGTTCAGCTACGCGCCGCCCACGGTGCAGCCGGCGGTCGCCATCCTGTCGGGCTCCCAACAGGCGGTCAACAGGGTGGCCCGGCTCGAGGTGCTGGTGGACGCCGACCCCACGCCGGGACGCCCCATCGAGGGGCGCTTCGAGGTCCGCGCGGTGGACTCCGCAGGCAATCCGGTGGAGGAGGTGAAGACCACGCCCTCCGTCGCCTGGGTGCGCGTGGAGCTGCAGCGGCTGGCGGCGGAGAAGGAGGTGCTGGTCAGCCCCAACGTCATCGGCGTGCCCGCTGCGGGGCACCGCATCACGGCTGTGGACATCCAGCCCCGCTCCGTGCTGCTCACGGGGAACCCGGACACTCTGGCCAAGATAAACCTGGTGACCACGCGGGAGGTGGACATCTCCGACGCCACATCCAGTCTGGTGCGCACCGTCCCGATACTTGTCCCGGAGGGGGTGGCCATCCAGGGGTCGAACCGCGCGCGAATCGAGGTGACGGTGAAGCCGGTCCCGGCCGCCCCGTCTCAGAAAGACTGACTGTCCGCCGGGGCCGGCCGGTCCTGATGTCTGCAGGGGAGAGGAAGAGGTTGCCTTCTTACTTCGGCACGGACGGGGTCCGGGGAGTCGCCAACAGAGAGCTGACCGCCGAGCTGGCCATGCGGCTGGGCGCGGCTGCCGCCAGGGCGCTCCTGTCGCGGCCCCACGGGGTCAGCGTGCTCATCGGGCGCGACCCGCGCATCTCGGGAGACATGCTGGAGAGCGCGCTGGCGGCCGGGTTCGCCTCGCACGGCGCCGACGTCATCCTGGTGGGCGTCATCCCCACGCCGGGGGTGGCGTGGCTGGTCCGGAACACGGACGCGGACATCGGGTGCGTCATCTCGGCCTCCCACAATCCCCTGGAGTACAACGGCATCAAGTTCTTCGGTCCGGACGGGGAGAAGCTGCCCGACGCCACCGAGCGCCGCATCGAGGAACTGCTGGACGTCCCTTCCGGTCCGCTGCCCACCGGACGCGGGGTGGGCCGCTTCCTGCGCCAGCCGGAGCGCTGCCGCGACTACATCGAAGCGGTGAAGAGCACCGCCCGCCGGCGGCTGGACGGGATGCGGCTGGTCATGGACTGCGCGAACGGCGCGGCGTACGAGATCGCTCCCCGCGTGTTCCGCGAGCTGGGCGCCGAGGTGCTCTGCCTCATCGCCTCGCCGGACGGGGTGAACATCAACGCCGGGTGCGGCTCCCTTCATCCGGAGGACATGCTGGACGCGGTGCGGCGGAAGGGAGCCGACGCGGGGCTTGCCTTCGACGGGGACGCCGACCGGGTGGTGATGGCCACCGAGCAGGGCGGCCTGGTGGACGGCGACCGCGTCATGGCCATCTGCGCGCTGGATATGGATGCGCGCGGCAAGCTTCCGGGAAGGCGCGTGGTCGCGACCGTGATGAGCAACATGGGGCTGGAAAAGACCCTGGCTGCCCGCGGCATCGTGCTGGACCGGGTGGACGGCGTGGGCGACCGCTATGTGTGGGAGCGCATGAAAGCCACAGGCGCCGCGCTCGGAGGCGAGAAGAGCGGCCACATCATCCTTTCGGAGCATACCACCACGGGCGACGGGATGGTCACCGCGCTGCAGGTGCTGGGCGCGATGCAGGACGCCGGGCGCCCGCTCTCGGAGATGGCCTCCGTCGTCCGCGAGATGCCCCAGGTGCTCGACGGGGTGCGGGTCAGGGTCCGGGAGGGCTGGCGCGAAGAGCCGGCCATCGCGCGGGCCATCCGGGACGCCGCGGAGCGCCTGCGCGGCAGAGGACGGGTCCACGTCCGCGCCTCCGGGACGGAGCCGCTCATCCGCGTGATGGCCGAAGGGCCGGACGAATCCGAGCTGCGCGGGATCGTCGCCGGTCTCTGCTCCGTCATCCGCGACAGCCTGGAGGGGGAGGAGGCCGCGCCGGAGCGGCCTCCCGTTCCGGCCGGGAACGGGTGAATCAAAAGGCCTCCGCCCCGGGCAGGGGACGGAGGCCGAGAGTGAGGGACCGGTGTCGAGCCGGGACGCCTAGCGCCTGCGCCGCAGCAGCAGGCCGCTCATCCCGATGAGCCCGCTTCCGAGCGCCAGCAGGCTGCCCGGCTCCGGGACCATCGCGAAGTTGTCGAAATACAGGTCGTACGGACCGACTCCGCCCAGCCTCTTGATGGCCAGCGCCTCCAGCGTCCCGGTGGCGTTGTCCAGGACTCCGTTTCCGGTGAAGGCGACGACAGACGCGTTCGGGATGTCGATGACCACGGTCTGCCAGGACGGCGAGGCCGAGAGGACCAGCGCGCCGTCAGGTCCGGCGGCGGATGTGAAGGCCGTCGCGCCGATGACCTCGATTGCGCCGCTGGTCCCGCCGTTGCCGCCGATCGGCGCGGCCGTCCCGTTGTCACGCGACAGCAGGGCGATGGCGATGTCGTCACCCGAGGTGTAGAGCACGTCGAACTGCAGCTTCAGGCCATAGTCAATGGCAGGGTTCGGTCGGAACGTTGTATTGAACGTTGTCAGCCGGAGCCAGCTGCCCGTCTCCAGCCACTGGAACTGGACCTTGAGGCTGTTGCTGCCGCCGGACGCGATGCCGGCGACCACGCGGGAGACGTTGTTCGCCGGGTCGGCCGTGTCCATCTGGCCGGACGTCGTGCCCGAGAAGCTCGGCTGGCGGAACATGACCGCGCCGTTCGCCACCGCGTCCGGGTCGTACGCCTCGAAGTCCTCGATGAGGAAGTATTGCGCGGACGCGCTCAGGCTGCAGACGGCGACCAGTGCGGCCACAAGGACGAACCGCATCATCTTCATGGGAGCCACTCTCCTTCTTTGTCACCTGCACGCTCCGCCCGCCGGGGGCCGCCACAGACCACGCACGCGGACAGCGTTCACACCTTCCCGTCCCGGGCCGGCGGCGCGAGCGCACCTTTCGATTTACGGGAATTTCGTGACGCGGGCCGGCAGGCTCGCGTCTCCTGCTTTGCCATTGTAAGACCTGGCCTCCCGCCGGTCAAGCCTCATGAGAAAAACCCGGTATTTCTACCGGGCTCCCTGCGGGCCCCCGGTCGGCTGGACGCCGGAACGGCCGGGGCTGGATGCCAGCCCCGGCCGTCGCTTGATGACCGGTCGAGAACCTGTTCAGGAAAAAGGCTCAGGCCTTCCGCTGGAGCAGCAGACCCGCCATTCCCACAAGTCCGCTTCCGAGCGCCAGCAGGCTGCCCGGCTCGGGGACCAGGGTCACGTCGTCGAAGTACATCCCGTGGGTGGAGCTGAGTCCGGAGCCCAGAACGACGAAGTTGAACACCGAGTTGGCGACGCCACCCACCGTCTTGCCGAGCTGGCCGTCGATGTAGAAGCTGATCTGGGCCTTGGTCGGGTCGTTGGGATCGACGGCTCCGATGACCTCAGCCTTGTGCCAGCCGACGGACCGGTCAGGAGACGTCGGGGCGTCCAGCACGAACCAGTTCAGGCTGCCGAACGCGATGCGACCGAAATACTTGGTAGTTGCAACGCTGTTGTACTTCCCGATAGCAATGATCTGGTTCAGAGTGTCGGTCCAGTTCGAACCAGCGCGGGCATACACCATTCCATATGCGCGAGCCAGACTGCCCGTGCCGGTCTCATCGTAGAACACGAAGCTGAAATTCAGCTGCTGAGCGGGGACAGGGTTGCTCACGAGCGCCCGGCTCTGAGCGGCTGCTGTTCCCTGATAGACGCTGTTCGGGCTGGAGAACGCCTGGTTGTTCGACAACAGCACCGGGGACCCGCTGTGCTGCCACACGGTCTCCAGGGCGGCCTGGTCGGCGTAGCTGTCGAAATTGTCGGTAAAAGCGTAGGCTGAGACGGCACTGACGGTCAGCAGCGCCGCTGCAAGGACGAACAATCGCTTCATGATGACTCTCCTTCTGCTTGTCGCGGCCGCTGCCCGAGCGGCCGCACGGCTGCCGGCAAACCTCGCCGGCGGGAGCGGACCCTCTCCGTCCCAATCCCATTCTAAGCGGCTCCTGACGGCGGGGTCAACGCCGGGAGGCAAAAACCCGTATTCCTGACAGGATGAGGGGCGGATTATTCTGCGCAACCGGTTCCGCATCGCTCTCCTGCAGCATTTCTTCGCTCATTTGACAGCCCTGCTTCGCGGCGCTAACATACCTTGTGCCGCCGCAAGGCAGGGGGTCGGCTGATGCTCAGACTGAACGAGATAGCGGAAGACATCCGGGCGCTGCTGGACACCAAGAACGCCCTCCGGGAGGAGGCTCTCAGGCTCTCCCGGGAGGCCATCCGCTTCGCCGCCAACTCCATCCGCGCCACCCACCGCCAGGAGTGGGAGGAGGCCGAGGCCCTGATGGCCGAATCGCGCTCCCGCGTGATGGAGTGCAAGGAGCTGCTCAAGGACCATCAGGACATCTACTTCGCGGGCTACACCCAGGACGCGCAGAAGGAATACGCCGAAAGCGAGCTCACCATGGACATCGTCCGGGGACGGCCGCTCAAGAGCCCGCAGGAGCTGGGCGTCGAGCCCGCTCCGTGGCTGAACGCGCTGGGAGAGGCCATCGGCGAGACGCGCCGCCACGTGCTCGATACCATCCGCCGCGGCGACGTGGCGCGTGCCGAGGAGCTGCTGGAGATCATGGACGAGGCCTACTATGTCCTGGTCACCTTCGACTACCCGGACGCCGTCACCAACGGACTGCGGCGGACCACGGACATGGTCCGGGGGGTCACTGAGCGCACCCGCGGGGACCTGACCACCACCATGCGCGAAGAGGAGCTTCAGAAGGCCATCTCCGAGGCCGTGGAGAAGCTGGGCGGCTAGGAAAGGGGACCGCAGCATCACGGCGTCGCGCGGCCGGCCGGTGCGCCGGCTTTTGTTTGCCCGCCGCAGTGTCCTGCCTGACTCAAGATGGACAAGCTCGACCACGCCATCGGCGCCATCCGGGATACCTACCGCGGGAGCCCCTTCGAAGGGAAGCTCTTCCTGGTGGGAGGGCTCATCCGCGACCGCCTCCTGGGTCTGCCTCCGGAGCAGGACATCGACCTGGTCTGCCTGTGCGACGCCCTGGAGGCCGCCCGCTGGCTGGAGCAGGCCGGGATGGCCGACCATTCGCCCGTCGTCTATCCCCGCTTCGGGACGGCCATGGTGTCGGTGTGCGGCGTCCAGGTGGAGCTGGCCACCGCCCGGCGCGAAAGCTACGCGCCGGACAGCAGGAAGCCGCAGCGCGTGGAGCCGACCACGCTGGAGGAGGATGTCCAACGGAGGGACTTCACGGTCAACACGCTGCTGGAGGACCTGTTCTCCGGGGAGCGGCTGGACCTGACCGGCCGCGCCCTGCAGGACCTGCAGGCCCGCCTCATCCGCACCCCTCTGGACCCACTGGAGACCTTCAGCGACGACCCTTTGAGGATGCTCCGCGCCGTGCGGTTCGCGGCGAAGCTGGAGTTCGATATCGAGGAGCGCACGTGGAGCGCCGTCAGGGAGTGCGCCGGGCGGCTGGACATCATCAGCCGGGAGCGCATCCGCGACGAGCTGACCAAGACCCTGATGCTGCCTCCGCGCCGGGCGTCCAGGGGGCTCAGCCTGATGCTGGAGAGCGGTCTGCTGGCGCAGTTCGCTCCCGAGCTGGCCGCGATGGCGGGCGTGGAGCAGAACGTGTTCCATCTGTACGATGTGTGGACGCACACGCTGAAAGCTCTGGAGAACCTGCCCGGGGAGGCCGGGCTTGACGAGCGGCTGGCCGTTCTGCTGCACGACGTCGGCAAGCCGCAGACCCGGACGGTGGACGGGGAGGGCGGCGTGCACTTCTACGGGCACCAGAAGGTGGGAGCGGAGATGGCGCGGGAGCTTCTGCACCGTCTGAAGTTCCCGAACCTGACCGTGTCGAGGGTCTCGCGTCTGGTGGAGCAGCACATGCGCATCGGGGAGTACTCGGAACAGTGGTCCGACAGCGCCGTCCGGCGCCTTGTCCGGGACCTGGGGGAGGACATGGATTCGCTGTTCACCATCGCGGAAGCCGACCGGGCGGCCTGCAACCCGGAGCATCATTATCTCGACCCGCAGGTGGTGCGGGGCCGCATCCGGAAGGTGCAGGAGGAGGCGGACTATGCCCGCGTGCAGAGTCCGCTTGACGGGAGGGACATCATGCGCATCGCGGGCATCGGACCCGGCCCGGAGGTGGGCGAACTGAAGGAGTTTCTGGTGGGCGAGATCCTGGAGGGGCGGCTGACGGAGGGCGACCGGGAGGCTGCGGAGAAGCTGCTGCGCGCGAAGCTGGAGGGCCGGTATGGCCGGCAAAGCGGGTAAGCGGCCGTCCGGTCCCCCGGTCATCGAGAACCGGCGGGCGCGCCACGACTATTTCATCGAGGACACCTTCGAGGCGGGGCTGGAGCTGAAGGGCTCGGAGGTCAAAAGCCTGCGGCAGGGCAACGCCAACCTGCAGGACGCCTACGTCCAGGTGAAGGACGGCGAACTCTGGGTCCTCGGAATGTTCATCCGGCCGTACGAGATGGCCAACCGGTGGGCGGCGGAGGAGCGCCGTCCCCGCAAGCTGCTGGTGCACCGGCACGAGATACTCAGGCTGGGGCAGAAGGTGCAGGAGAAAGGACTGACGCTTGTCCCCTTGAAGGTGTACTTCAAGCGGGGGTGGGCCAAGATGGAAGTGGGCGTCGCGCGCGGCAAGAGGCAGTACGACCGCCGCCAGACCATCAAGGAGCGCGACCTCCAGCGCGCCCTGCGCCGCGGAGAAGAGTGAACTTCACGGCCGTGCTTCCTGTTGTGGTGCAGGGGGTAAATACTTCCCGGCACACATTCCCGAAGGAGGAGCCGTTCACGCGATGAGAGCCATACGAGTCCACGCGCCCGGGGCGCCCGATGTGATGAAGCTGGAGGATGTCCCGGAGCCTCAGCCCGGACCGGGGCAGGTGCTGGTCCGGATGCGGGCCGCCGGAGTGAACCCGGTGGACACCTACATCCGCGCCGGGGCGTACGGGCAGGTCTCCTGTCCGTTCACGCCCGGGATGGACGGAGCCGGAGAGGTGGCAAGCGTCGGGGAGGGCGTTTCGGACGTCCGTCCCGGCGACCGCGTCTTCGTGGCGGGGTCCATCTCGGGGACCTATGCCGAGTATGCCCTGTGCAGCGCGAAGCGCGTCCATCCGCTTCCGGACAATCTGAGCTTCGCTCAGGGAGCGGCGCTCGGGGTGCCGTACTCCACGGCCTACACCGCGCTTTTCGATCGCGCCTGGGCGGCGCTGGGGCAGACCGTGCTGGTGCACGGCGCCAGCGGGGGAGTGGGCATCGCCGGAGTGCAGCTTGCCCGCCAGGCCGGCCTGACGGTCATCGGAACGGCAGGCAGCGAGCGCGGAAAGCAGCTGGTGCTGGAGCAGGGAGCGCATCACGTGGTGGACCACTCCCGCCCCGGATACGAAGAGGAGATCATGGCGCTCACGGGCGGCAGGGGAGTGGATATCATCCTGGAGATGCTGGCCAATGTCAACCTGGCCCGGGACCTGAAGCTGCTGGCGCGCAGGGGCCGGGTGGTGGTCATCGGCAGCCGCGGGGAGGTGACCATCGACCCCCGCGACACCATGCGTCAGGATTCCAGCGTCATCGGGCTGCTGGTGCTCAGCTACACGGAGGACGAACTTGTCGGCGTGTTCCGGCGGATGCTTCCGGGCCTGGCGTCCGGAGAGCTGACACCCGTGGTGGGGACGGTGATGCCCCTTGCGGAAGCCCCGAAGGCGCACGAGCAGGTCATGGCGCCGGGAGCATACGGCAAGATCGTCCTGGAGCCCTGAGACCCCCGTGCCACCGGCGAAGAGCAGAGGGCCGGCCGCTTCAGGCGGCCGGCCCTTCGATCTGTCTGTCCCGCGGCGCCCTCAGGGCGCGCTCGCGTCCGAAGGCCGGCGCGGCAGCAGCAGAGGGAGCCGCTGCGCAGGCGTCCCCTCCTGCCTCAGACTGCAGATGCCGATGACGGTGACGTATGTCCCGGGGGCGGGCGGCACGGCCAGCGTGGATGTGTCCACCCGGAGCGGCCTGCCGGAGCCGTCGTCGATGGTCACGTAGCCGCTTCCGGACTCCGTCACCAGACCCCAGGCCCGTATCAGCAGCCCGACGGTGTTGACTCCGGCTCCTCCGGTGACGCCGTACTGTCCCAGGGGCGGCGCGCCGAAGTCGCCGCCGCCGATGGTGCGCTGGATCATCCCGAGCGGCTGCAAGGGAGGCGCCGTCGAGGTGATGACCACGTGGGAGGCGACGATCTGGCGCTCTCCCGCCGGGGTGGTGCCGGTGGCGCCCACCACCTGGATCACGCTTCCCTCCTGCAGGCCGAGCGGCGGCCACGACAGGACGGTCACGCGGATGCCGCTGGAGCGGTCGGCTTCCTCCAGATAGAAGAACCCGTCGAAGTCCGAAGCGCCGGACGTGGCGATCTTCCCGGCGACGCTGATGTAGGCGCCATCGGGAAGCGTCTTCGCCTCCTCTATCCTGGCCAGGACCTGCGGAGCCGCCATGGTCCCGGGGTGCCAGAACCCTATCCAGTGCTTCCGGTCCGTGCCCTGCACATAGCCGGCCGCACTCTGTCCCACGGACGATGTCAGGACCAGTCCCCCTCCTGACGATGCTCCGCCTCCGGCGTTCACGGAACGCCAGTCCATCCTGTAGCTCTGTGCCTGGCCCGGCGAGTGCGCAATGACGGCCGCGCAAAGGACCAGAGCGTGTCTGCGAAGGTCCATCGGACAGCCTCAGTTCACCAGGTAGGCCGTGGAATAGTTGGTGACGATGATGTTCCAGCTTCTCTGGTTCTCGATCTCGATCACCATCTCCGGGCCCATCACCGGGACTGTCAGCAGGCAGACGTTGCCAGACCGGGTGAAATTGCCGCCGATGACCGGCGTCGTCGTGGTGTTTGCCCAGTCGGCCGTCCCCAACAGCAAGTTGACTGGTGGCACTCTCAGATAGACCCTCACTTTGATGAGTTCAGGCTGGGAGTAATTGTCGGCCAACCGCAGCTGGAGCCTGAGTTCCCGGTATCCCGTGCAGTCGATGATGGGTGACATCACGCGCTCGCCTGGTCCGACCGTCTGAGCCCACGTCCAGAGCTGAATGAAGTTGCCCTGGGTGGGAGCCTTGACTGTGTTCTGCGACGGGTCCAGCCGGACCACCGGGGTGTTCGCCACGTTCACCGAAGGGCTTCCCGTGATGCCGACCTGCCACGGTCCGCTCTGGCTCACGGGGAGGGGATTCGGGATGCTGAGCCCCGAGAGGGTGATGGTGTTGCCGGACTGCGACAGCGAGATGTTGTCCCCGGCCTGAAGCGTCACGTCGCCCTTGATGGAGTTGAGGCTCGTCACGGCCCCCGTCGGAAGCACCTGTTCGGCGATGAGCGAGCGGAGGGCGAACGGAGAGGAGGTGAGCTGCACCCGGGGCGACAGCGTGACGCCGCCCACCTTTGTCTCCAGCCAGGCCGGGGAGGGCAGTCCCGCTTCGGGCAGGGGAGTCGCTTTGCCCAGCACCGTGGTGAAGACGCCCCCGGACACGTTCACCGGCCGCCCGGTCTCCTGCCAGACGGCTGTGCCGCCGGTTGCCGACCCGTAGACGGCAAAGTCCATCGTGTAGGTCCCGTCAGGCACCGGCTGGCCGGCCGAGTCCGTCAGGCGGCCCTGGTAGGAGATCAGTCCCGGGACGTCGGCTTGCGAGGCGCCGGCAAGGGTCAGGAACATCAGCCCGGCTGCCAGGGCGGCAAGCGCCGGGCGCGGACGGTAGATTATCATTGTGAAGTTTTTCCTTTCTCTCAGCATATCGGGCGGACGCCGCTGCCTTCCGCGGGCCCGGAAGGACCCTGCTGCCCCGCGCTGGAGTCGGGGAAGGCCCGATTCGGCGAAAACCCCCTCTTATTTTCCCGTACAGGGGCCTGTTCGGGAAGAGGGAAAAACCTCCAGATGCCCGCCGGAGATCACAGATTCCGGGGGGTTCCCTGCGGGAGCGGCCCGCCGCCCGTCCTGTCGCGCCACTCCGGGAAGTCGCGAAGGAACAGGCCGGGAAGGTCGTCGAGCTTCCCCTCCACGAAATACAGTTTCCCCCGGACGCCCACCGTCTGCCCCACCGCGCAGTCCGGGAACATCGGGTCGGCGTGGATGCACGGGATGTCGGCGTTCGTCATGATCTTGTAGGCGTTGTCGAACGCAAGCGCCGCGATGCGCCGTCCATCCTCCGACACGGTGGCGATGAGCGGCAGGTCGGCCTGCTCGTCCGCCCACCAGCTGCGCTCTATCTGCGCCTTCGGCAGCGGCGGCCGGTCCGAAGTGTTGGTGACGATGAAGAAAGGCTTCTCGCCGCGCCGGGGGCCCGGGGCGGTGCGCGCGAGCGCCACCCATCTTCCCTTCACCAGGATGAACGTGCGCGTCGCGTCCGGGTCCTCGAAGCCCTTCACGCCCTTCTGGATGAGGCAGTACTGGTTGCCGGAGTCCGTCATATCCGCAACGTAGCCGTTCGTGATGGTCGACACGATCTCCACGTCGCGCGCTCCCGGCCGGATGCGCACGGAGAAGGAGATGCCGTTCTGCAGGCGGCAGTCGTAGAACAGGGTCCCGTGTCTGCTCTTCTTCCACTCCAGGGGGTGCTGCGGCATCGTGACGGGGGGCATGTCCGGCCGGGAATGGTCGATGAACAGCAGACCGTGGTTGCTTCCGATGGTCTCGGGCGCCCTCAGCACCCAGCGTCCCTCCTGCTCCCAGGGCGGCGAGATGCTCACGGCCATCGCGTGCGGGTAGCTTCCCTCCACCGGGAGCGCTTCCACGTTCACAACTGCTGCCTCCTCGCCGGCCGGCGCCGGCCCCGCCATCAACGTTGCCGCCACAGCGGCGCACAAACACTTTGTCACGGTGCGGCTTTCCTTTGCGCTCCCGTCTGCACGGGGAGCGGCGAAAACGGGAGCATTCTAGCCCGCGGGCCCCGTTCACGTCACGCTGCCGAAACAGGCGTGATATAATCCCCTTGCCGGCCGCCTGACGTCAGGGGCGGCCGCGCCTTCAGGTCTGCCTCCGGCATCCCGTCTCCCGGGGAGAGCGCCGCGGGCGTCCCGCGGGATGGCCGGAGAGGAGGGTTCACTTGCACGCTCTCTATCTGATACTCATCTCGCTGCTGGCGCTCGGGCTGGCCTATCGCTATTACGCCGCATTCCTGGCAGCAAAGGTCGCCGTGGTCGAGGCTGAACGGCGAACGCCCGCCCACGAGTTCCGTGACGGACGCGACTACCACCCCACCAACCGCATCGTGCTGTTCGGGCACCACTTCGCGGCCATCGCGGGGGCCGGACCGCTCATCGGGCCGGTGCTGGCGGCCCAGTACGGATATCTGCCCGGCGCCATCTGGATCCTGGTGGGCGCCATCTTCGCCGGATGCGTGCACGACTTCATCCTGCTCCACGCCAGTGTTCGCAACGGCGGACGCTCCCTCTCGCACATCGCGCAGAAGTATCTGGGCACCGTGGCCGGATGGTGCACGGGGCTGGCCATCCTGTTCATCATCATCGTCGCGCTGGCCGGGCTGGCCATCGTCGTGGTGAACGCCCTCCGGGAGAGCGCGTGGGGGACGTTCACGCTGCTCTGCACCATCCCCATCGCGCTGCTGATGGGGCAGTGGCTGTACCGGTTCCGCCCGGGGCGCGTGGGCGAGGCCTCCGCCATCGGAGTGGTGCTGCTGCTGGCGGCGGTAGTCGCGGGCGGGCCGGTGGCGCACTCGGCGCTCGG
>FWPV01002705.1_pt1 | contig 14213 bp, 13 predicted proteins | sample 2228371 | NCBI WGS metagenome assembly FWPV01 (sample SAMEA103939776, study PRJEB20133) | metagenome
TCGCCCGAAAGCGGAAGCGAAAAGGCAAACCGCCAAAGAACCTGAAAAAATGTCGGCTCGAACTTTATTTTTGCCAGAAGCGGGCTTTTCTTTACTAAATTAGAATTTTTTGATATCATATATTTGAAATCCCATTATGATCTAATGATATCAAAGTTTTGAAACTATGGCAACAATAGGAGAGAATATCAAAAAGTACCGCAAAAAACTTGGTCTGACACAAGATGATTTAGTGAGAAAGTCCGGTGTAAAACATACTACTCTTACCAAAATAGAAGGCGATTTTGTAAAAAAGCCAAGTGTCCAAGTTATAGCAAAAATTGCCAAAGCATTAGGTATTTCAATAGAAGAGTTAATAAAGTAAAAAATATGTTATTTTTTTCAAAAAAACAGGAAGTTGAAATTGAGTCATACTGCCGTCTCTTTTATGAAAACGTTATCTTAAATTGTGTCGTTGATGGAGTCGATATTAATGCTCAAATTTTTGAGACGTTAAAGAATGCTTTAGTTTCTACCGATTCAAACTTTGCCAAAATTGATACTCAAAAATTTAAAGACGAAATAATAGCTTTACAATTTGAATTGTACGCACTTGCCTGGTTGCATCAATTTTGTAATAAAGCGGTTTATGGATATGCTCAAGTTTTACAAGAAAGTAAAAATGACTCAAAATTTGTTCAAGATATTTTTCAAAGCATTTTACCAGCGGTTGCACAAAGCGTTTTTACAAAAAATTATCTACAAGAAAAAAATCTGAACAATATTTGGAAAGCTATGGAGCCTTACAACCAAGCAATTGCTCGTTCTACAACCATTGGTAGAACACCGGAAAAAGCATTTGACAGGGTTTTTCTCGCTAAAGTGAATTTATCAAGAGTAAATTTATTCGACCTATATCACGAAAGAGGATTTGACGATGAGTGTGTGGCACGAGTTTTGAACCGTTTGTTTTCTGAAGATGCTTGGAAGAATGGTATCACTGCTGGTTTGCTTTTATTTGCCCTTTGTGATCGCCTCGGTTTTGAAAAAGATTTTGAGCCAAATAAGGAAGCACACCGTCGGTGGTTTATAGAAATTAGTGATTTTTACAAGAAATTCCGGGAATCTTTAAATAAAATAAAGATTAAACTATGAGAATAAAATAATATGGCAATATTTCGTTTTATATTTTCAATCATTTTCACCCCAATCAGATGGTTAGCGAATTTATTAACTCAACGCAAGGACAATATTTTAGAGTGGCATTTAAATTATGGACCCTCGTTTGTAAAAATTGAAACAAAATACAAAGAGCAATTTTTACCTGATGACTTATTGATCGCCGGTTATATTCTGTTTTTGGCTCGATATTTTTATATCTGCGATGAACGCCAGATAGATGTTGTCCGTAATTTTTTGCTGAACGCCATTGGAAAACGAGAATCAGTAGAACTAATGGGGGCTAAACTTTTTGAAGAAGTATTTAATACACTGAATTTACAAGAACGTGAGATAGCAATCAAATTATCTAATATATGGGGGCGAGGAATTGCACCAGGCTTTCCATTTTTATATCGCGAAGATAAAGAACCACGACATTCGTTGGCAAAATATAGTTTCTTGGTTTTTGAGCGTTCCGGTGGCAATGGCTTGGGTCATATTTTCCATATGTCTGCCGGACCCGATATTATCTTACTTCCGCTTACGGTCGGGATTTTATACGAATATGTGGTGAACAAATTGCGAAATAAGGATAAGAAAGAAAAGCTGGATAACTCAATCATTGATTTATTGAAAGGTCATTCAGCGGTAGATTGTCGTTCAATGGCAGGGCAAACCGAATTACCAAATGAGGTTATTATTAAAAATAATTTAAACTACTAATATGGGAATTGTAATTTTTATCATCGGTTTAGTTTTCGGGCTTTTTGCTTTTAGCCAAATTATTTATCCGCTTTTCTCGGCTTTACCAAGAGCGAAAAAATTAGAGCGTGAAGAAAAACTGAAAAGACCAATTCCAATTTCTACATTTCTAATTGCGCCGATTATTTGGAGCGTGCTTGTATGGGCTTCTATTTTCGCTGTCGGAAAATTGTGGCCCGAGAACTTAAACACTTATTACATAAGTTTGGTGATAATTTTGTTTGTTGTGATTATTCAGATTCCGAAGCAAAACCGAGATTTAGAAGCGGATTTCAAAGACTCTTGGAGGCAGTATTTGAAAGAAGAAGAATAAAAGAATTTGCCGCCAAAGAGGAAAATCAGTTATAATTTTCCTTGCGGGCTATCGCCCGCGAAAAACTTGAAATCGTCCTTTTCGCTTCTGCTTTCGGGCGAGGCTGGCGGAAAGGGGGTTCGGGGAGAATTCCGCCCGCCGAGCCCGTTAATAAAATCGGTTCGGATTTTTTCAAATACACACCGCCAGTTGGAAAAAGTTCTTTTTTGTTTGTTCTTTTTGCACAAAAGATTACTAATCAATTTTAAATATGCCTAATTACAAATTATAACTTTCCTTTTTTTCAAAAAAATATTTAAAAATCTTTTTTTATCTTTAATATAAAATTTAATATTTTAGGATCTTGTATAGGAAAAATATGCTATCTTTTAAATAAAGATTAGAAAGATTATGAATTAAATTAAACATTAAACAATAGAAAAATTATGAAAACAATAAAAATAGTTTCCCTTTTTTTAGTTATTGTTTTTATTATTTCTCTAGTAATATCTTTTTTCATTATTTCAAAAAATCGTCCAAAAAATCGGATTGAAAACTTTTCACAAAATAGAAACCTTGTTAAAGAAAAAATTCAAGAAAATTTTCTGGGTTGGCGTCAGACAATACCTCAAGAAAAAATTCAAGAATTTCGTTTGGAAAAACTAACTGAAAAACCAGGCTTGGTTGGGTTAAATGAAACTGATCAATATGTAGAAGAAATTGCCGCCAAGACAACTACTCAAGAAATATTAGATACTCAAATTTCCAATTATCAAACTTATGTAACTCCTAATGATTCAGCTGTTCAAGCAATAGCAAAAGGAAAAAATCCAGAACAAATCTATCAAGAAGCAATAAGTTGGGTTTGGGTTGACGATGAAACACTAAATCAAACAGAAGAAAAATGGCTTTTGCCAAATACCTTTTTAACTCAAACTCCTAATATGAAAACCAACCCTGCTAAAGGAAGAATTGCTAGTGATTGTGAATCTCAAGCCTATACACTTGTTTCTGCTTTAAGAGCCAGTGGAATGCCTGCTGAAAAAGTTAGAGTGGTAACTGGAAAAGTAAATTTTGGAGGAAGTATTGGAGGACACGCTTGGGTGGAAGTTTTTGATGAAAAAATTGATGGTTGGTTTCAATTGGAAGCAACTAGTGGAGATTACTATGACGAAAAAAGTAAAAAAGTGATTTCAAGTAAAGGTATTCCTTATGACTATTTTAAAGAATATCAATATCCATCAATTAATAAATGGACAATGTTCAATGATAAATATTTTTTTGATATTACTCGTCAACAAGGAGTAGCACCAGAAATTTGGTTTGATGACGAAACTGTAATTAAAAAAGCAGATCCATCAGAAATAAAATATCAATTGCCAGAAACAATCAGAAAAATGAGAGAAGAAAAAACAAAAAGATTATTAGATAAATTTCAAATAAATCCTGAAAAATTTCAAATCAAGATTAATCAAATGGAGTCAAGAAAACAAGAAATTTTGAAAAATTTAAATCAAACATCATCTTCTTCCAATTCTTCCAATTTGGAAAGTGAAAATATTGAAAATCAGATCATTCTTATTATAGACAATTTAGAAAAAGCAGTAGAAGAAGGAATGACAGAAGAGCAAAAAATTCAAGCACAAACAATTGTCCAAAATTCTATAACAAAAGCTTATAAAGCAATAGAACAAAGCAATTTGGACCAAGAACAAAAAAATGAATTGGAAAAAATGCTCAAAGATATTGAATCAAAACTGGAAAGTGGACTTTCTCAGGCAGAGGTTTTGCTTATAAAGAAAAAAATATTAAATACTCTTAATCAATTGGAAGAAAACATTAAATCCGGAGAAACAACAAAAAAAATAGAAAATCTAAGAAATAAACTACGAGAAAATATTCAAGAAAAAAGATAGATTTGAAGAATTAGAAATTTTTTAAGAATAAAAACTTTTCCAAAATATTTCAGTTTTTTTTCAAAAAATTAATTAATCTTATTTTTTTAAATTGAGCATATTTTCTACTTCCAAAAAATAAAAAGAGGTGCTTTAAATACCTTGTTTTGTATATATTTTGAGTATTGTTTTTTAATTTTTATCCTGCTATAATCTCTTCAACAAATAATACTTCAAATTTTTTCGTTTTTTTTAAAATTGGTCAAATTGGTCAATAAGTAAAAACAATTTTTATGAAAAAAACAATTAAAACAACCGAAGAACAAATAGATGATTTTCTAAATCGCGGAGTCAGTGAAGTCATTGATAAAAAAGATTTAAGAAAAAAACTTTTAAGTGGTAAAAAACTTCGTATCAAGTTGGGAATTGACCCCACTAGTCCCAATCTTCATCTGGGCCGATCAGTAACTCTTTTGAAGATGAGAGATCTTCAACAAATGGGCCATCAAATCATCTTTATTATTGGAGATTTTACTGGTGTAATTGGCGACACTTCTGACAAAGAAAGTGAACGTCCTATGCTTTCCGAAAAACAAGTAAAAGAAAATATGAAAAGTTATATCAAACAACTAAAAAAAATTCTTGATATTGAAAAAGTTGAAGTACATCACAACTCCAAATGGTTAGAAAGGCTAGGTTATAAAGAGATTAGCAAACAAGCTGATCAATTTTCGGTGACAGAGTTTATCAGCAGAGAAAATATCAAAAAAAGACTTGATCAAGGCACTCGTGTTTCTCTACGAGAAGTTCTTTATCCTCTAATGCAAGGCTATGATAGCGTTGCCATAAAAGCTGACCTTGAAATAGGTGGAACTGATCAACGTTTCAACCTCTTAGCTGGAAGAAAACTTCAACAATTCTATGGTCAAAAACCTCAAAACATTCTTATGGTTGATCTTATCCCTGGAACAGATGGAAGAAAAATGAGTTCAAGTTGGGGAAACACTATCAATCTTCTAGATAAACCCAATGATATGTTTGGAAAAGTAATGAGTCTCCCAGATGATTTAATTATCACTTATTTCAAAAGCTGCACCCGAGTTCCATTAAAAGAAGTGCATGATTTGGCTCAATCTCTCTTTGCTGAAAAAATTAATCCACGAGATGCTAAAATAAAACTAGCTTTTGAAATTACTAAAATTTATTGGGGTGAAAAAAAAGCTCAAAAGGCTCAAGAAAATTTCATTAAGATTTTTCAAAAAAAAGAATTGCCTCAAAAAATAAAAGTTGTTCCAGTTAATGGAAAAACTATTCTCGAAGCTTTAATTTTATCAAAATTAGCTGCCAGCAAAAGCGATGCTCGTCGTTTAATCAATCAGAAAAGCATCAAAATCAATCATCAAAAAATTACTTCCCAAGATCAAAAAGTGAAAAAAGGTGATATTATTCAAAAAGGAAAACGTTTTTTTATTGAAGTTGGGTAAAAAATTATTCTTAAATTACAGAAATTCTTTAGAATTTTTGCTTAACTTAAAATAAAGATAGCAAATTAAAAATAAAATAAAAAAAAAGAATAACTTGAGCTTGTTTTCCTGTTTTTTTTCTTTTCAAACTCCTTGAACAAAATAGATTAATTAAGTTTTTACTTCTTTTTCTTTTTTTATTTTTCTAATTTTCAAGTTTAAATAATCTTCCTTTTTTAGTTTTTTAGTTTTCTAATTCCTACTCTAATCTCCTCTTTATCAAAGAGGAGAGATATAATATTTTTTTCTTTATTAAAAAGGAAGAATAAGAGACTTTTTGTTGAAGAAAAAAAGACCTTCTTTGAAAAACTTTTAAGAAGCTTTTGTAATAACTTCCATTATCTCTTCTATTTTCTCTTCCATTAGTTTTCTTGTTTTGGCTTCCAAATTAAGCCGAATTACTGGTTCAGTGTTTGATGCTCTGACATTAAACCACCAGTTGTCAAAATCAATCCTAATTCCATCTAATAAATTTAGTTTTCCATTTTGGTATTTTTCTTTTAATTTTTCAAAAACTCTTTCTTTATTTTTGACTTCAAAATTAATTTCACCACTATGATAATAACGTGAAAGATCAGCTACTAATTCTGATAATTTCTTTCCTGTTTCATTTAGAAGATTTAATATCATTACTACTGCTAAACTAGTCATTTCTGCTTTAAAATTTTCTTCAAAAAAATAGTGTCCTGAAAGCTCACCAGCGAAAATTGCTCCCTCCTCTCTCATTTGTTTTTTAATTAAAGAATGGCCCACTCGACAATAATGTACTTTTCCTCCTGCTTCTTCAATCACTTCTTTTACAGCATTGGAACTTCTCAAATCTATCAAAACCAATTCTCCCGATTTTTTTTTCAATATTTCTTTCGCTAAAAGAGCAGTCACAAAATCCATTGGAATAACTTTTCCTTTTTCATCCACAAATCCTACTCTATCAGCATCACCATCATAGGCTACTCCCAAATCGGCTCGTTTTTTTCTCACTTCTTCACACAAAGTTGAAAGTGTTTCTCTTTTTAAGGGATTAGCTTCATGATTAGGAAAATTACCATCCAATTGATCAAAAAGATAATAGCTATCGATTCCTTTACCAATAATTTCAAAAACCTTTTTGTCCAGAATTCCCATGGCATTGGCAAAATCAAAAACAATTTTTATTTTTTTATTTTGAGTTTCCTTTTTGAAAAAACCTGCTATATATTTCCAATATTCTTCTTTCAGTTCTTGAGATTTCTTCACTTGACCTCGCTGTTTAGTTTTTATAAATTTTCCCTCTATTGCTATTTTTTTAATTTCTTCTATTCCATTTCCTTCACCTACTGGAACGGCATTCCTAAGACAAATCTTAAATCCATTATACCAAGAAGGATTATGCGAAGCAGTGATTATAACTGCTCCATCTACTTTCAACCTCCCTGAAGAAAAATAAACCATTGGAGTTGTAGCCAGTTCCAATTTAACCACATCCACTCCTTCATCCAAAATTCCCTCTATCAAGCTTTCTTCTAATTCATCAGAAGAACTTCTCATATCTTTGCCTACGGCAATTTTTTTTCCTCCCACAAATAAAGCGATCGCTCTTCCAATTAGATAGGCAACATCTCCGTTTATTTCTTCCGGATAAGTTCCCCGAATGTCGTAGGCCTTAAAAATTGAAGCTGTTATTTTTTTTTTCATTTTGATAATTTTTAGTAATTAATTTTTATTTTTGAAATTTTTTGCTTGAAAAATATATTTTTGCTTCTCTGATATTTTCATCAATTATTTTCAAATAAATCTTAATCCACCAAGAAGGAAGAATTTTTTCTATCTTTTCTGGCCATTCTACTAAAATCAAATTATTTTTGTTTGTTAAAATTTCTCGCCAACCTAAATCCAAAATTTCCTTTTCTTTTTTAATTCGATAGCAATCAAAATGATAGACTTTTTCAAAAAGTTTTTCAATTTTTGCTCCTTTTTCCAAAATTTTTCTTTTTTCAATTCTTGATGATCTTGGTAAAACATATTCTTTCATAATCACAAAAGTTGGTGAAGTAAAAGGTCCTTCTGCTTTCAAAAGTTTAAGTATTTCTCCTGCCAAAAAAGTTTTTCCAGCCCCTAAATTGCCTTGTAAAAGAATAACCGCTGGCCAATTTTCCTTTAGTATCTCTTTAACAATTCTTTCGGCTAATTTTTTAGTTTCTTTTTGACTTTTTAAAATGAGTGTTTGCTTCATCTTCAAAATCTATTTCTTTTTCTTAAATCCTTTATTTTTTCAGAATCTTTCTGATTTAATAAAATTTGACCAATTTCATTAACATTGCCTGCTCCCATAGTTAAAAGTAAGTCTCCATTCTCAAGTCTTTTTCTTAAAAAAGAAACCGCTTCTTCAATTTTGGGCAAATAAAAAACATTGGATTTAAATTTAGAAATTTCTTTCACCAATTCTGTTGAACCAACCTTTCCTTCTTTTTCTCTGGCTGATCCATAAACATCCAACACAATTAATTCATCACAATTATCAAAACTCTTAGAAAATTCTAAAAGTAAAGCTTCCGTTCTTGAAAAAGTGTGGGGATGAAAAACACAAATTATTTTTTTAGTAGGATATTTTTCCTTAACCGCTTTTAGTGTAGCTTTTATTTCTTCCGGATGATGAGCATAGTCATCAATAATTATTGCTCCCTGATATTCTCCCAATTTTTCAAATCTTCTGGCTGTTCCTTGATAGTTTTCAAGTGCTTTTCTTGCTCTTTCCTGATTAATTTTTAATTTTTGACAAACTGCTAAAACTGCTCCGGCATTAAGAAGATTATGGCGTCCGGGAATTTTTAATTTCAAGTCTTCTGGTATTCCGAAGAATTTAATTTTACCTATTTTAGCTCCTAATGCTTTTTCAATTTCTAGTTTTTTTTCATTGGAAAAAAAATCATACAGAATTATCTCGCAATTTGCTTTTTGAACTACTTCTAATATTGAATTGCTTCCTCCCCAAGCTATCAGAAAACCATGAAGAGGAATTTTTCTAATAAACTCAATAAAAGCTTTCTTATAAGCGCTAAAATCTTTGAAAAAATCAGGATGATCAAAATCTAGGCTGGTTAGTACAATTACTAAAGGATTGTAGTTTAAAAATTTGTTTTGGTATTCATCAGCTTCTACAATAAAATATTTTGATCTTCCCACCAAAGCATTGCTACCAATTTGATTTATACGTGAGCCAACAATAGCAGTAGGATCTGCACCAGCTTCTCTCAATGCTAAAGCTAACATTGCTGTAGTGGTGGTTTTACCATGAGTACCACAAACAGCAATGCCAATTTTATTTTTCATTAAAAGTCCAATTGCTTCTGGATAGGAAAGCATTGGAATGCCTGTTTTCTTAGCAAATTCAAGCTCTGGATTATTTTTAATATTATAGGCTGTAGAATAAATAATTAGATCAATTTTTCCTACTCTTTGAAGATTTTTCACATCAAAACCTTCAAAAAAACTCACTTTTATTTTTTTTAACACCTTGTCAGTAAAAAATTTTTCGGTCGTATCAGAACCAGTAACTTTCTTTCCCATCTTTTTTAAAATTTCCACTAATGCTGCCATTCCAGATCCTTTTATGCCAACAAAATATACTTTTTGAGAGTTTTCAAGAAGTGAGCCCATAGAAACAAAAGAAAAATAAAAAATTAAAAAAATATTTTTTGCTTAATTTTAATTATTTAAAGAAATTAATTTTTTCTTTTTTTGAAAAGAGAAGGAATGGTTTTAAAAATAATTTGAATATCCAACCATAAAGACCAATTTTCAATGTAATAGGTATCCAAACGAACTTCATCTTCAAAAGTAAGATCACTTCTTCCAGAAACTTGAGCCATTCCTGTTATTCCCGGTTTAATAGTTAATACTCTTTTTTGATAGTCTTCATATTTTTCCACTTCCATTGGTTGATGAGGTCGTGGCCCCACTAAGCTCATTTCTCCCTTCAAAACATTAAAAAATTGAGGCAACTCATCCAAAGAATATTTCTCCAAAAAAGCTCCCAATTTTGTTTTTCGAGGATCATTTTTAATTTTATAAACAGGGCCTTTTTTGAGCGATTGCTTCTCAATTAGCTCTTGTAAATATTTTAAAGCTTTTTCATTGTGCTCTTTGGAAAACTGTTTTCCGTGAGAATATTCTTTTTTCATATAACGAAATTTATAAAGATCAAAATTTCCCTTATGCCCCACCCTTTCATTAAGAAAAATAATAGGCCGACCTGATTCAAGCCAAATTAAAATGGCAATAATTGCCATAATTGGACCAAAAAGAATAATTCCCACTAAAGCTCCCAAAAAATCAAAAGCTCTCTTAATAATCTTTCCCCATCCATCTAAAGAAGTATTTTTAATTTCAATAATCGGCTCTCCCAAAAACATCTGCATTTCAAAATTGGAAGTTTGGATCAAAGTAGGAATATATTTAAAAACAATTTTATTTCTTATACAATACTCTTTTAGGATTAAAATTTTATTCCTATCAATATCAGGTGAACATTCGATTATTTCATCCACTCCCTTAAGTTTTCTAATTCTTTCAATTCTCTCAAAATCAATTTCCTTAATATGACCAATTACTTGATAACCCAAAGTTGGATTTTGTTCTGTTTCTTTTTTAATCGCTGAACAAAAACCGCTAACTCCAACCAATAAAAGCCGATGAATTCCAATCTCCCTTTTTCTTAAAAGAAAATATTGAAAATTTCTAAGAAAAATTCTTCCTAAAGAAACATAAACTACCGTCAAAACTCCTCCCAATAAAATCACAAAACGAGAAGAATAAGCATTTCTATCAAAAAAAACCCACAAAACAATAAACATCAAACCAACCATTGTTGCTCGAGCAACATTGTATACTTCTCTTAAAGGTTTTTTTGTGGCTTTGATGTAATAAAGACCATCAATTGCATAGATAACAACAAAAAACGCTGCCACTACCAAAATTATTTGAAAATATTCTCTAAGACTAAACTGATACAAAATTGGTCTAATTTCCTGAACACTTTCTATTCTTCTTAAAAAAAAAGCACTCAATCCAGCTGCCACTATCATAAAATAATCCACTGGAACTTGAAGAGCGCTAAAAAATAATTCCGATTTTTTCATTTAATAGTTCTTAAATAAAAAATAGAACATTAAGGAATATTCTATGATTTGGCTTTTAAAATCATTCTATCATCCTTAAAAGTTTTTAGCAATTTTCAATATCTTCAATTTTCTTTCTTAATTCTAATTTTCCTTTTTTTCAAAAAAACCAGGGAAACCCGGTTTTTTTGATGTTTTTAAATTTTTTAACTAGCTTCTCTTAAATAAGCCGGATTCTGTTTTGAGCAGCTATTTATCTTGGCCAACTGTTGCCAGTTGGCTCTAGCGGCAACTCCTCCAAAAAGAGGCACGGCCTTGCACCAGATAGGGCTTGCCATCAACTATTATTACTAATAGTGAAGAATCGTAGCCTTTTAAACAAGACACCAATTCACTTTTCACCTTTCTCTCTTAGAAAAAGAGATAGTATTGTCTCTGTGGCGCTTTCCCTAACTTTTCATTACTGAAAAGTCGGTCGGCATTACCGACTATCTTTTGTCTTAGAGACAACAGGCGTCCAGACTTTCCTCCTCACTTTTTAAGAAATGAGGTGGCTGCTTTTAAGAGAACTAGTCTTTAAATAATAACACATTATCAGCAAATGTCAATAGATAGTCTTTTCTAGAAATAATTCTTTTGTGAAAGGTTTGTTAAAAATTTCTTTAGAATTTTTTTAAATTTAAATGGTTAATCCTTTGATAAATTTTTTCAATTTTTCTCCAATTTCGGGATGTTTGAGTCCTACTTTAATTGTAGTGGTAATAAAGTTTAATTTTTCACCTGTATCCAACCATTCTCCTTCTAGCTTTTTACCATAAATAGGACGATTTTTCTCCAAAATCAATTCAAAAGCATCAGCTAGACGAATTTCTCCTGATTTTCCACTTTTCATACTTTCTAAAATTTCAAAAACCTCTGCGTTGATAACATATTTTCCCACTGCCACTAATCGACTAGGTGCTTCTTCTTTTTTGGGTTTTTCCATAAATTTTTTAATTTCGTAAATTCCTTCTTCCAATTCAATGCCATCTATTACTCCAAATTTTTCCACTTCATCTTTTTCAACTTCAGCCAATCCAACCACTGGATCTTGATATTTTTTATAAACATCAATTATTTGCTTAGCAGCAGGCACTTGACTGTCATAGAGACTATCACCGAACATAACCAAAACTGGTTCATTCCCAATAATATGTCTAGCACAAAGAACAGCATGCCCATCTCCCAAAGGAATTGGTTGACGAACATAGGAAAATTTTGCTAATTTTTCAACTTCTCTTACTTTTTCCAATAGATCGTGCTTGTTTTTTTCTACTAAGGTATGATCAAGTTCAAAAGAATAATCAAAATGATCCTCAATAGCTCGCTTTCCTCTTCCAGTAACAAAAACAATTTCCTCAATTCCTGCTTGAACAGCTTCCTCAACTAAATATTGAATAGCTGGTTTATCAACAACTGGTAACATTTCTTTAGGTTGAGCTTTTGTAGCTGGAAGAAAACGAGTCCCAAAACCCGCTACTGGTAAAATTGCTTTTTTTATTGTTTTAGTTTTCATATCTTTTTCTTAATTTTTTATAAAAAAATAAATTTAGAAAAGTCTTTTTTGAGCCATAATTTTGAGTTCTTTATTATATTCAGCAATAGCTTTATCAATTATGGGATCAAATTTTTGATAAAGTTTTTTTTCTTTTACAATTCGCCCTGCTTCCAAAAGAGAATCAAAGGTACCAGCATCTAACCAAACTCCTTCAAAAGTACTTACTTTGAGTTCGTTCTTTTTGAGATAATAATTATGAATAGAAGTTATTTCTCTTTCTCCTCTCTTGGATGGCCTTGATTTTTTAGCTGCCTCTATCACTCGTTTATCATAGATATAAAGTCCAGCAATGGCATAATCACTTATCCATTTGTCAGGTTTTTCTCTGATCTTAACTACTTCTCCTTTTTGATTAAATTCAACCACTCCATATCTTTCAGGATCAGGAACTTTTCTAGCAAAAATATGGCCACCTGATTTGAAATATTGAATTTCTTTGGAAAAATCATCTTCAAAAATATTATCTCCCAAAATCATTGTTACATTATCATCATCTATAAAATTTTCTCCAATAATAAATGCTTCTGCCAATCCTCGAGGAACTTTTTGAACTTTAAATTCAATAAAAATTCCATATTTTTCTAAAAGCGAACCTAAAAGATTTAAAAATTGACCTGAGTGTTCGGGAGCAACTATCACTAAAATTTCACGAATACCTCCCTTTACTAGAGTATTTAAAGGATAAAAAATCATTTGCCGATCATAAATCGGCAAAAGTTGTTTACTGGTAGTAGCAGTCAAAGGAAAAAGTCGCGTAGCTGTCCCTCCTGCTAAAATAATTCCTTTCATAATAATTGAGCTAATAATTTTGATTTTCTAGTCAAATCTAATTTATCATCATTTCTCTCTTACTATTAACTCTGCTCTAAATCTAAAGATTTTATTATTATAACACAACTCAAACTACCAAAACAAAAAATTATCATTGATTCATCTTTTGTTTTTCATTTAATTGAGAAAGTAAGTAGATTATTTCACACTGACAAGTAATAACCTGAAGAAAATTTTCTTTTTCAATTAAAATTTTATCATCTTTAAAAGATCGCGGAATAATCAAGAAAGTTTTAATTGATTTAGATGTACTAGGTGTCTTATTTTCCCACGAATCAAAGATCCAAAATTGGTTTTTTAATTTTTCCCTAATCTTCTTTTTCCAAATTCTCTTTAATGTCTGATGTTCAAAATTAGGTTTATTTTTGTTTAAAGGAGAATATTCAACCAATTCAAAAATTGTTTTTTTCTTCTTTAAATCAACTATTTTCAAAATAGAAAATTCTTTTTTGGAAAAATTACAAGCCATCCTCAAAAGATCTGAAAATTTTTGCAAAGTTTCTTTTTTGCTATAAGAAGGAGCGCTTAAAATATTAAGCAAGGTTCTAATTATTGCTACTTTAACATTCATTTTTCCTAAATATTCAAATGTCTTTAGCAATTCTTTTTCTTTATCTTTCAATTCCAAATCAAGCAATTTTGTTTCTTCTTCTTTCTGCTTAATAGCTAAATCAAATTGATGAAAAGTAAAAACTAATGCAGCCATTCCAATGGCCAAAAAAAATACTTCTGCAGTTTCCTCTGAAATCCAAGAAAGGCTTCCTTTGATCAAAAAAGGAGTAAAAACAATAATAATAGAAAGAATAATTGAATTAAAAATCAAAACCAACCGAGATTTTTGATAACTAGTAAGTTTCATTTTCATTATTTTTCATTATTTTAAAGCTATTATCTTTAATAACCTACTTAAAAATTTACTATTTTTTTAGTTTTAGAAAAATTTTTTTTGGTTCTGGAAAAACTTTTTTGAAATACTTTTCTTAAGGCTTTAATTTAAATCTTTTTTCCTTTTTTAGCAAGTACTTTTTTACTTTTTTGTTATGATTAATTTTTAATTAAAATTAAATTGTTTTTGAT
>FWPV01011356.1_pt1 | contig 14210 bp, 4 predicted proteins | sample 2228371 | NCBI WGS metagenome assembly FWPV01 (sample SAMEA103939776, study PRJEB20133) | metagenome
TATAAAAATTTTTATGCTAAATATAAAGAATTTATTATGTTTATGCATACTTCAAAAATTTTTTTAAAGTATTTTTGATAGTTTCACTATAAAAAACATTATTATGTAATAATAATATGCTTTAGGAGTAAAATTTTACAGAGTCAAGGGTCAATCCAATCATCATTTTCTTTGATAAGGGAAATAAGCTCTTCTACGGCATTTTTTGCTGGTATATTTTTCTTAACTACCTGTTTTCCCTTATAAAGGGTAACTCTATCGGTGCCTGCTCCTACATAACCATAATCGGCATCGGCCATTTCACCAGGACCATTAACTATACAACCCATAATGGCAATTTTAAGATGCTTAAGATGAGAGGTTTTCTCTTTAATTTTTGCCGTTACACTTTGCAAGTCAAATAGAGTTCGACCACATGAAGGACAAGAAATATATTCAGTTTTAGTGGTTCGTACACGTGTCGCTTGAAGGATATTAAATGAAATATCTAATATTTGTTTTAGGTTAATATCTCCAGCATTGCGTAACCATATCCCATCAGATACGTTGTCTATATGAAAAATCCCAGTTTGCGAAGCACTTATTATGGCTAATTCCTCTTTCTCATTTAGAGCGTAATTGCGATTGATGATAATCGGACTTTGAATTCTATGCTTTTTTATTGTAGCAATTAATTCTCTTTGGTCATTAATGTCGGAAGTAAATGTTTCGAGAATAAGTATAGTTATTTTTTCATGCTTTTTAATAGTATCGAGCAAGGATAAACGAGCCTCTTCTGAGGAAAAAATTACAAAATTTGCTACAGGATGTTTGGGTTCGTAAAATTCATATTCTGAGGCAGTGTACAATGGATATACTTGTGAAAATTCTCTGGCATATTTAAACCAATCGTGAAGATTGATGAGGTATTTCTGTAAAGGATGAAGGTATGAAAGAAAATTTTTATCCTTTAAATAAAAAAAATCTGGTAAATGTATGTTGCGTTCGGAAGAAAGATCATTGGGTATCAAATCGGCAATAACAATGGGGTGATGTTTCCCACCAATTTCTTCAACAGAAGTAGAAAATGAATCTTTTGGGTGATGTTCAAAAGGATTAATAATTGTATAAAAGTCGAGGTTCTGTGGAGCGTTTTTATTTGAAAATAATTTAACAATTTTCTGAGCTACAGGTATCTCATATTCGGGGTTTTCCGTTAAAGAAACTCTTATGGTGTCACCAATTCCATCGGCAAGAAGGGATGCTATTCCAACTGCCGAACGGATACGACCTTCTATACCATCACCCGCTTCAGTAACACCAAGGTGTAAGGGATAGCTAAATCCTTCTTTTAGCATGGTATCAACTAACAAACGATAGGCATGTACCATTACCCTTGTGTTGCTTGCTTTGAGAGATATTACGATATTATGAAAGTTTTCCTTGGCGCAAATCCTAACAAATTCCATGGCTGACTCAACCATTCCAGCAGGTGTATCACCATACCTACTCAATATACGAGGACTTAATGAGCCATGATTAACCCCAATTCGAATAACCGTCCCATACTGACGACAAACGTCTATTAATCGTCGAAGACGTATATGAATTTTTTCCAACTCTTCCTGATATTCATTTTCTGAAAGTTCCCCAATAATGTTACGACGAATGCCAAAATTGCCAGGATTTATACGTACCTTTTCTACAACGCGAGCGGCCTTTTCGGCCAATTCAGGATTAAAATGTATATCGGCAATAAGTGGGGTATTAAAGCCCTGCTTACGTAACGCTGTTTTAATATTTATTAAATTATCTGCTTCTGCAGAAGTAGGAATAGTTATACGAACATAATCGCCCCCGGCTTTAATTATTTTAATACATTGTTTAACTGTTGCTTCTGTATCAAGGGTTGGAGTGTTTGTCATACTTTGAATTCTGATGGGATTATTACCTCCTAAAGGTACCCCTCCAATATTTACCTCTCGTGATCTATAGGGACTTTTTAGAAAAGTTCTGGTTGAAGTCATAGTTTTTGTTATGATATGCTTTTTAGTTCCTCTACTAATTCTTCAGAAAATGTTCCTTCACAAATCTGTGAAGCGCTTCCGCAAAGTCTTATATTCCAATTTTCATCGAGGGTGATAATGAGTTTCCCGCCAGGCATATTTACAACCACTTCTTTATCTACAATGCCTTTTTTATAGGCAGCTGCAACTGCTGCACAGGATGAACTTCCTGAGGCAAGAGTGTATCCCGCTCCTCTCTCCCATATAAGCATTTCTATTTCATTCCTCGATAAAGGCTTTACAAATTGAACATTTATGCGCTTGGGAAATATAGGATGCTTCTCAATTAATGGCCCATAGGTTAAAACCTCTTGATCATTGAGGTTATCACTAAAAATTACACAATGCGGATTTCCTACCGATACACAATGTATATTAAATATTTTTTCTCCTATGGTTAATGGATAATTGAAACATTCAGTTTCAGCAGTTACGACGGGTATGCTTTTGCTCTGAAAAGTTGCCTGCCCTATATCGATTGTTATTAATTGTACTTTCCCTTCTATTATTTTTTCAATATTAGCCCTAACTATTCCACCAACGGTATGTATTTCAAAATTTTTATTGCTGGTATACTGATAATCATAAAGAAATTTAGCAAAAATACGTAAACCATTACCACTTTTTTCAGCTTCTGACCCATCGGGATTAAAAATTCGAAGCCCATATTGATTGCCTATTTTGCCAGTATATAGTAATATGCCATCGGAACCAATACCATAATGAACATCACAAATTTTACGTATGGCAAATTCATTAAGAGGAAAATCTAATTTTTCTGCATCGAGTATAATATAATCGTTTCCCAATCCATGTGATTTTACAAAAGTATTTTTTTTCATCAGGTTTTTTTATGCACAAATCTAATCTACCAAATAGAAAAAAATAAATATTTCTCTTTTTTTTAAATATTAAAAATTAAAACTATTTTAAAATCAATATTGCAATTTTTTGTAAGATTATTTTAGCGTATTAAACCTATAACCTAACATAATTTCGTGACTTCCGAAGTTATAAAAACGCATGGAAGAAAGGTTTATATCTAAGGCATATCCAGCATATATTCTCTTATTAAAGATATACCCGGCAAGAAAAGCGATCGCATTCATAGAACGATAAGACATACCAAACCACGCAGTGTTTTTATACCATTCTCTTACATTGAGGTCGAACTGAACTGGCACATTAAACCCCTCAACTGCTTTAATAACAGCACTACACTCGGTCGACCATTTGCGGTTATGGATCCAATTATAAGAACCCAGCAAATAATAATGTCTCAAAAGTTTACCAAAACTTTTTATTGCAGTTTCATCAGGGTTGACATTAAATTTATTATTAAAAAGATTATCGACAGAGAAACCTACTTGAAAAAGACCAGAATATACCAGTACTCCAATCATGGCATCGGGTTCAAATTCTGATTTAACACTTTTGGGAGCTACAGGGTCTGGTGCGTAGAGTCGGATGTTACTACCGTCGTATTTAAACTGAAAGAAACCAATTGCTGCGCCAAAAGAGGCTCTAATATGCTCATTTATGGCAATGTTGTATGCATAAGCTCCTTTTAAGCCCAATCGACTGGTGGGGGATGAAACATCGCCATACAAGGTTACCCCATATCCCATATCTTTTGATTTAGCACTTACGGGACCAAAAACACTAAGTGAATTGGTTACCGGAGCATCTGGAAAACCTATCCATTGTAAACGTGACATCAATCGAGCTTGAAAATAATGATATGTTCCCGCTACCGCTGGGTTTAAAATAAATGGGTTATGCATGTATTGAGAATATAGAGGCAATTGTTGTGCCTCTATATTGATAAAGGTAAAACCTATTATTAAATTTAATGCTAATATTACTCTTTTCATCTTCATTTTTTTAAAATTAAAGAATAAACATAAGAGAAAATTATCGTATGATAGCAACAGTACCCTTAACGGTTCGACCACCCGTCATAGTTATGATATAGTAATATGTTCCAATTGGTAAGTCTTTGCCCTTGCGTTTACCGTTCCAGACTTTATCGGCATTGTTATAGCCAATAGTTTCGAATACTACATCTCCCCAACGATTGTATATTTTAACCTGAATGTCGGGATAGTATTCTGCCCGAGATATGTACCAGAAATCATTTATTCCATCTCCATTAGGTGTGAATGCATCATCGGGCATTATTTCTTCACTGGCCACTATTTTTATTGAGGCTTTTTCATAGCAACCCTCTGCAGATATTCCAGTAAAATAGTACGTTAAAGAGTCGCCCTGGAAATTAAGAGTTAATACTCGTGTTGTATCGCTGCCGTAAAGAACATAAAGCCGTGGTGTCCACATATATCGTACAAAAGTTCCAGTACCTCCAATCACAGGAACGATCTGATATTCTCCTTTGGAAGCAGTATCAATAGCGGGTAACCATACACCATTCGAAGGATGATAACTTATCACTACCGTATCGCTTACATGGCATCTATCGAAAGTAACTTTGAAAATATATTCAACATTATCGATATTATGTGTATTAGGAATATAAGGTTTAATTATAGGATTAGGAATATTGCCCTTATTATTTACTAAATTCTGTACAGGAGACCAGTTGTATAATGCTTCAGTGGGACCTAAAAGACGTCCAGAATAAGCCTTACCCTGCAACATATATTCTACTCCACGACATATGGTTGTATCTTTACCTGCATCTACAACAAGAGGATTATCGAAGGGGATATTAAATGTATCTATTCTTTCGCATCTATGATCCTGTGTCCAGATAGCTAATATATATTCTCCTTGCTTTGCAATTAGTTGAATGGTGTCGTTGTCGGTTTTTGTAATTAATGTATTCATATGCAACCATTGATAGCGGAAAGGATAAGATGAATTTAGCACTTTTAGTTGAATTTTTCCATCTTCAGTACAATTTTCAGCAATTATGCTCGTATCTATGCGAAGGGAGTCGTCCAATATTACCTGGAAGGTTTTTATAGTATCGCAACCTATTTGATTCCAAACCCTTACAGAATAAATACCTGCATTGAGATTATTTCTTGAAGGAATGGCATCGCTTGATGAGTTAAGTGTTACAATATCTCCTAAGTCATCCCATTTAATATATGCGGGATATGCTGTTTTAGAAAGTTGCAGAGCAATAGAACCATAGGAGTCGCATTTTTCATAAACAATTATCGAGTCGAGTTTAAAATATTCTTCTTGTTCTATTGTTATGGGTTTTGAAACCACACAACCTGAATCATCAACTAGGGTAAAGGGATAAGTACCCGCACGAAGCGTATCATTGGTTATGGTAATGTTACTGGTAACCTCAAAAGGTTTGGATGCCCATTGATAAGAGAAAGGTGCAGTACCCTTAGTGAAAGTGATAATTATACTTCCCAGAGAAGAACAGGATGCCTGGTTAATTACAGTGGTTTCAAAATCTACAGAATCCTTTGCACTAATTGCGTATAAGGTATCGAAGAAACAGTAGTTATCATCACTAACTACAACTCTATAAGTAGCAGAAAAGGCACCTGTAAGTGTATCAGTAGTTGAATTTGTATTTTCCACTTTTCTTACTAAGGTCGTATCTTTGGTTAATATCCAATTATAACTATAAGGTGCTTTACCATTTTCCATTTGTACAACCAGTGTACCATCGGCCGTAGGATGACTTATGCTATAGCATTTTGGAACATCATAAGTTGCTAAAGTAGCCCGTAAAGGATTATATGATTCAAGTGTAATTATGGTATCGGAAGAAATACAACTGTTGGCATCAATTACTCTTACCAGATAACGACTTGCAGGTATGTCCACAATAGAATCTTTATTTGTATTCACACTACCTTCCTTCACAATGGTAAGATCATCTGCATTTAACCAGAGGAAATAGAATGGACTTACCCCTTGAACAGTGACCACAATTTTACCTGTAGGATTAATTATACTACAATGAGATTTTACAGTATCAACGGCTACTATATTTACAATTGAAATCGTTATACTATCTTCATAAGTGAATGAACAACCTGCATCATCATTTACGGTAAATGAGTAGTTACCTAGTGGAGCATTAATAAGGTTTAACTCTTGTTTGGAGATTGTATCCCCTGTATTAACGTTGAGCCAGAAATAACTATAGGGTGATGTTCCTCCATTAATTTGCATATAAATAGACCCATTGGTTCCTACATTACATTCTGGATAAATTTTACCCTCTACCCATGCTATTAATGCAGGTGTACTTACAGAGATAAAGGTATCTTTTTGGAATTTTTTTCCAGCTGCATCTTCTGCATATAATTTATACCAACCAGAATTAGATACGATAAAAATACTGTCTGATATGTTTCGGATAAGAAAATTGGATGAATCGGTTGTAATTTGATAATTAACTAATCCATACGCATTGACAGGAGTCATAATTACCACAGCACCATTACATGTACTATCATAGAATGCAATGATTACATTGAGAGTGGTATCAAGAGAAACATCTACTGTATCATAGGCAAATGCACAGGCACTAAGATCACTTACTTCTATTACATATCTATCTGGTAACAAATTGATGAACTCATTATTGGTACCATTGTTTATTTCAAGGGAGCCACTTATTGTTTTAAGTTTATAGGTAAGAGGTGGATAAAGTCCTGTTGCATATACAGTAATACTCCCATCTGCTCCTGTCGATTTTACAACTTTTACAGAATCTATTATAATGGTATCAAAAGCTGGTTTGGGTAAAATATCCACCTGTATAGAATCGTAGCAACCTATTTGATCATATAATTTGAAGATATAGTTGCCTGGAGAAAGCATTCTACGATAATTACTATCGGACAAAATAAGGGTATCACTTCCTTCTTGGATGAATGTGTAATCTGGAACTCCTTGAGATACATTAAATTCAATAAATCCATCATCAATACAGGTTTGATTTCCAAATATCCAAAGGTTTGAAAGTATATTATTGGCACCTACTGTAACCATCCTGCTATCGGAACAACCCGATTCATTCATAACAGTAACAGTATATATTCCAGGTCCGACATTAGTAATTATAGGATTGGTAGATACACCACCATCCCAGATATATTGTAAGGTTCCTTTACCAATTGCATTTACAGAGATGCTTCCATCTATTATACCCACATTACAGGTAGAATTGGTAGAGGTTATATTTATGATATTCACATCACTCACAACTATAGAATCGACAGCTTGAACTGAACATCCATAAATATCGTTTACTACAAGGGTATATTTTCCTTCTGGAGCATTCTGAAGTGCGCTATCATTGTCAATAATATCAATTAAGTTTGGCAATTGATACCAACGGTATGTATAGGGACCTTGCCCACCGCTCACATTGGCAATTATATTGGCTGTGCCTCCTATGGTACAGGGTTGAATTATGGGTTCAAATGAGATTATAATTGGAGTTACAATAGAGCCTACGTATACCGTATCTCGGAAATGTTTACCCTTTGAATCTACTACATGAATATAATAAGTACCACTATCATTAACCTCTATATTCCCATTGTTAAATTGAACATAATAATCGTTGGTTATAGCATGAGTGGCTTCATAGGTAATTAATCCTGCAGCGGCATTCAAGGGTTGAATGTTGATTTTGGCTTGCAGGAAGGGCTGGATACATTTAATAGGATCTATAGTTACATTGGCTAATAAAATTGTATCCTGAGGCACAATGGCTATTTGCTCAGCAAAAGAACATATATCATCAACGCGAACTATAAAGGTATCGGCAGGTAAGTTAGTGAATACATTATTACTACCATTGGTAAAAATTCCATTATGATAGGAAGTAGCCGTATAGGTAAATAAACCAGATCCTCCACTAACCGATACTGTTAGTGTACCGTCGTTATCGGAAGATGGAGTAACGGTAATACTATCGATTATAACCGGTGAAGCTGGTTCAATGTCTGCAATAAATGAAGCTATATTATTATTACCATCCATGATGTCGAGAGTATAAGTTCCTGGAGGCAACATATTGAATGTGAAATTATTAGGAGCTGGAACATAAGGAGCTCCATTAAAAGAATAGCTATAAGGAGTTTTTCCACTTATTATCTCATAGCTAATAGTACCATCAGCAAGCCCTACACAAGTTTCATTTGTTTTTGAGAAGTTAACATTTAAGGGTAATCCATAGGGCACGTAAGCGGTAGAGTAAATAACGCAACCTACCAAATCTCTAACAGCAACTTCATAGGTACTATCTCCTACTAATCCTGTAAAATTACCGCCATTCGTAACAAAAGTATTTCCATTATCGATAGAAAATTGATATGAAGCCATAGAACCTACTCCCCCCGAGACAGTTATATGAATTTCACCATTGGGAACCAAATCTGTTTGAGGAACAGTGGTAATATTGGTTATGGTCAGTAAACTTGTTGCCTGTTCAGTTATAGTAAATACTTCAGAATAAACTGGTGGATCTGGGAGTGAATGATCAACTCTAAACTGGTAATTACCAGGAGCTAAGTTTGTAAAGGTATAATCTTTAAGGTTAGTTACTACAGTACCTATGAGGGTAGCACCTTTTCTTAAACGAATAGTATAAGGAGCAGTACCCGACTTAATATGTACTGATGCGGTACCATCATTGGAACCGTAACATGTGACATTGGTAAAGGTAACAGGATATAAGGATAAAATATGATCATCGGCAATTTCAACAGTGGTATCAGGCCCAGTGCAACCCAAAATATCCTGGGTAACTACTCTATATAAACCTGGAGCAAGATCGGTAAAAGTATTGTTTGCCCCAAAAGGCCCATTATTGATAGAATAAAGATAACCACCATTTCCTCCAGAAGCATTTACTACAATACTACCTGTTCCGGGTGTACCGTTATAGTTAGTTATTATATAGCTGGCAATAAGGGAATCGGGTTGAGTTACCGTAACATTTTCATTATAAGTGCGCATTACAGCGTCGGTGATGGTTATAGTATAGTTGCCGGCGGGCACTTGAGTAAGATCGGCAACTGATGGAACAATACTAAAATTATAAGGAGGTGTTCCTCCGGTTATGGAAGTGTCTATTCTTCCGTCGTTATAACCATAACAGGATGCAGGTGTGACAGTTATATTTACTATAAGGGTAAGAGTATCGGTTATAATAAATTGCATAGAATCTTCACATCCATTTATATCGCGTACGTGAGCCATATAGGTACCTGTATCTAAATCTGTAAAGATATTAGATGATTGTTGAGGATTATTGTCGTACCAGTACATCAAGCCTCCCGAACCAGATGTGGCAGTAGGAACGTTCACTGTTGCTGTCCCTTTTGTAGGACCATTTACTTTTGTTGTATTTATGCTGCCAATTTGTAAAGGATTAGGCTCGGTTATGTTTGCAATGATATTAGCCTGGCAAAGTGAATCATCCTGAACTACAACATTATAAGCACCTGCAAATAGATTGTTGAAAATATTGCTTGATTGGAATGAACTACCTCCATCAATAGAATAAAGTAATGAGCCCGAACCACCAGAGGCATTGATAACTAATGCTCCCGTATTAGTTCCATAGCAAGTTACGGGTACGGTGGTAACCGAACTAATAGTAATGGCACTCGCTGGTTCTGAAATTGTTACATTTCCATAGGGATGGCTTCCACAGGCATCTCTTACATAAACATCGTAAGTGCCGGCTGGTAAATTTGTAAATATAGGACTAGTCTGATATTGTGCAGGCACATCGCCATTTATACTATATTCATAGGGAGGTACACCAGCAGTTGCAGTTATGGTTATACTACCTGTATTATCGCCATTACATTTTACATGCTGGGTGCTTACCTGTATATTTACTCCCATTGAGGTAACTATAGAAATGGTAGTATCGGCTGGAGCACAATTATTTATATCTGTAATTGATATAAGATAATCACCTGCAACAAGATTGGTAAATACTCCCGAACTCTGCACAATGGGGCCTGGGGTTAAGGTATAGGTATAAGGAGCTGTACCTCCTGTAGCAACTACAGTTATAGTCCCTGTTCCTCCAGTACATACAGTATCCCCTGTAGCTGATAATAAACTAATGGGCAATGGTTCGTTTATAGTAACAGGTGTGTTATTTATACATCCAACAGCATCTTTAATTTTTACATCATAAGTACCTCCATCGAGTCCAGTAAAGTCGGGAAAAGCTCCATAAGGTAAGAGATTTATTGTATATTCTAAAGGAGGAGTACCTCCGCCCGGATTAATGATATGAATTTCTCCTGTCATGTCATCGGTGCAGGATAAATCAACTGTAGTGATATCATCATATGTAATGGCTGGTGGAGAAGGCACATTAACTGTGCTATCCCTATAACATCCCCCATTATCTACAACTCTAATAGTATGATCTCCCGGTAAAAGATTGGTAAAGTTTCTCGTACCATTGCTTACTCCGTCTACATAATATGTATAAGGACCACCTTTACCACCCGAAGAGTTCCCTAAATGAATTTGACCATCAGCCGTATTATAACAAGTTGCTGCAACAATACTATTGATGATTATATTAATTGGTGAAGCGGAGGGTATACTTAGAGGATTTCCATTGTTTGCAAGTCCTATACAACCTGATAATATATCTCTTGCAAAACCATAATAGTTTGTATTTCCTTGAATATCAAAAATGGAATTAGTAGTCCAAGGACCCGGCACACCAGGTGTTGTAGAAACAGAAAATTCATAATTTCCTGAACCACCAGAGGCACTTAAAATTAATTGCCCAGTTTCTCCATAACACAGAAGAGATGGAGCAAGAGCATGCCCAACAAAAATTTGACCTCCGTTTATTAATGGTATTGTTATGGAATCCCCCAAACATCCATTAATATCTTTAACAATGGCATAGTAAATATCGGGACCTAAGGATGAAAAATTAGGATTGGAAGAATATTCTCCAGGATCATCACCCCTAATGGAGTATTGATAAGGAGGAGTGCCTCCAGTAACATTTACAAAGTTGATATATCCATCGTTGTATCCTGTACAAGACGGACTGGCAGAATCTACATTAAAACTTATAGGACCTGGTTCTGTTATATTCACTGGGGTAATAGAGGAAAGACAATTGTTTGCATCTTTAACTACAACCTGATAATTACCCGGTGCCACGCTTTGTGTCAATGATCCAAATGTTCCTGAAGGTCCCGTAATTGACATTGTGTAAGGTAAAGTACCATTGGTAGGATTTGTGGTTATATTTCCACTATCTCCATTACAGGGAGCGTTGGAATAATTGAGATTTTTCTGTATCTCTGCACGTTTGGTAATTTGGGCTCTATCAGTAATTGTGTATGCACAACCCTGAGGTGTTACCACCAAACAATAAAATTGGTTAACTCCTTCATTTGGGATACTTGCTGCAGGTATTGTAAATTGTAAACTTACTCCATTGCCAGTTTGAGGTACTGTAACCTGAGTGTTATCAGCTTCCCTAAACATGGTATATTGGAATCCGGATTCTGAACCCGATACGGTTACAATAGCATCCTCATAATAACAAACTGTAGGATCGGTAATGGTATAACTTACATTGGCGGGTGCATAAACTGTAACATTAGTGGTGGTGGAATTCGTACATCCATTGCCATCTACTATAGTAAGGGTATATGTTCCTCCAAAGGATGGCAATGCATTGGGACGGGTAGGATTCTGAACAGAACTGGTATAACCAAAGGGTCCTGTCCATGAATAGGAAACCATACCATTGGGTCCTCCATATAATTCCAATGTGTTTAGTCCGCATACAGGACTATTTGAAGAAGCAGTTACACTAGGATTACTATTTACCGTTACATTGGTAGTAGTACTGTCCTTACAGCCATTTGAATCGGTAATAACAAGTTTATACGAACCACTCATTGCAGGGGTAGCTGAGGAGGAAACCACAGGATTTTGCAAAGTACTATTAAAACCATTAGGACCAGTCCATTGATAGGTAACCCCTGAGGATGGAAGAGCTGAAAGTGAAAGAGTATTTCCTTCGCATACGGGTCCATTATTACTTGCAGTAGGAGTAGGTGGTGTATTGATAGTTACTATTGCACTTCCATTCATAGTTGTACTACAACCTGTTGAGGTATTTGTAGCTTCAACAGTATATGTACCTGCAAGAGTTTGTAAACCAAAATCAAGAGCACTTCCTGTTCCTGCAACAGGTGCACCTAAATTAATTCCATTTCGTTTGAGTTGATAATTAACTCCAATATCGGAATTTGATAATCCAACAGGTACACCACTTCCACCGCTACAATAGCTTCCTCCGCCTGTTACATTATATTGAGTTGGTAATGCATTGATAGTGACCGCAGTATTTTTGGTATCAGTACAACCATTTGCGTCGGTTATAGTAAGTGTATAGGTTCCTTGATGTGTAGAATTGGCACTGGAAGTAACAGTAGGATTTTGGATGCTACTAGTAAATCCATTGGGGCCGGTCCAACTATACGATACCATTCCATTGGGTAAGGCTGAAAGGATTAATGCATCTCCCTCACAAACTGGCGAATTAGAGGAAGCCACTGCGGTTGGATTAGAGTATACTGTGCCCGTAGCGCTTACCCAATTACTTAAACATCCACCTGTGTAACTTTTTACACGAGCATATATGGTAATTGAAGTAGGTGCGGTAAGAACACCTGTAGTATATATTGATGGAGTTTCAGCTGTAAATATAACATTTACACCATCATTGCTCCATTGGATGCTGTCACTCGAATTAGCTGCAGATGCCGAGAAAGAAAGGGTACCATCACCACAACGGGATTGGTTGGTTAAACCAGTGGGGGCTGGAGGTGAGGCTATTACAGAGGCATCGGTAGTAGTCTGATTAGTACATAAATTACCATCGGTTACTGTTAGGGTGTAAGTACCCGACATAGCTGTAGTAGCATTGGTAGATACTACTGGATTTTGATCGGTGCTGCTAAAACCTAAGGGACCCGTCCAAGAATAACTTATGGGAGCTGTACCACTACCGCTACCAAAAAGCTGAAGCGTACTTCCCTCACATACAGGACTATTATTGGAGGCCGAAACTACAGGTAGGGCTAATACATCTATAGTATTGGTTGCACTATTCGAGCACCCATTACCATCGGTATATGTATACGTGATTATTTTAGTACCAGGTCCTCCCGAAGCTGAGGCATCGAAATTGGTTCCACTTACCCCTGGACCACTATAAGTGCCTCCAGCCGGTGTTCCTCCGGTAAGTGTGTAGGTAGTATTATTGGCACATTGTGGGGCAAGCGAACCTCCAAAACTAACCGTTGGTAAATCATTAACCGTAATATTTATTTCCATACTATCGGCACATCCTTTGAAATCGACAGCTTTGTACTTGAGGGTGTAATTACCAGCCGTATTACAATTGAATATCGGATTCTCTATATTGGTTGCATCAAGATAGACTGCTCCTGTTCCACTCCATGTATGTGTATAACTACCATTACCTCCTGTGGGATTCCCATGCAATTGAACAGGAGTATTTACACAGAAAGACGATGAGCTGGTTATATTTACTGTTAAAATAGCAGGTTGACGTACCGATACATAGGGCCCATACTCAACAGGATCACCATCACCATCATCGTCTAATACGGTTATCTTATATAAATTACTCGGTTCCAGACCGGTAAAAGTATAGTTCGTACTTGCAGTATTCGCAGAATAGGTTTGAGGATTGGGAAATAATCTTTGTAATATGTAAACATACGGAGGTATACCCCCTGATATGGTTATATGAATTTGGCCATCATTCTGTCCATTACAGGTAACCGAATCCGCCTGCACTGCATCTATACTCAGCTGAGCCCTAAGAAGCAAAAACGAACCTGCTAATAAGGCATAAGCTAATGAAATAATTTTTTTCATATATTTTTTTCTTTTTATCGGATTTGAATTTGTTGTTTAATCTTTCTTTTTCCCGTTATAACTTTTGCAAGAAAAACATATTTATTTATAATGCTGCGAAATTTAACATTTTTTACGATAAAAATATAAAAATGGTTTCTATAAAATTATTTGTATATCAATTGAATAACTATTTAATTTTTGCAAAATATTTATAACCAATATTTTAAACAATTTTCTCATATATTTTTTTAATTA
>FWPV01011366.1_pt1 | contig 14202 bp, 10 predicted proteins | sample 2228371 | NCBI WGS metagenome assembly FWPV01 (sample SAMEA103939776, study PRJEB20133) | metagenome
CTACAACCCCTCCCCCACCCCCGACAGCAGCTTTTGGCTCCGCCAAAAGCTGAAAAATAGGGATATTCTCCCATCATCAACTGTGACCGGGAGTTTTTCAACACTCTGCTAGGGGTATCCTCCCACCATCAACTGTGGCTGGGAGTTTTTCAACATCCTGTTAGGAGAACGGTTATGCCATTGGACGAGATTATCATCACCCGTGCCATCGTGGAGCGCTTCACCGAAAAGTTCCTGGCTTGCCTGGACCTGGATGTCGCTATCGTCGGCGGCGGGGTCTCTGGCTTGGTGGCCGCCTGGCGGCTGGCCCAAAAAGGCCGCAAAGTGGCCGTCTTCGAACGTAAGCTTTCCATCGGCGGCGGCATGTGGGGCGGCGGCATGATGTTCAATGAGATCGTCGTGCAGAGCCAAGCCAAACCTATCCTGGATGAACTGGGCATCTCCTCCCGGCCCTATAATGCCGAATACTACACCGCCGACGCCATTGAAGCCACCACCACCCTGGCGTCCCAGGCCTGCAAAGCCGGAGCCAAAATCTTCAACCTGATCACCGTGGAAGACGTCATGGTCCGGGAAAATCAGGTCACCGGGTTGGTGATCATCTGGACCGCCGTGGAAATGGCCGGCCTGCACGTGGATCCCATGACCGTCCGGGCCCAACACGTGGTGGACTGCACCGGCCATGATGTGGAAGTGGTCAAGGTCTTCCTGCGGAAAAACCAGCCCGCTTCCCTGAAGACATCCACCGGCGGCATCGTCGGCGAGGGCTCCATGTGGGCCGATGTGGGCGAACGCCGGACCGTGGAGTATACTTCCGAGGTCTACCCCGGCCTCTGGGTCGCCGGCATGACCGCCACCGCCACCTTGGGGACCTTCCGCATGGGGCCGGTCTTCGGCGGCATGATGCTTTCCGGAGACAAAGTGGCCCGTATGTTGGACGAGCGCCTGGCCGGCTGAGTGAGGGTCAGCAACGAGCTTTCCGGGGGGTCTGGGAGAGACAGTTTTCCCTCCTCCCCCAACCCCGACCGGTGTTGGGGACTGCGTCAACGCCGGGGAATCGGGGCTGTCCTGCCGCAGTCACAGCAGAGCCTGGATGGTGATCCAGTTTGCCGGACGCCGGCCGACGCCGTTTTCCGGTCCTGCCGAAACCGGAAAAACGGGGCGCCGTAGTCCGGCTACACCTCCCGGCTCATGATCAAGGTGCGTATCCCATGGAATATGAAGTGATCATCGGCCTGGAAGTCCATGCTCAGCTTCTCACCCAGAGCAAGATCTTCTGCGGCTGCCCCACCCAGTTCGGCGCGCCGCCCAATACCCAGGTCTGCCCCGTCTGCCTGGGTATGCCCGGCGTCCTGCCGGTCCTCAACCAAAAGGTCGTGGAGTATGGCCTGAAACTGGCCTTGGCGACCCACTGCCGGATCGCCCCGGTCAGCCGGTTTGCCCGCAAGAACTACTTCTACCCCGATTTGCCCAAAGGCTACCAGATCTCCCAATACGAGCTGCCCTTGGCCGAACACGGTTATGTGGACATAGAGGTGGAGACCGGCAAGAAACGCATCGGCCTGACCCGCATCCACATGGAGGAGGACGCCGGCAAACTCATCCATGATGAACAGCTCCCCATCAGCTATGTGGACTTTAACCGCACCGGTGTGCCCCTGCTGGAGATCGTCAGCGAACCGGACCTGCGCACCCCAGAAGAGGCCGCCGCCTACCTGAAAGTCCTGCGGAATATCCTCCTTTACCTGGAAATCTGCGACGGCAATATGGAGGAAGGCTCCCTGCGCTGTGATGCCAACATCTCCCTGCGCCCGCTGGGCAGCACCACCTTCGGGGTCAAGACCGAACTGAAAAACATGAACTCCTTCCGGAACGTCCAACGGGCCCTGGAATACGAGATCCGGCGCCAGCGCAGCCTCCTGGCTGCCGGCCAGGAGATCATCCAGGAGACCCGCCTCTGGGACGCCAACCAGGGCAAGACCTACTCCATGCGGGGCAAGGAAGAGGCCCATGATTACCGTTACTTCCCCGACCCGGACCTGCTGCCGCTGGTCATCTCACCGGCCTGGGTGGAGTCGGTGCGGGCCACCCTGCCCGAACTGCCCGACGCCAAGAAGGCCCGGTTCATGGAGCAGTATGACCTACCGGACTACGATGCCGGTGTCCTCACCGCCGAAAAGGCATTGGCGGACTACTTCGAGGAGTGCAGCCGCTTCTTCCCTCAGCCCAAAAAGGTCAGCAACTGGATCATGTCAGAGCTGATGCGGGAATTAAAGAAAGAGGAACAAGGGATCGAAAGCTGCCAGGTGGCCCCCCGGGACCTGGCCCGCCTCCTGGCCCTGGTGGAAGAAGGCGCCATCAGCGGCAAGATCGCCAAGACGGTCTTTGCCGACATGATTGCCACCGGCCAGGAACCGGACGCCATCATCAAGGCCAAAGGCCTGAGCCAGATCAGCGATACCGCTTCCCTGGAAGCCCTGGCCCGGGAAATCCTGGCCGCCCATCCCAAAGAGACGGCGGATTACAAGGGTGGCAAGACCAAGGTCCTGGGGTTCTTTGTGGGGGAGATCATGAAAAAAACTAAAGGCCAGGCCAACCCCCAATTGGTGAACCAGCTGTTTCGGCGCCTCCTGCAGGAATAGCAGGAGGTTGAAAAAGTGCTCGTAGGGGAGGGGGCAGGGGGCACAGCCCCCTACCCCCAACCCCAACCCCGGTTTTGGCTGCGCCAAAAGCTGAACATGAGGGATATCCTCCCACCATCAACTGTAAGGGTTTTTCAACCGCCTGCTAGTTAGCCGGAGCCATATACTCAGCAAGTAAACGTGGTTGGAAAAAAACTTATGAAAGCACCGATTTTCAGTTATCCTCATTGACAGGGCCTTGCTGCTTCTATATCATGAGAAGAAAATCCACAAAGGAGCTTGCAGATGCGACCCCCACGGTGGTTCGGTGCAGTATTGGTAAGCTTGCTGTTGAGCAGTGTGATCCCGGCGACGCCAGGCTGGGCCCAGCCCTTCTTTCTGGACGGGACCCATTGGACCAACCTCTCTTACGATGCCAAAGTAACCTACATCAAGGGTGTCGGCAATATGGCCGATTTCGAAGTCCAGGCACCGGGCCCCAAGTCCGGCCAGGGCTACTGCATCGCCTACATGCTGGTGCAAGAATTTAAAGAACGCACCATTGACTCGGTGGTCAAGGAAATCGACGCGTTTTACAAAGAAAATCCCAACGAATTGTATAAAACCGTCCTGGAGGTCATGATCCGGCGGGCCTCCAAGCTCTGCCCTCCTGAAACATCCAAATGACGAGGTTATGACATGCGCAAACTGATAGTACTTTCCCTGATTGTTTGTCTTCTGGCGCTGGGCTGTTCAGGCATGTCCTATACCCAGCAGCGGGTCCTGAGCGGTGGGGCCATCGGCGCGGCCAGCGGTGCCACCATCGGCGCCATCGCCGGCAACGCCGGTATGGGAGCCGCCATCGGCGGCGGTGCCGGCCTCTTGGGCGGCTACATCTACGACCAATACAGAAAATCCCGGGGAGAGCCCTGAGGGGCCTTGCCTGCGACCTAAGCTTTCCGGATGATATCCGGAAGGGGTGGCCTCAGCGGCCGCCCTTTTTTTTGGGCTCTGCTGGTGGGCGGCACGCCTTCCCGGCGGCATCGGCCGCCGCACCCCGATGAACTCATCGGCAGACTTGACTACAGAAAAATCACCTTGCGGTCGATAATAGATCAGGGAGGGCAGTTCTGGCCCGAGCCAAAAATTTCGCTTGTTTTTTGTTTTCAGGGCAATAATACACTGGACTTTTTCTTTCAGTTGTTTTAGCATTGCTCCATGTTGAAGCAATCATCGTAAAGCCTCCTCCGTAATGATTGAATGATTTAGGATAAGAGGTATGCCCGTAGCGCATCTCGCCGTCGTCGTCGGCACGCGACCCGAGGCCATCAAAATGGCCCCGGTACTTCTGGCGCTGCGTCAACAGGCGACAGAATTTAAGCTGTCCCTCATCTCCACCGCCCAGCATCGGCAGATGCTGGACCAGGTCCTGCAGCTCTTTCACCTGACCCCGGATCTGGATCTGGACATTATGCGCCCGAACCAGGACCTGGCCGGCCTCACTGCCCGGGTGTTGGAGCAGATGACCGGCGTCTTGGTGCAACTGCGGCCCGACCTGCTCCTCATTCAGGGGGATACGACCACGGTGCTGGCCGCTGCCCTGGCGAGCTTTTACCAAAAAATTCCCGTCGCCCATGTGGAGGCCGGCCTGCGCAGTTATGATATCTTCCATCCCTTTCCGGAGGAGATCAACCGCCATCTGGCCTCGGTGTTGACCACCATCCACCTGGCGCCCACGGCCAGCGCCCGGGCCAACCTCCTGCGGGAAGGCATTCCAGGAGATCGCATCGTCGTCACCGGCAACACCGTTGTGGACGCCCTCTTGTCCCTGAAGGACATCCCCTTTGACCTTGGCGGGTTGAAGAAATCTCTGGGGCTCGACGGACATCGGCTGATCCTGGTCACCTCCCACCGCCGGGAGTCCTGGGGTCATGATCTCGAGGAGATCTGCTGGGCCCTACGGGATCTGGTGGCCAAGTTCCCTGATATCTTGGTGGTCTATCCGGTGCATCTCAATCCCAACGTCCAGCGGCCGGTGTATGAGATCCTCAGCGGCCAGGAGCGCATCAACCTCAGCCCGCCCCAGGACTATCTGAGTTTCCTCAATCTGATGCGCAGCGCCGATCTCATCTTGACCGATTCCGGCGGCGTTCAGGAAGAGGCACCCACGTTCCGGGTGCCCGTCCTGGTCCTCCGTCAGGTGACGGAGCGGCCGGAAGCGGTCCAGAGCGGCCTGGCCGCCTTGGTGGGGACCAGGAGGGAGGACATCGTTGCCGCCGCCACCCGCCTGCTGTCCGATGCCGACGCGTATCAACAGATGCAACGGGGTCCCAACCCCTTCGGGGACGGCAGGGCCGCAAGTCGGATCGTCCTGGCCATCCGCCGCTGGCTGGCAGGAGAGTCTCCCTGGCTGTCAACAGCCGAGGAATTTCACCCGTAACCCTCTAATCCGAACGACCGATGTTTGAAATTATTCCTTATATCTGGCTGATCCTCAAGATCATCCTCATCGTGGTGGCGGTCATCTTCTTCATCAGCGGCCTGGATGACCTGTTTATCGACGTGTACTACGGTCTCCGGGCCCTCTATCGCCGTCTCTTTGTCCTGCCGCGGTATGCCCCCTTGACCGAGGAGCAACTCTTAACCCCGCCGGAACAGCCCATCGCCGTGATGATCCCTGCCTGGCAGGAGGCCCCGGTCATCCGCCGCATGCTGGAAAATACCATCCAGACCTTCAAGTATTCCAATTACCATATCTTTGTGGGCACCTATCCCAACGATCCTGAAACTCAGAGCGAAGTGGAGCTGGTCCGGGAAAAATATGACCACGTGCATCGCATCGTCTGTCCCAAAGACGGGCCCACCAACAAGGCCGATTGCTTGAATTGGGTCTATCAGGGTATCCGGGCCTTTGAGCACGACAACAACATGACCTTCGAAATCTTTGTCATGGAAGACGCGGAGGACATCGTCCACCCCCTGGCCCTGAAGCTGTTTAATTACCTCATTCCCCGCAAAGATATGGTCCAGATCCCGGTGATCGCCTATGAATGCGGCTGGCTGGACTTCACCTGCGGCCATTACCTGGATGAATTTTCCGAAAACCACTTCAAAAACCTGGTGGTCCGGGAGTTTTTCGCCAAAAACGTCCCTTCCGCCGGCGTCGGTTGCGCTTTCAGCCGCCGGGCCTTTGAAGCTGCGGCCCAACATGACAAGAACCTGCTCTTCAGTATTGACTCCCTCACCGAGGATTATGAGATCGGTCTGCGGCTGGCCGGCTACGATCTCAAAACCATCTTTGTCAAACAGGCCTTCAAACGGGAGGTATATCGAAAATCCTTCTGGCGCCGCCGCCCCCGCAAGAAACTGATCAAGGATTACATTGCCGTGCGGGAGTACTTTCCCAAAGAGTTCCGCGCTGCGGTGCGGCAAAAGGCCCGTTGGGTGGTGGGGATCGCCCTGCAGGGCTGGGTCCACCTGGGCTGGCAGGGCGACCTGCGGGCCAAATATATGCTCTACCGGGACCGGAAGACCTTGCTCACCAGCCAGGCAAACATGTTGGGCTACTTTGTGGTCCTGGGCATCTTGCTCTACTGGTTCATCATTTGGTATTTCCCGGAATCTTACCATCTGCCGCCGTTGGTGACCAAAGGTTCCTGGCTTTACTACTTGATTCTGGCCGATACCTTCTTCATGCTGGTGCGATTGGGGGAACGGTTCTTCTGCGTGCATCATTTCTATGGCTGGATCCAGGCCTTCCTATCCATCCCCCGTTTTGTCTGGGGCAATATCATCAACTTCGCCGCCACCAGCCGGGCCTTGTACCTCTTTGCCCGCTTCCTCTGGACCGGCAAGTTAATCGCCTGGGACAAGACCGACCACGTCCTGCCCACCGAAGAAGAACTGCGGCGCTACCGGCGGAAATTGGGCGACCTGCTGCTGGAAAAGCGGTTTATCACGGTCTCGCAGCTTAACAAAGCCCTGGAGGAACAGAAAAAGCGTCAGCTCCCCTTGGGGATCCTCTTGGTGCAGATGGGTCTGGTGAAAGAGGATGACCTGATCCATGTGTTAGGCCAACAGTTGCAGCTGCAGACTCAGGAAATCGACCCCTTCGTTATCCCTCTGGAGGTCATGCAAGCCCTGCCGCAGGAGCTGGCAATACGCTATTCCATTTTCCCGTTGGAGGTGTCCGATAACAAACTCGTGGTCGCCGCCCACAGTATCCTTACCGAGGATGACAAAGAGGAACTGAGAAAACAGATCGGCAAACATATTGAGGTGCGCCTGGCAACCCAGAGTGACCTGTCTTTTGCCATCCGCATGGGCTATCAACGTCTGCGGGGCCCCGAAGAGGTTACAGACCTGTCAGCTCTGGCCGATATCCTGCAACGCCATCAATTGGTTGCCCCGGAGATGCTCCAGGAAGCGTTGAAACTCCAACGCCGCTCCTACATGCGCCTGGGAGATATCTTGCTGGAGCAGGGGGTTTTGCCGCGGGAAACCCTGAACCAGGCATTGCAGGAGTATACTCAGAACCCGCAGATACAGCTGGGGGATTTTCTGGTCCAACGCCAGTACCTCACTGAGGGCCAGCTGCAGAAAGCCTTGGCCATTCAGAAAGCCAAGCTGCTGACCCTCGGCGATATTCTCCACACTCAGGGTGCCATCGGGGACTTGCTTCGCCGAGTCTTGAACTTGGCCGAAAATGGCCGTCTGAACCCATCCCAAGTGGAGCAGATCATCCAGTGTTCTCGGGAAGAGACGCACATCCCGGAAAATCTCTGGCAGGAGCTACTAGCTTTGATCGACCGTGGGAAACTTTCCGGCCCTATCCTTTCGAGGCTCTTGGAGCAAATGAACACCGGACAGCTGCAGGCAAACGCCCTGGCACAGATCATCGACGCAGTGCACAACGGCACTGCCCAGGCAGGGACCATTCTGGAAGAACTGGCAGCCCAGAAAACGGAGCGGTTCCATGCGGATCATTAACTTCGGCAATACGAGGCTCATCTTCTGGTTGATGGTGGCCGTATTCTTCTGGCCTGCCACTGGCGCGGCGCAACCCTCGGAAAAGACCTATGCGCCGCCGCCCGAAGCCTATCAGCAGCAACTTCAGGTGAAGCGCCAGGAGAATTGGCTGCAACGCACCCTGCGCTACTACCGGGCCTATCCACACCTGGACCGGGCCAATAAGTTGATGGCCGCCAATCGGCTGACAGAGGCCCGCCAAGAGCTGGAAAAATCCCTGGCCATCGATCCGCAAGACCTCACGGCCCGCTACACCTATCTGATGCTGCTCATGAGAATGCAGGACTACCCCGCCGCCGTGGGCCAGGCAGATATGCTTTTGGATAAGAAGCCTGACTTTGTCCCGGCCCGCCTCTACCGGGGCATCGCCCGCCAGAGGCTGGGCCAATTGCCATCGGCGTTGGAAGACTTCCGTACTGTGGCTGCCAATCCAGATGCTGCTCCGGCAGACCGCCGCTTCGCCACCGCCATGATCGCCTCGGTGGCGCTGTCCCTGAAGGATTACGGCGCGGCTTTGGCGGCGCTGGACCAACTGGATCTTGGTTCCCAGGACTTTGATACCCTGTTGACCAGAGGATTTGCCCTGGAGGGGCTCAACCGCCTGCCCGAAGCAGCCCAGGCCTTCCAACAAGCCCTGGCCGCGGCGCAGACGCCGGCGGAACGCCGGCAGGCGTTGTTGGCCCGGGGCGAGAACGCCCGCAAGACCCAGGATTGGCAGACTGCACGGCGTTCCTATGAAGATGCCCTGGCCATCTCCCCTGACGATCCCGCCATTATGCGGGAACTATCCCGGATCGCCTATGCCCAACAGGATTTCGCCGGGGCGGCCGCATGGCTCAACCGGGCCCAGAAAGCCGGGGCCGAGCCGGGTGACCAAGATTTCCTCCTCAATGTCTTGGTGGCCGGTCGGGATTACCGACAAGCAGTGGCTGAAATTCAACAGCGTCTCCGGGAAACGGAGAACCCTGCTGAACGCCGCGAGCTGTTCATCAAACTGGGGCATCTCTACAATCAGATGGGCCGGCCGGCCCAGGCGGCGGAGGCTTTCCGGGAAGCCCTGCAGCTGCAGCGCGACCTGGCCACCGTCAAGCTCCTGGCCTACACCCTGGAGCGGCTGGGAGAGTTGGCCGAGGCCTACCGTCTCTTTCAGGACATCGCCGCCCAGGAACCGGGGGGCGATACCTACTTTGCCTTGGCGGAGTTGGCCAACCGTCTGGATCGGGACGGGGAAGCCCTGAAGTATTATTCTTTAGCCCTCCGCTATCCGCTGCCGGCCCACCAGAAGGTAGCCGCCTATAAGCAGATGGGGTTCCTGGCAACCCGCCGGGGTGAGTATCAACAGGCCCGGCGGTTCCTGGAACAGGCGCTGCGTCTCAATCCCCGGGATATCGGCCTGTATGCCAGTCTGGCCGATCTGGCCCAGAAAATGGGGGATCTTCAAGGGGCCCTCTTTTTTCAGGAACAGCTGGTCCGGCTCACCGGCAGCACTCATGGGCAATTGGGCCCCTGGCTGGAAAACCTGGGATACATGTACATGAAAACTGACCAGCCTCAACAGGCCATCAACAGTTTTCTGCGTGCCATCGCCGCCGGACGGGATAGCGCCGCCCTGCGCCTCAATCTAGGTTTCTTGTATCTGAAACTGAACGACCGTAGCGCGGCCTTGGAGAACTTCCGGGCCGCCCTGAAGATGGATCCCCAACCGACCACCTACCTGAGCATCGGCCGCATCTACAAGGAATTGCAGCAGCCGGGCGTGGCCATCTTTTACCTTTTGAAAGCCAGATCCTTCGCCTCCTCCTTGTCCACTGCGGATCAGGTGGACTTGTACAGCAATCTGGGCTACCTCTATGCTGAGATCGCCCAATATATTCCCGCCGCCCTGGCCTTCTCCCAATCTCTGCAACTGCGCTACGATCCAGTTATCGCTCTGCGACTGGCCCGCATGGAACGTCTGGTGGGCCATGCGGACCGGGCCCTGACCTATCTGGACAAAATTCAGCCGGCCAGTCTGCCCAGAGAATTGCAGGTGGAGTATTACGCGGAAAAAGGCGCCGCCCTGCAGGCCGAAGAAGATCTGCCCGGTGCCATTGCCGCGTATCAGGAGGCCAATGCCATAGAGACGCGCCCCGACCACTTTTATCGCCTGGGGCTGATCCATCGCCGCCTGGACCAGATCGAGGAGGCCATCGCCAATCTCCAGGAAGCCAGAATCAGAAAACCGGAAGACAACAATTATGCCGTGGCTCTGGGTTATGCCTACCTGAAAGATAAAAGGTATACGGAAGCAGGTCGGTTGTTTGAAGAAGTGCTGTCCCGGGATCCCGATTATCTGAAGCTCTACGAGGACCTGGGTTATATCCACATGAAGAACAAGAACAATGACCGGGCGGTCTACTGGTTCAAACGGGCCATAGACAATCGCCCGCTTTACCCCGTCACCACTGCTGCCGAGGCCATCAAAGTGGACAATGACGTCTACGCCTGGCGCAAAGAAATCACCAAGATGACCAACCGCTACGATCTGACCATCTACCTGGGGTATCGCAGCAGCAAAACCCAGCAATTCAACGTCCCCGGTGGTCTGTTGGGCGGCAGCATCCTGGCGGACAACGGCATTGAGTTCGCTTACCAACCGCCGGTTATCGGCTTCCGGGATGAACGCATCTTTCAAGGGTTCGTGCGAGTCATGTGGGGCAATGAACCGGCCACGCTGCGCTATGACTCGGATACCTTTCAAGGCGGCGTCGGCCTGCGCTACAAACCGTTCAAGACGCAGAACCTCTGGCTCAGCGGCGAACGGCTCTTCCGTATCGGCCGCAAATCCATCAATGACTGGCTCTTGCGGGTGCTGTACTCTTGGGATGACGGCTATGATCTCAAATACAACAAGCCTTGCTGGAACTATACCTTCCTCTACTCTGAAGGCGATTATTTTGCGCAGGGCGTCTGGGTGTATTACGGGGAGGCCCGCCAGGGCATGACGTTCAACTTCTGCAACTATTTCCTGGTCACACCTCACCTGGCAGTGAATCTGCGCTATCAGGATCCTTGTAACGCGGCCACCTCCTACGTCGAGGGGGGACCAGGAATTTCCCTGAAGTATCTCTATTGGGAGACAAAATACGAAATTCCCCGGGGCACTCTGGAACTCCTGGTGCATTACAAATTCGGCAAGTTCATGAACCAAGGGTTTTCCTTCGACGGCAGCAGTTTCAACGGCGTCAACGTCCTGTTGGTGAACAGATTTTAGCCAGGCCAGGGTCGGCCGCTGTAAGGTTAAGGATGATGGGAAAAGAACACGGTAACCATTGCCGCCACGGAAAGGCCGCTGAAGCGCTGCTGTCGGCGGTGACTGGACGCCGCCGGGGGTTGGCCCTGACACTCTGTCTGATCTTACTGCTGCCCGTGGCCGTCCACTCCTTCGGCAAAAGCTCGCCGCCGCTGCAGGGCACTTTTCTGCAGTTGACCAGCCAGAACCAGACCTGGCCGGTGGAAAAATGGCAGCAGCTGTTCGCCGATCTGCGCACTCTGCAGATCCGGGAACTCGTGGTGCAATGGACGGTCTTTGACGATCAGATCTTCTACCGCACCGACAACGGTCAGCCGGTGGCTTTGGATCACGTCATGCACCTGGCCGCCGCGGCCAACATCAAGGTGTGGCTGGGGTTGGTTTATGAATCCCAATTCTGGGAGCAGATTTCCCGGGAGCCGGCCTTGGTGGAGGTCTACCTGCGCCGGCTGCAGCTGCGTGCCGAAGAGGCCGCCGCAGCCCTCGCCCTGGCCTACCCCCGTTTCTACGGCTGGTATCTCCCCACAGAGATCGACGACAAGCATTGGCAGGAACATGATTCCCGGGAAGTCCTCTTCCAACATCTGAAGCAGTTGACTGCCACCCTGCGGCAGATCCGCCCCGGCTCCCGGGTGGCCATCTCCGGGTTCAGCAATGCCCTGATGGACCCGCGCACCCTGCAACATTTCTGGAGCAGGCTGGTCACCATCGGCACTATCAACGTGGTCATGTTTCAGGACGGCATCGGCGCCGGCAAATTGAACCTGCAGACCCTGCCCCTCTTCTTGCAGGCCCTGCAGGAGGGTGTGGAGCAGCAGGGACGGCGGCTGCAGGTGGTGGTGGAACTCTTCCAGCAGACGCAGGCCGCCCCGTTCCGGGCCGTGTCGGCACCTTGGGAACGGGTAGCAGCCCAGATCGCCTTGGCCCAACGCTTTACTCCCCATCGGCTGATGGCCTTCAGTATCCCCGATTACATGACCCCGCAATCAGGTCCCGCCGCAGACCGCCTCTACCAGGACTACCTGCATCATTGGCAGGAGGGCGGCTCAGCCACATCCTGGCGAGCGGCCTGGAGTGACCGTCGCTAGCAAGCCGTTGAACCCCCCCCCGCCACAGTCGATGGTGAAAGGATCTCCCTAACGTTCAGCTCTTGGCGTCGCCAAAAGCTGCCGTTGGGATTAAGGAAGGGCTTGTAGGGGACGGGGTAAAGGACTGTGCCCCTTGGCCCCCTCCCCTACGAACCCTTTTTCAACACCCCGTTAGGGACTCACTCCCCCATCTCCAGCTCCATAGTACCTTCCGGCAAAGCCTCCACAGCCCGCAGCCGCCGTTCGATGGCCCGGGAGCGCCGGGCGGCGTCGTCCATGGTGTGGGAGGCCTGGTCCAACTTCTTCTTGACACCGGCCAGGAGGTCGCCGAATTTGGCGAATTCAGTCTTGACCGCACCCAGCAAGCGCCAGACTTCGCTGGAACGCTGCTGGATGGCCAGGGTGCGGAAGCCCATCTGCAGGCTGTTGAGGAGGGCCGCAAAGGTCGTGGGGCCGGCCAGGACCACTCGGTACTCCCGCTGCACCTGCTCCGCCAGGCCGGGCTGCCGCAGCACCTCGGCATACAGCCCTTCCGTGGGCAGGAACATAATGGCAAAATCCGTGGTCTTGGGCGGACGCAGGTACTTCTCGCTGATCATCTTGGCGTTATTCCGGATGGCAGCAGAGAGATTCCTGCCGGCTTGAGCCACCGCTGCGGTTGCCGCCGCTTCTTGAGCCGCCACTAGGTTCTCATAGACCGTCAGGGGGAATTTGGCGTCGATGGGCAGCCAGACCTCCTCCCCATCGCCCCGGCCCGGCAGGCGCAGGGCAAACTCCACCACCTCGCCACCGACCTCGCCCATCTGCACGTTGCGGGCGAACTGTTCCGGCGCCAGGGTATGCTCCAGGAGGGCCTCCAGGCGGATCTCCCCCCAGTCGCCCCGACTCTTGACGTTGGTGAGGACCCGCTTCAGATCGCCGACGCCCGTGGCCAGGGTCTGCATCTCCCCCAGCCCTTTGTGCACCTGCTCCAAACGCTCTGACACCTGCTGAAATGAAGCCCCCAAGCGCTGTTCCAGGGTCCCCTGGAGCTTCTCATCCACCGTAGCCCGCATCTGCTCCAGGTGCTTGGCGTTATCGGTCTGGATGTCCCGGAGCCGGTTCTCCACCGCCTGCCGCAGGGCCTCCTGCTGCTGGGTGTTGGCATTGGTGAGCTGCTGCATCTGCCGGGCAAAAGACTCCATCTGCTCCTTTAACAACTGCCCCATCTCCGTCAGGCCTTTGAGGAGCGAATCATTGAAGTGCTGCAGGGATTGCCCCAACTCCTGCCGCTGCTGTCTGGCGGCAGCGGCGCTTTCTTCCCGCAACTGCTCCAACTTGGCACTGTTCTCCATCTGCAGCGCCCTACCGGCCTGAGCCAACGTCTCCCTGAGGCTGAGGAGGAGAGACTGCGTATTCTGCCCGAAATGTGTCAGCGTGGCGGTCAATTCCTCCCGGTCCCGCCGGGCACTGTCCAGGAACTCCTCCCGATTCCGGCTGATCTCCTCCCTGAGCAGGCGCTCCAGGCGATCCAAACCTCGTTCCAAGAGCTCTCCCTGCCGGGCCAAGGCCGCAGTCACATCATCGTCAGACCGGCGCCGGAGAAGAACGAGCACTACCAGGAGGATGACCGCCAGCATGACGGCCATACCCACAAGGAGAGCGCTGCTCACCGTTGCACTGACATGCCAAGATTCCATAACTTACCACCCGAAAACAATCTTGCCGTTAATTTGGAAATGGTCCTGCTCACCCTGGGGATGGTTATATACCTCCGGCACCTGACAACCAAGGGTTTTCCGGCGGGCTAAGCGGCACCCGGAAAGGGCTTGCGCCTCGGTGCCCATCAATGATACACCATAACTAACAGGCTGTTGCAAAACTCACTGCCATAGTATTGATGGCGGGAGGATGGCAAAACATGTTCAGCTTTTGGCGCAGCCCAAAGCGGCCGTTGGGGTTGGGGGAGGGGGAATAGGGCAGTAGGCAGAGGGCTGTAGGCGGAGGGCTGTAGGCAGAGGGCTGTATGCAGAGGGCAGTAAGCAGAGGGCAGTAAGCAGAGGGCAGAGGGCAGAGGGCAGAGGGCAGAGGGCAGTAGGCAGAGGGCAGAGGGCAGTAGGCAGAGGGCAGTAGGCAGTAGGCAGAAGGAATGGGGAATGGTGAGGAGGTTTCTGCCTCTTTTATGGCCCCCTCC
>FWPV01011367.1_pt1 | contig 14200 bp, 10 predicted proteins | sample 2228371 | NCBI WGS metagenome assembly FWPV01 (sample SAMEA103939776, study PRJEB20133) | metagenome
CGGCCGCCCGCGCGAGCGCGGGCGAGCGCGACCCGCTGAGGCCGTCGAAGGGGTCGATGCCGGCGTAGCCGACGTGGGCAAGCCACGCCTCAAGGGCGTCAACGACGACCGCGACGGCCGGTGTGCCGCGGGCGGATGAGGTCCGCTGCGTGGCGGGCATGGTCGCGGCCCTCGCGCCCTCGGCCGGCGCCCGCGCTACCCGGCCAGCGCCGGAAGGTCGAGTCCGACCGGCGTGCCCCTGGTCAGCGACTCGATCACGGCCAGCGTCGCCGCCGTCGAGACGACGGCGTCCTCGAAGGTGAGGATGCCGCACGGCGTCCCCTGCGCGAGGTCGAGGAAGGCGCTCATCTCGCGCCGGTGGCCCTTGTCCGAGCCGGCGAGGCGACGCTGGCCCTTCTTGCCGGCGACCGCCCACTCCAGTCGACGAAAGTCGTCGATGACCCACATGCCGCCCTCGCACATCACCTCCACGCGCTCCTTGGGCAGCGCCGTGTCGCCGTTGGCGGCGTAAGTGATGGTGGCGAACGAGCCGTTGGCGAAGCCGAGCGTCACGGCCAGCGTGTCCCGCAGGGCGAGCTCGACGTCGGAGCGGGCGGCGACGGCGTAGACGCTCGCCGGCGCGGACCCGGCGAGGTAGCAGCACAGGTCCACGAAGTGGCAGAGCTCGCCGACGATGCGCCCGCCGCCCTGTTCAAGCTGCTGCGTCCAGTGCGTGCGCGGAACAGCGCCGGCATTCACGCGGCATGTGATCGCCGCCGGCCCGGCCCGGTCGACGAGCGCCGCCTTGACCTCGAGGCCGAAGGGCGAGAAGCGCCGGTTGAAGCCGACCATGAGGTCGGCCGGGGACCGGCGCCACGCCGCCACCACCGCCGCGAGATCGTCCCGGGTGACACCCAGGGGCTTCTCGACGAAGACCGTCTTGCCGGCATCCAGCGCGGCGGCGGCCTGGCGCGCGTGCAGGTCGTGGCGCGAGGCGATGACCACGGCGTGCGTGCGCTCGTCGGCGAGGATCTCGTCCAGCTCGCCGGCCGCGAAGGCGAAGCCGCGCCTGTCGCCCACGTCGGCGGCGCTCAGGCCACTCGCGGTCAGGACGCCGCGCAACTCGGCGCGGCCGTCGCGCTCCAGCGCAGGCAGCAACGTCGCCGTGGCGAAGTTGCCGGCCCCGACGAGCGACACGCCGATGCGGGCAGCCTCGGCGCCGTGCGTCGGGGCGTCCGCGTGGCCCGTCTTCGCCGCCCGCTCGCCTGCAGCAGTGTCCTTGCGCAGGACGATCCGTGCGCCCTTCTCTTCCCCACGCTCCGGGTACTCGAGCAGCACGCCGACGGCGAGCCCGTCGCCGCCGCCCTGCACGGCCTCGTAGGCCTTCGCCGCCTCATCGACCGCGAACCGATGGGTGATGAGCCCCTCCACCTTGACGGCGCCGGTCTGCAGGAGGCGCAGGAACTCCTGCATGTTGCGCTGCTCGGTCCAGCGCACGTAGCCGAGCGGGTAGTCGATGCCGGCCTCCTCGTAGAGCGGGTCGTAGCGCCCCGGCCCGTACGAGCGCGCCAGGCGCAGCGAGAGCTCCTTCTCGTAGTACGGCTTGCGCGGCACCCTCATGCCCACGTCACCGACCACGACCACCGTGCCGTGGTCGCGGGCCAGCTCGCCGGCCAGCTCGATCGGCTCGTCGCTCTTCGTCCCGGCCGTGATCACGACGGCGTCGAAGCCACGACCGTCGGTGAAGGCCGCTCCGCGTGCGGCGATCTCGCCTGCCGCGCCCGCCCAGGCGGCGTCCGCGCCCATCGTCAGGGCGAGGTCGCACCTGGCCTGGTCGAGATCGACGCCGGCGACCGCGCAGCCCGCCGCCTTGAGCATCTGCGCGCCAAGCTGGCCCAGCAGGCCGAGGCCGATGACCGCCACGGCGTCGCCGAGAGCGACGCCCGCCTGACGCACGCCCTGCATGGCGATCGCCCCCACGGTCGTGAAGGCTGCGGCGTCCAGCCCGACCCCGTCCGGCACCCGGGCGCAGAGCCTGGCCGGGACGTAGACGAGCTCGGCGTGGTTGGCGTACTCGGCGCCGGCGCAGGCGACGCGGTCGCCGACGCTCAAGCCCGTCGCCAGCTCGCCGACGGCGACGACGACGCCCGCCGAGCTGTAGCCGATAGGCGCCTGCTCCTCGAGCCGTGTCTTGACCGTCCCGTAGGTCTGCAGCAGGCCGTCCTTGCGGACCTTGTCCAAGACCTGCTTGACCTGGTCGGGGCGCGCGCGCGCCTTGGCGAGCAGCGACTTCTGACCGAGCTCGAGCTTCGTGCGCTCGGTCCCCGCGCTGATCAGCGACCACGCCGTGCGCACGAGAACCCCGTGCGGGCGCAGCGCCGGGGGCGGGACCTCGATGAGCTCAATCCGGCCATCCTTCATGGACTGGGAGACCTGTCTCATTGCCTACTTCCCCAGAGCAGCCTCGAGAGCGTCGGCCACCTGCGCAGTCACGACGGTCGCATCATACCTGCCGACTGAAAGGAGGGCTGTCTTGCTCATCTCCTCCCACTTGGCATTGTCTGTCAGCAGTCTTCGAACCGCTCCGAGCAACTCATCATGCGCGCCCGGTCGCGCCAAGTAGCCGGTCTCTCCATCCTGCACCACTTCGGGAATGCCCCCCACATGCGTGGCCACGCATGGAGTGCCGGAGGCCAGCGCCTCTAACAGCACCACCGGAAGACCCTCCGAGTACGAGGGCAAGACCAGCGCTCGCACTCGGCTCAGCAACTCGCTCTTGTCCGGACCGTCGATCCATTCGCCAGTCACCACCACGCGGCCGACGCCCAGTTGAGCGGCTCCCCTCGCGATCCTTTCCGCCCCGTACGGCCCGTACATGTAGACACGGATGTCAGGAAACGCCGTCTGCAGCGCAGGGACAATGCGCAGCAAGTCGTCAGCGCCCTTCTCCGGCGTGAGCCAACCCAGGTACAGAATCTCGCATCGACGTTGAGACAGTGGCGCACTCTTGTACCTGCTGGTGTCCACCGGATTTGGGATGCAAGTCACCGGGCTTCTCACGCCGGCATCCTGGAGCGCCTTGCAGCCCACCTCCGACGGAGCGATGACAATCCGGGCGATGTTGGTCGTACACAGCCTCACACGGCGCAGAGACTTGCAGCCGCGGTGTAGGAACGCCGCGAATGCGTCTGCGGGGTGGACGTGCAGCACGATTGGGACACGCAGAAGAGCGGCCGCCCACATGAGGGGCGCGTTGCGCCAGAAGTCGCCACCTCGCGAAGTGTGGATGTACGCCGCGTCCGGTCGCGCGAGAACCGTCCACAGGAACCTCGCCCAACCGGTTACGGCGAGCGCTACCTTCCGCATTCTCTGTGTCTTCAACCCCGGCGCAATGCCGATGTAGTCGACAGAACCGACTCGCGCATCCCCCGGCAGCCTCTTGGCCAGGAGTTCAGCGCACGCCGCAATTCCTCCGCGGGCGCCTGGAACGGGCCCCGTCATCGCCACCCGAATGCCGCGAGGCCGTCCCCCTGGGACCGGTCGAACGGGAGGCCTACCTAGCGCGCGGTCGGGCGGATGCAACTCCGTCGTCGACAATCGCGCGCGCCGTTTCTCACGTAGCGGGGTCCGCCGGCACAGCGATCCCCGCCGCCTTCCACTGAGCAACGACCTCGTCGTAGCAATAGGAAGAAGGGACGGCCTCAAGATGGGTGCGCAACTCGACCGTGGAGAAGCGCCCGCGCAGGGGCCTACAGGGACACCCCGCCGCGACGGTATAAGGCGGTACGTCCCTCGTGACCACGGAGCAAGCCCCGACGACCGATCCTTCGCCGATGGTCACGCCCTTCAGCAGCGTGACACGGGCGCCAAGGTAGACGTCGGCTTCGACGCGCACAGGCAGATTGGGGCCGCCCGTCCTTGTCTCAGCCATGCGCTGTCCCGCGACTCCGATGTTGTGGTCTCCGCCAATGACCAGTAGGCCCGGACCTGCGAAGCTGTGGTCACCCATGAAGAAGCCTCTGTGAGCGCTAATGCGCGCACCGGGACCAATGTAGATCTTAGAGCCAAAATGCATCGCAGCCGCCGGTTTGTACGAACCGAACGGGTCAAAGCGTGCCTTGCGCCCGCATTCAGCGAACTGCAAGCGACGCACCGCCCGGACGGCCTGGCGTACACCAATGTAGGCCAGTCTCGGACCAGCGACCAACAGTGTTGCGATGGTCTGCCCTATCGCGTACGACATGCTCCCAGTACTGAGTCGGCTTAGGCCTTCATTCGCAGCGTGGGGCGCCTGAGAGATTGGGATGTCATGCTATCACGTGCTCGAGACTCGCCCCTGCGGCGTGGGGGTGGCTGGTCGGCTTCCGAGCAAAGCTGGCGTCCTCGCTCCTTCTGACCACGCCCTCAAGGCATCTGCAAGCCGCGTGTGGAGTCGAGCGTCGCGCCTGATAGGGGCAGGTCAGCGACGCTCACGACGGGCTATGCGCTGATGCACAGACGCGGATGACACGGCGTCGCGTGGCTCGGAGAATCTTGAGCTCCCAGGACAAGAGCAACCGGTCTAGCACGCTAGTCGTCACGGATGCCGCATCACTCAGGTGCCGGCGTGCTCACGCACAGCGGTTGCCTCGGGCGTGCACAGCGTGCCTTGGCGCTCGAGTACTTCGCACGCGGTCGCGACGTATTCGCACGCAACGCGTCTCAAGTCGTACAGTCGGAGCGCCCGTCGCCTGGCTGCCCTTCCCTGGGCCTCGCACAGGGCGTTGTCCGTCGCGTACATGGCGATGGCGTTCCACAGACCCTCGATGTCGCCGGGCTCGACGACCGTACCCGTCTCTCCGTCGGCGACCACCGTGGGCAGCGCCCCCGAGCGGGTCACCACGGCGGGCAGACCGCACGCCTGGGCCTCGACCGCGGCGAGACAGAACGACTCAACCAAGCCATTGGCCGCGTGCACCGCGACATCGCAGTCTTGCCAGAACCCGACCATGTCGTCGACGCGGCCGAGGAACTCGACGTGCCGGGTCAGTCCCCGCCGCTCAGCCAGCTGCTCCAACTCGCTCCGCAGAGGGCCGTCCCCGGCGATCCTCAAATGGGCGGGTCGCCCAGCCACTTCGGGGCGGAGCGCCAGGACGGCCTCCCGCACACCCTTGCCGTGAACGAGTCGCCCGGCGACTCCGATTCGGAAGCCATCGCCCTGAGGGCGGCGGGTCCCAGCCGGCGGGCGGAACCGCTCGACATCTACTCCGTTCGGGATCGTGAAGATGCGAACGCGGCTCCCATGCTGACGGAAAAGGAGGTCAGTCATCACTGGCGACACGCCCACCACGGCATCGAACAGCGGCTCCGCGGCGTGCAGTGCGAGTTCGTGGATTCCCCTCCTGGCCCGCCGGAGAGTCTCCGGATTCAACCACGCTCCATGCGACACGCCGACGAGGCCGCCGTGGAACCCGAAGCCTCGTATCACGGCGGCAACCGGACCTTCGTGCGGCACGAAGACGACCTCGGCTCGGGTTTCCTTTACAGCCCTCATCAGCCGTGCAGGGTGGAGGAGGATGTTCCTCCCCCGGCCCAGTCGAAGCTCCGCGAAGGGCACGTCGTAGCCTTCCGCGGCCATCTGTGAAGCGACCGGGTCGGCCGCGTCGATGAAGATCACGTGGGCGTCGGCGAGTCCCTGCGCCCTGATGGTGCTCGCCAGCGCGACGGTGTGCCGCTCCGCGCCGCCGACCTGGCCGCTCCACAGGAGGAATGCCAGTGTGAGGGGCTCGCTCAAGGCCTGCCCTCCCGCCGCCCAAGGGTCATCGAAGCACGACGGGCAATCGCGCAGGCTTCAACGAGCGAGCCGTTGACGTCGTGCGCGTCCTGCAACCAGCCCCGGACCTGCGCCTCCATGCGCGCCTTCTCCGCCCAGCGACTTCGCGGCGCGAGGAGTGCGGCGATGCGCGCGACCCACGCCAGTCCTCTCAGAGCGAGGATCAGCCCAGTGCCCCGCAGCGTCGCCCGCGCGGACCCTTGCGTGAGCCACCAGTATTCGATGAGACCGAGTGCGGCTAGAAACCGGCGGCGGGCCTCCTGGTCTTGCCCCTCGGCCTCGTGGGCGACCGAGCCGCCGAGTTCGTGGCGACACCGGAACGCCGCCGACTCGCGGACCGGCAGCCCGCGTTCGCGATATCGCCGGGACAGCTCACGGTCCTCGTAGAGGAAGAAGAGGCGCTCGTCAAATCCGCCGAGCCCGAGGAACTCCTCGCGGTCGACGATGATCGCCGCACCCGACGCCCAGTCGTCGCCCCGTCTGAACGCCCATGGTGGTCGCGGCCACCGCCGCGGCCAGTAAGGGGCGAGCAGGAACGCGAGAGCGTCGAACAGCGGCCGGGACTCGCGAAACGTCCCGACCGTCGGCGAGCTCCTGTCCGCGGGCGCCGGCGCGACGATGCCGAAGCCGTCGCCGCCCATCCTCAAACCGTCCAGGTTCTGCGGCAACGAGAGCAACTCGACGTCAGGGTTCACAAGGGCGACGTAGCGCCCGCGCGCAGCCTGCGCTCCGCCGTTGCACGCCCGGCCGAAGCCGAGGTTCCGCTCCCTGCGGATCAGCGCGGCACCCACGCGGCGCAGGAGAGCCTCGTCAGGCGGATCCACAGCGGAGGCGTTGTCGACGACGATGAGCTCGGCGTCAGGCGCCACCGCCCGCATGATGGGCAGCGTCCTGGCGAGCGCCGCTCCGGACTCGTACGACACGGTCACGATGCTGAGGCTTGGCTGCGCCGGCGACGCGGAGCTCGACATCACCCAGTCGAACCTTCTGCCCGGAGACTCGCACGTCGATGCTCGTCGAGAAGGGCCATGAGCACGCCCGACAGCGCACCGGCTGCCATCGCGGACGGCGCGTCGATGTAGATGCCGAGCGTCAGGCCGACCGCCAGACCGGCCGCAAGGGTCGCCACAAGGCCGCTCGCAATGGCCACGACAGCGCGGCTGGCCGCCGGCTGCCCGGCACCGGGGCCATCGCGCCAGAGCCACATGAGGGGCGGCCACACCACTGCCAGGACGACCCCGATGACGCAGACAACACCGATGACGCCCATCGTCATCAGCGCCTGCATCATGCCCAGATCGTTGTTGCGGATGGTGCCCTTGGGCAGAGAGGGCACCTGGTGAACCTCCGGGTGAAGGAACCCGAGTCCCCACGGCCAGTCGTTGCCGAGAACCCGCAACATGTCGCCGGCGATCTCTCGCCGGTAGCTGAACGTGTCGGGAGCCTCGGCCGCACCTATCGCCGCCCGCCCCAGCGTGCTGTAGCGCTCAAAGACCGCGCCACCCGCCTCGCGCACGGAAGGCGAAAGCATCACCGCCGCCAACGCGGCGACCGTCAGCACGAGAGCGAGTGCGTAGATGGCGCCCAGGCGCCGCGTGAGGATACGCGTCCTCGCCAGGAGCACCAGCAGGCACACACCGCCGACGACAAGACCGAAGACGACGGCCCTTGTCTGGGCGAAGTACACGGACGACAGGACCATGCCCGTCGCGCCCAGCCACAGCCACCGTGCGCGACCGACAGACCCGATGGCCGCCGACAGCGAAGGGAGCACGAGGAGCCATACGAGGGCGTGCGTCCACTGGTAGGGGCGCACCACACCGCTGCTCACGCTCTCCTGGTAAGGGTGGACGATGAATGACAACTGAATACCAAGCAGTTGGTAGACGAGTTGTCCCGCCGCGAACACGACCGCGCCGGCCGTCACGACCAACAGCGCCTCTGTCCACGCACGCGGCCTTCTCCCCAGCAGCGACAGCGCAGCTACCGCAGTCAGCGGATAGAACAGGAAGTCGCGGCCGAAGAGCGCCGCCTTGAGAAGGGGAATGTTCGCGAGAAGGACGCTTTGAGCGAGCGTCACGATCCAGACCGCGCCGAGGGAGACTGTCGCCAGCAGAAGCGGACGCGAGATCCGTGCCTGCTGCGGGCGTCCTGCCAGAGTGAGCGCCGCTGCGAGGAGCAACAGCCCCAGAAGCATGTCCTCCGGGCGAAAGGCGCCCGGCACGCGGAAGCGATCCATGTTGAGGAAGGGAAGGCCGTTCACCGCCGCAAGCGCCCAGACTCCGATGCCTACTCCGGGTCTCGCCGCGACGAGCGCCAACCAAGCCACGGCCATCGCTGCGCCGACCAGAACTGAGCCGTCGACCTGCTTCGCGAGAGTACCCGCGAGCAGACCGACCACGAGGCCCTGCAGGATAGTGCCCAACCTCCCACGCGCGAGGCCCCGTAGGAGGTTCTCGTCCCTTTCGCCCGCGATGAATGGGCGCCGCAGAGCCCGCGCGGCTCCACCATGACGGCCTCCGGCAGTACCCCCGCTAGACCTCATCCGACTTCGCCTTCCTGCGTCCCCTCTGCTGTCGCGCAAGACCGCTCTGTCACCACGACCACCTCGTCACCGAAGCCAGCGGCGTCGAGCTCTGCCGCAAGCTGCCCGCATGCATCAAGTGCGCTGAGGCCGGGGTTGTCGAACAACGGTCTGGCGCCCGCCGAAGACGCCGGCGCGAAGGTTTCGTCCCGGGAACGTACGGCACCACACGCAACCCATTGCGACAGGAGCGTCCCATACCGCAGCCCCCTCGTCGATCAGGTCTCGCGGACACTCGGTGAGGCGACGACGCTGTCGAATGTTCCAGCACGGGCGACTCGCAATCCCCGCAGATCCGCTTGACGGCAGTCCCCGACGACATGCACGCCGCTGCCCCGAGCCCTGGTTCGAGCAGTTGGCGACTGCATCATCCGCTGCACGACTCCATGCGCACAGGAGTTCGACGCCGGTTGCATGGCTCCCTATGCAACCCACGAGGACATTCGCCTGTGTGCCTCACGGAACGGGACCGACTCCGGTTCGTCCGCGAAGTGCATCCGCTATGCCTCTCGCCTGCCAGTAGAGCCTGCGCATGCCGTTCTGTCGATCGACCACGGCAACCAGCACACCACTCTTGGCCACCGCGAGCAAACGCCGAATCCAGTTCTTGCCATCGCTCATGCAAGTCTTCTCATACCAGGCGCCAACAAGAAGTTGGTTTCGTACGCCGTAGTACTCCTTCCAGGGCGGTCGATCACCGACACTGAAGGAGCGACCCAACAACTGACGGGTGATGGCAGGGCGACCGGACGGATGGGCTATCGCGGCGCCGGGCACGCAAAGCAGCCGCCAGCCCAACGTGCGCAGGCGAAGGCAATACTCGCAGTCATCGCCCCAGATGAATAAATCACCCCGGATACCCCCGGCCTGCCTTGCCGCGCGGGCAGACAGGAGCAGGCCTAAGAAAGGCGCCCAGTCGATCGGCACGACAACCAGTTGCCCCACGTCGTCCAGAAGCAGTCGCTGGTCCCCGCCAGCCTCTACAGGTATCCGAAGAAAGCCACACACGGCGAGCCACCCCCGGTAGTGAACAGCGGGCACTACCGCACCAACGCCGTCCTGACTGCACGCCCCCGTAAACACCAGCCGCTCCAAGCAGTCACGCGCCGGCACGGCGTCGTCGTCCATCAGCCACACCCAGTCGACGTCGCCCTGCAAGGCCGCGTCGAGCCCCCACGCGAAGCCGCCGGCCCCCCCTAGGTTCTCCTCGCTCCTGAGCACGGTCAGCCGTTCCTGCGCCATGAGGAACTCCTGCGTGCCGTCACTCGACGCGTTGTCGACCACCACTACTCGCTGGGGTGGCGTCGTCTGACCCTCTATGGCCTCCAGGCAGACTCGTAGGTCTGACAGGCGGTTCCTTGTGACAACCACTGCGGCGACGCGGGTGTCAGCGGTCATTCCGACCAGCTCTCCGGCGTCAAACGCTGAAACACCCAGTGGCCGTCCATGAGCGGCGGCGCCCACCCAGCCGCGCCGAGTTCATGACTCACGAGATCCGCGGCGAGTATGCCTTGGGCGTAGGAATGATCCATGTTGCCGACCTCGTAGCACCACGAGCCAAACCGGCCACAAGAGATCACCCCGTGCGAGCGGTAACCGTTAAGCAGGAAGCGCGCCGCCTTGTCCCAGCCCCGGGTCGGCACCGGGTAGGCGAACGGAGCCTCACACACATGGAACGAGACCACGCGCCGGGACGCAGCCCGCGGCACAACGCCTTCGTCAACAAGCCCCGACATGCACGCCGCAAGCAGCTGGTCCGGGTCAGCTGGAACAGGCGCAGCTGAAGGGTCGAGTGCGACCTCGCACATCACAGAGGTATGCCCTTCCCTCGGGACGTTCTTCGGTGAGTAGTTCGAGAAGAAGGTCACGCGGTAGTACGGGGTCTCTCTTGCCGGCGAGTAGTACCAGCACTCGTCCCGAGGCAGCTCCACGCCAACAAAGCCAATGCCGACGCTTCTCACCGAGTTGTGCTGGAGATCAGCAGCAGCTGCATGGCGGCGCGGTCTGCGAGGCACTGTAGCCGAAACTAGTTGACTGAGTGGCATCGTTGAGACGACACGGTCCCACGACAGCGACCTGCCATTCGCGTCAAGGACGGACTTGCCGCGCACGTCGAGTTTGACCACCCGACTGGATGTTTCCAGATGCTCAGCCAAGTTCCGTGCCATCGCCTGGTAGATGGCTCCAGTGCCGCCGGTGCCAGGGAAGCGGAAGCTGCTGTTCGGGCCCCACTCGATGTCGTCCTCGCCTAGCAGCACGTTACGAAGCGCAGCTTCAAGGGACACAGGAGCAACTCGCTCCGCGATCCATTCGCAGCTCATGCGGCCCAAGTCCGTGGCCCAAACCTTCTCGTTGTACGGGCGCATGAACAGCCGGGCGATGCCTGCACCGAACACGTCGTCGATCCAGGACGCAAAGCTCGTGGCTCTGGGTTTCGGAGGTCGCGCGGCTAGTCCCATCAGACATTCCAGCTGGTCATGCGCACTGAGGTGACGGAGGTGGTTCTGGAAGGGGTACGGCACGCGCCGACCCCTGACGCGCACGCTCGCCACTCTCCTGTGCTGGAGAAAGGGAATGCCAAGTGACAGAAGAGTCTGGTCGAAGTGACGGTAGTGCGAGAACAACACGTGCCCGCCGACGTCCCAGGTGAAGCCGCATTCGTCGACCTCGCTGCGACTGAGGCCGCCGACGTGAGCCTCTGCCTCGAGGATGACGAAGTCTGTGACGCCGAGTTCTTTCAGCCGCATGCCGCACGCGAGACCGGTCGGCCCGGCGCCAATGATCACCACGCTGTAATGGTCATGCTTGGCCATGCGGTCGCGCTTGTCTCAGCCCCTCTTGCCCCTCGCGGCGTCAGCGCAGAAGCCTACCCTGCATCCGGCGCACCTGCGACCCGCGCGCGACGGTCAGTCGCCCCGGTGAAGGGAAGCCTCAGCCGCCTCAGGTGCGCCAGACGGCCTGCGAAACGCAGCCAGGTCCCCCCCGCGAACGACGCCGCTCAACGCCGCCACGGCGCTGTAGGCGAACGCGCCACAGGCGACCGCCAGCCACACGTTGCCCAGGTGCAACACGATCACGACGGCAGCGGCCATCGCGCACACCGCGAGCAGCGCCGCCGCGAGCCGACGCCGGTCGGGTGGTGTGATCGCCACGCGCCGTCGCAGCGCCCGGATCATGAACGCCATCACCAGCGCCTCGGTCGCCACAGTCGCCGCTGCGGCGCCGGACGCGCCGAGCGAAGGAATCAAGGCCAGGTTCAGGATGGTGTTGACGACTGCGCCCAAGGTCACGCCGATGGCGAACGTTCGCTCGCCGTCGCAGGCCATCAGGACATTGCCGAAGTTGACGCTGACGAGCACCACAGCGGCCGACCAGATCAGAATGGAGAATGGTGGGCCGGCGTCCGCGAACGAGGATCCGAACAGGCCCGCCATCAGCGGCGTCGCCACCAGCGTACCGCCGACGGCAATCGGCAGCGCCACGGCGATGCTCAGCGTCACCGCCATGCCGATGTGGCCACCCAGGCGCTCCCGGTCTTCCCTGTACAGCCGTGCCGCATGCGGGAAAAGGACCGAGACCCATATGCCGGCGAACCCCACAATCGCGCTGACGATCCTGTAGCCGACGGCGTACTGCGCGACCTCGTAGGTGGATCGAAGGTACCCTAGCATGACCGAATCCAGCGAGTAGTAGACCAGGATCATCACGAACGAGAGACCGATGGGCGCAGCGCGGGCGAACAGATGCCCTAGCGGCTTGACGCGGCGTGGAATGACCGGCCATCCAGCTTCGCGCACGAACCAGATCCAACAGCCCACAGCTGTCACCATGACGCCGACGACGTTCAGCCATGCGTAGACGATGGCGCCAGCGCTGCCCTCGCCGACCAGCAGGGGAACGAGCGCGCCATAGACGACCTGCCCTCCGAGTGTCAGGGCGGCGAGCACGCCGAATCGCTGAAGGGCCTGCAAACCCCAGGCGACGCCGGCGACGTCAGCCAGGACGAACAGCCCGCAGATGGGCAGCAGCGTCTGGACGAGACCGTCCTCGCTCAGCACCGGCGCCAGGGTCACCAGTGCCGCATACGCGACGAGGAAGAGTGCGATACGCAAGGCAAGCACCTGCCCGGCCACTTGCCTCGCGTCCTCAGGACGACGGGCAACCTCTCTGATCGCCAGCGTGGAAATGCCGAGATTCGCGGGTATGGCAAAGAACCGGGTCAGGTTTGAAGCAAAGGCGTAGGCGCCCAGATTGTCGGGGCCTATGCGCCGCGACACGACCATCAAAGCGACGAACCCGATAGCCTGGCCGGCCACGCTCGCGGCCGCCAGCAGCGAAAAGGAGCTGATGACGCCGGCCAGAGACGACGAGACGCTATGTTGCCTGGCGCTCAAGCGCTCTGCGCGCGGAGTGCGAGGCACGTGTCAATGTGGGCGTGAAGGGTAGTCGACCTTATACGTCTCGACTCCTGCTCGTGCACCGATGACCCTTCCATGCTCGCCGTCCTTGAACCGCGAGGCGATTCGGCGACTGGTACGATATCTACGGTCGCGCCGCTTCGCTCCGCGCCCTTGTCTGAAGGCGCGCCATCACTTCCTCGTAGACGCGGCGAGCAGATTGACCGTCGTTGTGTGTGTGAAACAGTTGCCTGCCTGCCCTTCGCCGCGATGCCGTCGACTCAGGGTGCATGAACGCCTCACGCAACGCCGCGCGCAGTTCCCCGACGCTCCGAGCCAGATGGCCGGGAAAAACCGCCGGATAGTCGTACAACAGACCTCCGATTCGGCTGTAGTCCTCCAGGTCCGGGATCCATCCCACGATTGGTCTGTCCAAGAGGAGGTAATCGACGCACACTGACGAGTAGTCGGTGAGCAGCACGTCCGAGCACCATCTGCGTCTCCGGCCACTCATCTGGCATCAGCAGCGGCCACCCTGCGGTCTGCGCAGCTGCAGCCGCATTGCCGATCTCGAATGGATGCGGTCGCAGGCCTGGCAGCACTCCATGCCGTTCGAACTCGTCCTGCAACTCAAGCAACGCCTGCATCAGGATTGCCATGTGGTCGCTGGGCCAGCCTCGGTAGGTGGGCGCGACCAGGAGCAGTCTTCTGCCGCCGGTCAGCGTGCGCAGCCTGTGCAGTGCTTCGCGCTGGTCCGGCGGCAGGTCGGACTCTGCGCACAGCAGCCAGTCATAGCGCGGCAGCCCGGTCACGACGACCTTGTCGAGCGACACGCCAAAGCAGGCACCCATCGCTAGCCGATCCACGTGTGAACTGCTTATTGTGAGCGACAGGCGCCGGCTGCGGCGAACGAGGCGGGCTTTCCACCTTGCGGGCGCATTGCTCGCCGTACCCAACGTCTTGAGAGGCACGCCGTGCCACACGTTCACCACCATCGGCCGGCACGGACCGACACCCACCGAGTCGGTGCCGTCGACCACGATGACAGAGGCGCGGGCAAGGGCGACAACACCGCGAATGGAGCCGGCGGAAACCACCGGAGAGCGGTTTGCACGCGCCTTCGCCGACGGCGTTGCGTCGGCCAACACCACGACCCGTATGCCGCGTGCCACCGCATACTCCCACAGGACTGTCAGGTTGTCATTGTTGGCGTGATTCCCGACCCCCTGACGCAGCCGGACGACCCAGAGTCCTTTGTCCGTGGGGACGACTGTAACGAGTGCGTTCAGCAGTAGACGGCCTGCCAGTGAAAGCAGCCGTCGCAGTGTGACACGCATGGCGGCCGGCGTGACTCTCAACGGTCAGGCTGAAGCAACGCGTTGGCCTCGCGAAGGTCGGATGGGAAGTCGACCTCAACACAGACCAAGT
>FWPV01007814.1_pt1 | contig 14196 bp, 9 predicted proteins | sample 2228371 | NCBI WGS metagenome assembly FWPV01 (sample SAMEA103939776, study PRJEB20133) | metagenome
GGCAAGACCGATGGCGCCGAGGGATTCCGGTTCGTCCATCTCGCCATCGCCGAGGTAGGCCCAGACCTTGCGCTTGCCCGCCGGCGCGAGACCCCGGGCGTCCATGTACTTCATGAAGCGCGCCTGGTAGATCGCCATCAAGGGGCCCAGGCCCATGGAGACGGTCGGGAACTGCCAGAAGTCGCGCATCGTCCACGGGTGCGGGTAGGACGGGATGCCCTTGCCCTCGACCTCCTGGCGGAAATGCACCAGGTGCTCCTCGTCCAGGCGGCCCTCGAGGAAGGCGCGGGCGTACATGCCCGGGGCGACGTGGCCCTGGAAGAAGACCATGTCGGCGCCGTCCGGATGGTCTGGGCCCTTGAAGAAGTGGTTGTAGCCGACCTCGTACATGGTGGCGGCGGAGGCGTAGCTGCCGAGGTGGCCGCCGATGCCGTCGTGCGCCTTGTTCGCCTTCACCACCATCGCCATCGCGTTCCAGCGGATCAGGGCACGCAGGCGGCGTTCGAGCGCGAGGTCGCCCGGGTAGGTGGGCTGCGCTTCCTTGGGGATGGTGTTGATGTAGGGGGTGTTGGCGCTGTAGGGGGTGTCGATGCCGTGCTTGCGGGCAGCCTCGATGAGTGCGGCGATCAGGTGCTGGGCCTTGTCGGTGCCTTCGAAGCCGATCACGGCCTCCAGGGCGTCCAGCCATTCCTGTGTCTCGTGCGGATCGTAATCCTGATAGGTCGTCGTCATGCGGCGCGCACTCCAAGGTCAAGTTCGGTTGACGGGAAGGCTGGGCGGTGCGCCTGGCCTCCGGGCAAAAAGTTCCGTGATTATGCTGGAAGGGCGCACTTTTTCCTACCCGACGAGGCATGGGGCGGCGGGCCCGGAGGCAGCCATTCGGAGGGCGGCTATGTCATAATCCGGAAAATTCGCGTTTGCCAAGGAGTCATCATGTCCTCGATCAAGAAGGTGGTTCTGGCCTACTCCGGTGGCCTGGACACGTCCGTCATCCTCAAGTGGCTGCAGGAAACCTACCAGTGCGAGGTGGTGACCTTCACCGCTGACCTCGGCCAGGGCGAGGAGGTCGAGCCGGCGCGCGCCAAGGCGCAGGCGATGGGGGTGAAGGACATCTTCATCGAGGATGTGCGCGAGGAGTTCGTGCGTGACTTCGTGTTCCCGATGTTCCGCGCCAACACCCTGTACGAGGGTGAGTACCTGCTCGGCACGTCCATCGCCCGTCCGCTGATCGCCAAGCGCCTGGTGGAGATCGCCAACGAGACTGGCGCCGACGCCATTGCCCACGGCGCGACCGGCAAGGGCAACGACCAGGTGCGTTTCGAGCTGGGCGCCTACGCGCTCAAGCCGGGTGTCAAGGTGATTGCGCCGTGGCGCGAGTGGGATCTGAACTCGCGCGAGAAACTGATGGCCTATGCCGAACAGCACGGCATCCCGGTGGACTTTGCCAAGAACAAGAAGAAGTCGCCGTACTCCATGGACGCCAACCTGCTGCACATCTCCTACGAGGGCGGCGGCCTGGAGGACCCGTGGTGGGCGCCGGAGGAGGACATGTGGCGCTGGACCGTGTCCCCTGAGAAGGCGCCGGATCAGGCCGAGGACATCGTCATCACCTTTGAGAAGGGTGACCCCGTCGCCATCGACGGCGAGCGCCTGTCCCCGGCGGCCCTGCTGCTCAAGCTCAACCAGCTTGGCGGCAAGCACGGCATTGGCCGCCTGGACCTGGTGGAGAACCGCTACGTCGGCATGAAGTCGCGTGGCTGCTACGAGACCCCGGGCGGCACCATCCTGCTGCGCGCCCACCGTGCGATCGAGTCCATCACCCTGGACCGCGAGGTGGCGCACCTGAAGGATGAGCTGATGCCGCGCTATGCCAGCCTGATCTACAACGGCTACTGGTGGAGCCCGGAGCGCCGCATGATGCAGACCATGATCGATGCGAGCCAGGAGCGGGTGAACGGCGAGGTGCGCGTGCGCCTGTACAAGGGCAATGTCATGGTCACCGGCCGCCGCTCCGAGCGCGACAGCCTGTTCAGCGCCTCCATTGCCACCTTCGAGGACGACCAGGGCGCCTACAACCAGAAGGATGCCGAGGGCTTCATCAAGCTCAATGCCCTGCGCATGCGTATCGCGGCGCAGCGCGGCTCGGGGCAGGGCTGAGGCGCTCGCCCGGCGCGCCGCAGGGAGGGGGCATGATCGACAGGATGCTGGTTCCACGGCAAGGGGCGATGGCGAGGGTGATTCTCGCCATCGCCCTTTTTGTTCTGGGGCCGACGGCCTGGGGAAACGGGGAGGTGCGCGAGCTGACCCTGGGCGTGTTGTCCTACCAGGAGCCCGGGGACGTACGCCTGCGCTGGCAGCCGCTGGCAGACTACCTGAGCGAGAGGGTGCCGGGCATTCGAGTGCGTGTCCGGCCGCTGATGCGCCATGATGCCGAGCCGGGGCTCGCGCGTGGTGAGTTGCAGCTCCTGTTGATCAATCCCTACGATTACGCCTGGCTCGAGGCGAGCCATGGCGTGACGCGCATCGCCACCCTGCGTCCGCGGGGCTCCGGCGATACCCCGCCCATGTTCGGGGCGGTGGTGTTCCAGCGTGCGGACGCCCCGCCGCTGGAAGGGCTCGAGGCGCTGCGCGACAAGCGCGTCGCCGCCATCGCCCCGGATGCCTTCCCCACACTGATGGTCCAGCGCGAGATTCAGGCGCTTGGGCATGAGCCGCAGGGCTTCTTCGGTCCCGTCGACTACACCGGCCTGCCTCACGTGAACGTCGTCGAGCGCGTGCTCGCGGGTCAGGCTGATGCGGGCATCGTGCGCAGCGGCTTGCTCGAGGCACTGGTCGCGCAGGGGCGTATACCGGCGGATGCCTACCGGATCGTGCCCGCCCCCTTCCCGGATGCCTACCGGATCGTGCCCGCGCCCTTCCCGGTCGCGTTCAGCAAACCGGTGAGCACGCGGCTCTACCCCGAGTGGCCGATGGCCATCGCGCCCGGGGTCGAGCCCGGTCTCGCGCGCAGGATCCTGCATGCCCTGCTCGAAATCGAGCCGCAGGCGCCGGTGGCGGTCGCTGCTGACATCGATGGCTTTGCGCCGCCGCTGGAGTACAGCGGGGTGAGCGCCCTCATGCATGAGCTTGGGCTAGGGCCTTTTGCCCGCCCGTCCACGCCGACCCTGCGGCAGGTCGTCAGGGAGCACTGGCCGCTGCTCGGCCTGATGCTGGCCGGCATTCTGTTCGTCATGCTCGTGCTCAGCATGCGCAGCAACCGGCGCCTGCAGCAGCTGGCCGAGCGCCTGGATAGCACCCTGGACGGGCTCGGCGATGCCGTGGTGCGCCTCGATGCGCAGGGCCGCCTGGACTACATGAACCCGGTGGCGGAGAACCTGTGGCAGCAGGGCCTGGAGCAGGTGCGGGGCCGTCCTGCGAGTGCGGTCCTCTATCTGATCGACCCTGATAGCGGTGCCCCTCTCGGAAGCGCCTTGGTCAATGCCGCACGCACCGGCCGGGTCGACGAACTGCCCCAGCGCGTCGAGATCCAGAACCACATCCGCCATGTCCTCAGCCTGCGTGCCCGGCTTCTTGGCGAGGGGGATGGCCTGGTGCTCGCCCTGCATGACATTACCGCGATCACCAGCCTGAACGAGGAGCTCCGCTGGCAGGCGAATCATGACCCCCTGACGGCCCTGTACAACCAGCGCGCCCTGGAGCGGGCCTTCGTTGAGATGGTGAAGGAGCGCACGGATGGGCCGGGAGCCATGCTGGCCCTGCTCGATCTCGACGACTTCAAGGCGGTCAACGATCAGGCAGGACATGCGGCGGGGGACGAGCTGTTGCGCCAGATGGCCGAGGTCCTGAAGCTCTGGTCTCCCGAGGGCAGCCTGATCGCGCGGCTGGCCGGGGACGAGTTCATCATCCTGCTGCGCGCGAGTTCGGTGGACGCCGCCGTCCGTGAGCTCCAGGGGCTTGTGGAGCGGGTCTCCGATTTCCGTCTGCATTACGGCGAGCGTGATTTCCAGGTGGGCGCCAGCATTGGTGTCGTCACCATTGATCCCCAGGCCAGCCTCGAGTACCACCTGATTGAGGCCGACGCGGCCTGCATGCAGGCCAAGGAGCAGGGCGGGGATCGCGTCCAGCTGCACAGTCCGGGCGATGCCGGCATCGAACGCCATCACGCCGACCTTGCCTGGGTGACCCGACTGCGCGAGGCTCTGAACACGGACGCTTTCATCCTGTACGGCCAGCTCATCCAGCCGACAACACGCTCCGGCGAGCCGCATTGCGAGGTACTCCTGCGGCTTCCTGACGGCCAGGGACTTGCCGCGCCGGGCAGTTTCATCCCGGCCGCCGAGCGGCAGCGCATGATGCCGCGGCTTGATCGCTGGGTGGTGCGTCAGGCCTTGAGGGCCTTCGCGCCATGCCAGGACGCTGCGGTGCTTGCGGTCAACCTGTCCGCCCAGTCGGTGCAGGATCCGCGTCTCGGGGACGACCTGGTACGCTGGTTCGAGGCGACCGGTGTGCGCCCCGACCGGGTGTGCTTCGAGATCACCGAAACCACCGCGCTGGATAACCTTGAGCAAGCGACGAGCCTGATGCGGCGGCTGCAGGCGCTGGGTTGCCGCTTCGCCCTCGACGATTTCGGCAGCGGCCTGTTTTCCTTCGGCATGCTGCGCAGTCTGCCGGTCGATTACCTGAAGATCGACGGCAAGCTGGTGCGCGAATTCCGCCAGGATGCCGTGGCCGAGGTCATGCTCGGTTCCATCCTGGAGCTTGGTCGCCTGCTGGACATGCAGACCATCGCCGAGTGGGTGGAGGACGGCGAGAGCCGGGAGCTGCTGACGCAGCTGGGCGTGGACTACCTGCAGGGGTACGTCCTGCATCGTCCGGCGCCGCTCATGGATGCCCTGTCCCATGCATTGCAGCGGGCGGGCGGCAACCTGCTCGCGCCAACCTGAGCCTGGCCGCTGCCCGCGGACATGGCCTCGGGCCGGCAGGATGGTTATCCTCCCCCTTCCTTCATATCCATGACCTTGTCCGGAGGCTTCCATGCGCATCCTGCACACCATGCTTCGCGTCGGCGATCTCGATCGCTCCATCCGCTTCTACACCGAGGTGCTCGGCATGCGCCTGCTGCGCCGCCAGGACTATCCGGCCGGCAAGTTCACCCTGGCCTTCGTCGGCTACCAGGACGAGTCCGAGGGGGCGGTGCTGGAGCTGACCTACAACTGGGGTGTGGACAGTTACGCGATGGGCAATGCCTACGGCCATATCGCGCTGGAGGTGGAGGACGTGTACAAGGCGGCCGAGGCTATCCGCGCGCGCGGTGGCAAGATCATCCGTGAGCCGGGGCCGATGAACGCGGGCAGCACGATCATTGCCTTCGTCGAGGATCCGGATGGCTATCCGATCGAGCTGCTCGGCCCCAAGGCATAAGCTGCAAAAAATCCATCCGTGATTTTTAGCTCGGCCGTTGCGAAGTTAATTCGCAACGGCCTCTGCGAATCAACGACGTGCGTCGTTGTTCGCGTTGGGGCATCCATGCCCCAAACACTGACCGTTGCCGTTCCGCTCATCGGCTGCACGCAGGCAAGGCAGGCCGGAAAATGCCATGGATGACAAGGGCTTTGGCGCACCATGCTCGTCTCCTGCACAGGCTTTTCCACAGTCTTTGTGGATGACTCGAAGTCCCTAGGCGCGATTTCTTTTCCACAAGCCTTGTCAAGCCCTTGAAAAGCCATGCGTGGATATGCCTTATGGATGGCGCATTGTTCTAAGTCGTTGATTATTTGAAGTCGAATCCGGTCTGGTCAAAATGTGACCAGCCGTTTGAAAACCTAGGCTGGATGCGTGCTTGCGCCGCTTTCCACCCCTTTATCCACAGCTTCATCCACGGCCCATGTGGAGCAATTCCGCCCACGGTCAGCTGATGATTTTTTATGTCCGCCATGCATGTCCAAAACCATGCCGGAGGGTTTGACCCCGCCCGGATCGACCTGCCCATCGTCGATGTCCTGCCCGAACTGCGCGACGCCCTCGCCGCTTCCGGCGTGGTCGTGCTGGAGGCCGCGCCTGGCGCGGGCAAGAGCACCGTCGTGCCCTTGGCGCTGCGGGATGTAGGCTGGCTGGGCGGGCAGCGGATCATCATGCTCGAGCCTCGTCGCATCGCCGCCCGTGCCGCGGCCGAGCGTATGGCGGAGCTGTTGGGCGAACCTGTGGGCGGGGTGGTTGGCTATCGCATGCGCATGGAGAGCCGGGTGGGCCCCACGACCCGCATCGAGGTGGTGACCGAGGGCGTGCTCACGCGCATGCTACAGGATGATGCCGCGCTCGACGGGGTGGGGCTGGTCATCTTCGACGAATTCCACGAACGCAGCCTGCAGGCCGACCTCGGACTCGCCTTCACCCTGCAGGCGCGGCAGATGCTGCGCGAGGACCTGCGCGTCCTGATCATGTCGGCCACCCTCGAGGGCCTGCCGCTGGAGGATCGCCTGCAGGCCCGGGTGGTGCGCAGTGCAGGCCGCATGCATCCGGTCGAGGTGCGCCATCAGCCACCCATGCGCGACCAGCCTCTGGAAAGTCATTGCGCCGCCGTGGTGCGGCGCGCCCTGGCGATGGATGCGGGCGACATCCTGGTCTTCCTGCCGGGCAAACGGGAGATCCAGCGGGTGGCGACGGGGCTGGGTGAGCTTGCGGGAGTGGATGTCCTCCCCCTGCACGGCGACATGAGCCTCGCTGAGCAGCATGCCGTGCTGGAGCCCCGCCATGAGCGCCGCCGGGTCATTCTCGCCACCAACATCGCCGAGACCAGCCTGACCATCGAGGGGGTGCGGGTGGTGGTGGACTCGGGCCTTGCCCGCGTCTCGCGCTTCGATCCCGGAAGCGGCATGACCCGCCTCGTCACCCAGCGCATCTCCCGCGCCAACGCCGAGCAACGCTGCGGACGGGCGGGACGCCTCGGGCCCGGGGTGTGCATCCGCCTGTGGGGGGAGGGCGATCACATGAGCCTGCCGGCGCAGGCCGAGCCCGAGATTCAGCGCGCCGACCTGCTGCCGCTCGCGCTCGAGCTGGCCCAGTGGGGCGCCGGTCCGGAGGATCTGTTCTGGCTCGACCCTCCGCCCGCGGCCCTGCTCGACCAAGCCTTGGATGTACTGCACGGGCTCGGCGCACTGGACCCCGAGGGGCACATCACGCCCCACGGCCGGGAGCTTGCGCGCATGCCCCTGCATCCCCGGCTTGCCCACATGCTGATGGAGGGGAATCGACTGGGACATGGCGGGCTGGCCTGCGAGCTGGCTGCGCTGCTTGGCGAGCGCGACCTGCTGCGGGGCGCGGGGCGCGAGCGCCCTCCGGCCGACCTCGCCCTGCGCATCGAGGCCCTGCGGCGGGGCAGTGCGGCCCTGCCGGGCGGACTTGTGCTCGATGAAGGCGTGCGCGTCCGCGTCCGCCAGTCGGCCCGCGATCTTGCCCGGCGTATGCGGATCGAGCTTGCCGGTGCCGCGGGAGATGTTCATGCCGCCGGCCTGCTGGTCGCCCTGGCCTACCCGGAGCGCGTGGCGCAGGGACGAATGGGCCAGCCTGGGCGCTTCGTGCTCGCCAACGGACGGGGTGCGCTGCTGGACACGGCCGATGCCCTGGCGCGTGCGCCCTGGCTCGCCATCGCCCATCTCGATGGCCATACCGATGGGGTGCGGCGGGAGGCGCGCGTGTTCCTCGCCGCAGGCCTCACGCTGAACGACATCGAGGAGGCCTTTGCCGCCCGGATCGAGGATGTGGAGGAGGTGGCCTGGGATGGTCGCGAGCAGGCCGTCATGGCCCGCCGTCAGCGCCGTCTCGGGGCGCTGGTCCTGGAGGACCGCCCACTCCCCAAACCCGATCCGGAACGGGTGCGCACCGCCCTGCTGGAAGGCATCCGCCAAGCCGGCCTGGCCTGCCTGCCGTGGCAGGCGCGCCACCAGCAATGGCGGGGGCGGGTCGCCCTGCTGCGCCGCACGCTCGGCGAGGTGTGGCCGGACGTCTCCGATGCTGCGCTCCTGGCCTCGCTCGATGACTGGCTCGCGCCCTGGCTCGATGGCATGACCCGCCTTTCCCACCTCGACCGGCTCGACCTCGATGCCGCCCTGCAGAGCCTTTTGCCCTGGGACAAACGGCAGGAGTTCGACCGGCTTGCGCCCACCCACCTCGAAGTGCCGAGCGGTTCGCGCATCGCCCTGGACTACAGCCCGGTGCTCGAAGGCGGAGGTCTGCCGGTGCTGGCAGTCAAGCTGCAGGAGCTGTTCGGCCTGCTGGAAACGCCGCGGATCGCCCAGGGGCGGGTGCCGGTGATGATCCACATGCTCTCGCCCGCGCAGCGGCCGGTGGCGGTCACCCAGGACCTCGCGAGCTTCTGGCGCGGGCCCTATCAGGACGTGCGCAAGGACCTGCGCGGGCGTTACCCCAAGCACCCCTGGCCGGAGGATCCGCTCACCGCCACACCGACGCGGCGCACCAAGCGGGCAGAAGGATGAAGCTGGCGAAGCTTCAGTTTGCGGTCGGGGCGGTCTTGCCAGTGGATGCCAGCGACGGACTGCACCATTGACGATTCGCGCTTCCAGGCTATCTTGTAAGAAACTGCTTACTTACAAGATGCATGAAACCTGCTCGACAACCGACTGAAGCGCGCCAGGGGCAGATCGTGGCGGCCATGGTCAGCCTGGCCGCCCGGCGCAGCCCGGCCGAGATCAGCGTGAATGACCTGGCCGCTGCCGTGGGCCTGAGTTCGGGGGCCATCTTCCGCCATTTCGAGAACAAGGAAGCGATCGGCGTCGCCGTGATCCGCTGGGTGATGTCCGAGTTGCTGCCGAACCTTGAGCGCGTGGCTGAGGAGGCCGGCGCGCCCATGGTCGCCCTGGAGGCGATCTTTCACGCCCACGTCGATTTCGTCACCCGTCATCCTGGGGTGCCGAGGATCATCTTCTACGAGCTGCAGCAGCCGGCCGATTCGCCGCTCAAGCAGGCCGTGGGGCAGCTGATGGGACGCTATCGCACCCTCATCGCGCGTCAGCTGGAGGCCGCGGGCACGGAAGGGGTGTTGCGCGACACCCTCGATCGGGCCGCCGCCGTGGCCCTGTTCGTCGGGGCCGTCCAGGGGCTGGTCATGCAGGCGATGGCGCTGGGCAACGTGGGAGCCATGAAGCTGCTGGCGGCCGGTGTGTTCGATGTGTGGCGCCAGGGCGTCGTCGCCGGGGGGAGGTGAGAGGTGGGCATGTCAGGCAGGGGCTGGATTGGAAGGATCGGCATGGGGGCGGCCGTCATCGCGGTGGTGGCGGGTTTCGTGCTGGTCGTCCTGCGCAACGGGCCGATGGCGCCGACACGCGTGGTGCTGGCGGAGGTACGGGCCGAGCCGATCCGGGAGGAGGTCTTCGGCCTCGGCACGGTCGAGGCAAGGCGTGCGTATGCCGTCGGCCCGACCGTGCCGGGAAGGGTCCTGCGTGTGCTGGTCGATGTCGGCGAGCGGGTGCGTGCTGGCGAGGTGCTGGCGGAGATGGATCCGGTCGATCTCGATGCGCGGCAGGCCGCGGCGAGGGCGGGCATCGAGCGTGCCCGGCATGCGCTCAATGCCGCCGGTGCCCAGATCCGTGACGCGGAGGCGCGGGTGCGGCTGGCAGCAAGCAATCGTGCACGCTACGAGCAGCTGCTCGCCCAGCGCCTGGTCAGCCCGGCGGATGGCGATGCGCGCCGTCAGGAGCACGAGGCCGCCCAGGCGGGCCTCGCGGCGGCGCGTGCCGCGCAGGAGGCGGCGCAGAGCGATCTGGCACGCAGCCGTGCCGAGTACGAGGCGCTGGAACAGCAACGCGGCAATCTCGTGCTGCGGGCGCCGGTGGACGGCGTGGTCACCGCCCGCGACGCCGAGCCGGGCAGCACGCTGGTGGCGGGCCAGAGCGTGGTGCGCCTGGTCGATCCGGCCAGCCTGTGGCTGCAGACGCGGATCGACCAGGCGCGGGCGGGCCGGGTGAGGGGCGGGCAGGAGGCCAGGGTCATCCTGCGCGGTCGTCCCGGACAGCCGCTGGCCGGACGGGTGGAGCGGGTGGAGTGGCTGGCCGACAGCGTAACCGAGGAGCGGCTCGTCCAGGTCGGCCTGCAGGCCATGCCCGAACAGGTGTCGATCGGCGAGCTGGCCGAGGTCACCATCCTCACGGCCGCCCTCGACGAGGCCCTGGTCATCCCCAATGCCGCGCTGAAGCGCGAAGGTGGACGGACGGGGGTCTGGCGCCTGGGAGAGGGGCGGGTGGTCTACCAGCCGGTCGAGACCGGACTGCGTGACCTGGACGGCCGGGTGCAGATCACCCGGGGGCTGGAGCGGGGTGATCGGGTCGTCATCCACAGCGAGCGCGAACTGACGGCGGCGTCCCGGGTGCGCGTGGTGGATGCGATCCAGGGGCGCTGAGCATGATCAACCTGGCCGCGCGTGACATCCTGCATTCCTGGTCGAAGTTCGTGCTGACCGGCGTGGGGCTGGGCTTGCTGATCGGCGTGACCTTCTCGATGGCCGGCATCTACCGCGGCATGGTGGACGATGGCAAGGCCCTGTTGCGCAACAGCGGCGCGGATCTCTGGGTGGTGCAGCAGGACACGCTTGGCCCCTACGCCGAGCCCTCCAGCCTGCGCGATGACGTCTATCGGGGCATTCTCGGCCTGCCCGGGGTGATGGCGGCGGCCAATGTCACCTACCTGACCATGCAGGTGCAGAGGGCGGGGAGGGACGTGCGCGTGATGGTGGTTGGCTTCGAGCCCGGCCAGCCGGGGGAGCCGCCCTATCTGGTCGAGGGGAGGCAGATCACCCGCAGCCACTACGAGGCGATCGCCGACGTGCGCACCGGCTTCAGGGTGGGGGATGTCGTGCGCATCCGCAGGCATGACTACACCGTGGTCGGACTGACCCGGCGCATGGTCTCGTCCGGCGGTGACCCCATGCTGTTCATCCCACTGAAGGATGCCCAGGAGGCCCAGTTCCTCAAGGACAACGAGGCCATCCTCAACGAGCGGGCGCGCACCGCCGCCAATCCCGCCCTCAACCGTCCCGGCGTACCCGGCCTGCTCGAGGCGGTGCAGGCCGCCCAGACCAGCAGCCACAGTGTCAACGCGGTGCTGGTGCGGTTGCAGCCGGGCTGGATGGCGGAGCAGGTGGCCGAGCCGATCCGGCGCTGGAAACATCTGCACGCCTACACGGTGGAGCAGATGGAGGAGATCGTCGTTGCCAAGATGATCGCCACTTCCTCGAAACAGATCGGGCTGTTCCTCGTCATCCTGTCCATCGTCTCGGCGGCGATCGTATCGTTCATCATCTACACCATGACCCTCGGCAAGCTCCGTGAGCTGGCCGTGCTGAAACTCATCGGCACGCGCAACCGCACCATCGCCGGCATGATCCTGCAGCAGGCCCTCGGCCTCGGCCTGATCGGCTTCGTCATCGGCCGCTTGGCGGCCGCCCTGTGGGCGCCGCATTTCCCCAAGTACGTGCTGCTCCTGCCGGAGGACGCCCTCCGCGGTCTGGCGGCAATCATGGTGATCTGCACCCTGGCCAGCCTGCTCGCCATCCGGGTGGCCCTCAAGGTGGACCCGGCCACCGCCATCGGAGGTTAAGTGCATGGCGTTGCAACCGGCGATCGAAGTGAGCGGCCTGCGCAAGCGCTACGGCGAGGGAGCGACCGCGGTGGACGCGCTCAAGAGGGTGGACATGGTGGTCTGGCCGGGCGAGGTGGTCGGTCTCATCGGTCCCAGCGGTTCGGGCAAGAGCACCCTGCTCAAGTGCCTGGGTGCGGTGACCGACCCCACCGCCGGCCGCATGGCCCTAGGCGGCCAGACCATCTTCGACGAGGGCTGGACGATCCGCGACCTGCGGGCCTTGCGGCGGGACAAGATCGGCTTCGTGTTCCAGGCCCCCTACCTGATTCCCTTCCTCGACGTGACCGACAACGTGGCCCTGCTGCCGATGCTGGCCGGCGTGCCCAATGCCCAGGCCCGCCAGCGGGCACTCGAACTGCTGACCGCCCTCGACGTGCAGCACCGGGCCACCGCCCAGCCCGCCCAGCTCTCCGGCGGCGAACAGCAGCGCGTGGCCATTGCGCGAGCGCTGGCCAACCGCCCGCCGGTGATCCTTGCCGACGAGCCGACCGCGCCGCTCGACAGCGAACGCGCGCTGGCCGTGGTGCGCATCCTCAACCAGATGGCCCGCCAGTACCAGGCGGCGATCATCGTCGTCACCCATGACGAGAAGATCATCCCCACCTTCAAGCGCATCTACCACATCCGCGATGGCAGGACCTACGAGGAAGCGGGCGAGGGGCGTCCCATCGACTGATGCGGGCTGCACCGGCGTGGCCTGAATGAAAAAAGCCCGACCCTGGGGTCGAGCTTTCGTGGGATGGAAGGGCCACTCCCTGGCCCTGTCGGGTGCTTAGTGCTGCGCGGCACCCTCGGCACCGATGCCGGTCTCCGAGCGGACGTACTGGGCGGTGAATGCCTCTTGCTCGGCCTTGGCGCGCGCGCTCTTGTCCGTGATGGAGAAGAACCAGGCCAGGATGAAGGCCACCGGCATGGAGAAGATGGCCGGGTCCTTGTAGGGGACGATTTCCTTGGCGTTGCCAAGCACGTCCACCCACACGGTCTTGGAGAGCACGACCAGCACCACGGCGGTGATCAGGCCGCCAAGACCGCCCATGACCGCGCCACGGGTGGTCAGGCCGCGCCAGTAGATGGCCAGGAACAGGATCGGGAAGTTGGCGCTCGCGGCGACGGCGAAGGCCAGGCCAACCATGAAGGCGATGTTCTGCTTCTCGAACGCGATGCCGAGGAAGATCGCGACGATGCCGAGGGCGATGGTGGCGTACTTGGAGAAGCGCATTTCGGCCTGCTCGTCGACCTGGCCGCGCTTGAACACGTTGGCGTACAGGTCGTGCGACACGGCCGAGGCACCTGCCAGGGTCAGGCCGGAGACCACCGCGAGGATGGTGGCGAAGGCCACGGCGGAGATGAAGCCGAGGAAGAAGTCGCCGCCGATCGCATGGGACAGGTGGATCGCCGCCATGTTGTTGCCGCCGATCAGCTTCTTCGCCGCATCCAGGTAGGCCGGGTCGGTGGACACCATGATGATGGCGCCGAAGCCGATGATGAAGGTCAGGATGTAGAAATAGCCGATGAAGCCGGTGGCAAACAGCACGGACTTGCGCGCTTCCTTGGCGTCGCTCACGGTGAAGAAACGCATCAGGATGTGCGGCAGGCCGGCGACGCCGAACATCAGCGCGAGGCCCAGCGAGATGGCGGAGATCGGGTCCTTCACCAGGCTGCCCGGGGCCATGATGGCGTCATGCTTGGGGCTGATCTCAACCGCCTTGCTGAACATGGCGTCGAAGCTGAAGCCGAAGGCCCACAGCACGGCCAGGGCCATGAAGGTGGCGCCGGAGAGCAGCAGCACGGCCTTGATGATCTGCACCCAGGTGGTGGCGAGCATGCCGCCGAAGGTGACGTAGAGGATCATCAGCACGCCGACGATGATCACCGCGTAGGTGTACGGCAGGCCGAACAGGACCTCGATCAGCTTGCCCGCGCCCACCATCTGCGCGATCAGGTACATGGCGACCACGACCAGCGAGGCAATGGCGGCAACGGCGCGCACCGGCACCTGGGACAGGCGGTAGGAGGCGACGTCGGCGAAGGTGTACTTGCCGAGGTTGCGCAGCTTCTCGGCCAAGAGGAACAGCATGATCGGCCAGCCGACCAGGAAGCCGATCGAGTAGATCAGGCCGTCGAAGCCGTTGGCGAACACCAGGCCGGCGATGCCGAGGAAGGAGGCGGCGGACATGTAGTCACCGGCGAGGGCCAGACCGTTCTGGAAGCCGGTGATGCCGCCGCCCGCGGTGTAGAAGTCCTTGGCGGTGCGGGTACGCTTGGCGGCCCAGTAGGTGATGCCGAGGGTGGCGATCACGAACAGGATGAACATGGTCACGGCGGGCATGTTGACGCCCTTCTCGGCGCCATCCGCGGCCAGGGTGACGCCGGCGTAGGCGAGGGCGGCGAGTCCGGCCGCCATCATCATGGGACGCATCATCATTTCGCGTTCTCCTTGATCTGCGCGGTCAGGGTGTCGAACTCGCGGTTCGCGCGGCGCACGTAGATGCCGGTCAGGACGAAGGCGGCGATGATGACGAGGAAGCCCGTCAGGATGCCGACCGA
>FWPV01011372.1_pt1 | contig 14196 bp, 11 predicted proteins | sample 2228371 | NCBI WGS metagenome assembly FWPV01 (sample SAMEA103939776, study PRJEB20133) | metagenome
CGAGACGCCCGCCTGCGGGCAGGCCGCGGCCCACGCGCTCGACCCGGTGGCCGGGGGTGTCCTCGAAGCCGACGCGCAGCAGGTCTCCGGGGAGAAGGGCGATCCGCGGGTTGAGGAAGAGCCGGCCCGGCGCACCTTTCAGCCGGCCCAGGAAAAAGCCCGAGCCCGTCCGCCCCTCCGGCGGCACGGGGTTTTGGGGCCGCTGGGGGAGAAAGAAGAAGTGGCTCCCCGGCCGCCCCAGGGCGAGCGCGAGAAGCGCCCGCGCCTCGCGCCGGGCCGCGCGGTCGCCGGCGTGGTCGCGGAGCAGGCGGTAGGCCGAGACGGTCGCGTGCACGTAGTGCGGACCTTTCTTGCGGCCCTCGATCTTCCAGGCGCAGACCTGCGGGATGGTGCGCAGCACCTTGGCCAGGACCTCGAGCTCGAGGTCGAGACAGGAGAAATGCCTGGCCGCCTCGCCATCCCCCTGGCGGTAGAGCCTGCGGCAGGGCTGGACACAGCGTCCCCGCAGCCCGCTTTTGCCGCCGAGAAAGCTGCTCCAGTAGCAGCGGCCCGAGACGCCGTAGCAGAGGGCGCCGTGGACGAAGACCTCGAGCTTCAACCCCGGCGGGCAGGCCGCGGCCGCAAGCCGGATCTCCTCCACGCTGAGCTCGCGCGGCAGGACGACCGCATCGGCGGGGAGACGATGGGAAAGAAAGCCCAAGGCCGAAGCGAAGCTCACGTTGGCGAGCGTCGACCAGTGCACCTCGCCTTCAAAGCCGGTCTGCCGCACCAGGCGGGCGAAGGCCAGATCCTGGACGATCACCCCGTCCGGGCGGACGAAGCGGTTGAGGCGGTCGAGCAGGCGGCCCGCGGGCTCGAGCTCCGCCTCGGCGAGCAGGGTGTTCAGGGTCACGAAAACGCGGCGTCCCTGTTCGCGGGCGAGCCCGGCCAAGTCGCGCAGCTCCTCCAGCCGGAAATTGCGCGCCTCCATGCGCGCCGAGAAGGATTTGAGGCCGCAATAGATGCCCTCCGCGCCGGCGGCGAGCGCGGCGAGAAACGCCTCCCGGCTCCCGGCCGGGGCGAGGATCGAAGGGGGCGAATCTCGTCTGCAGTCAGTCTCGACGTTGGGTTTCACGTTGGATAGCAAAATGCCTTCTTCTGGGAAAATAAGGTATCAATCGCTAGGGAGAGACCGCCCTGTCAGTCGCAAAGAAATCGGAAATTAATTTTTTTTCAATAGGTTATAAATAAAATAAGATCCGGCACAATATTTGCTTTGGGAATCTAGCTCGTGAGTTCCGCCAAGCTTCCGGATCCTTTCATCGGACATCGCTGAAAGATATGGAAATTTCAGTCATCTATATCGCCGGTCCAGCGAGAAGTGGAAGCACGCTCCTCAGCAGGATTTTGGGGGAAATCCCAGGGTTTTTCAACGGCGGCGAGATCGTTGAACTTTTCAACGCGGCTCTTCTGTCCCATTCTCATTGCGGCTGCGGTGTGCCGACGAAAGAGTGCTCTGTCTGGCAGGAGGTATTCGCCCGTTTCTGTTGCAACCGCAGGTTCACCTGCATGGAAGAGCTCTGCCTTATCTCCCAGCATCTTGCTCACAGCTGGAAAATGCCCTGGATCGCACTCCTGCGTCATACCCGAAGCTCCAGCTGCAGGGACATAGGCCTCTTTCTGGACAACCTTTCCTCACTTTACCACAGCATCGCATCGGTAGGCGGTTGCCGATATATCGTGGATGCCTCCAAAAACACCGGGTACGCCTATCTGCTGAACTGTGCACCGGATATTCGGCTCTTCATGATTCACCTGATTCGTGACCCCCGCTCCGCTGTTTTCTCCTGGATGAAAAAAAAAGAGGGGTTGTGGACGGAAAATCCCGTCAGGGCCTCTCTTGCCTGGAACCTACGCAACCTCTACGCGGAAGCGCTCGGCAAGCGGTTGAAATCCCGATATGTCCGCGTACGTTACGAAGATCTCGTTGCAGCACCGCGCGAAACCGTCAACCGAATCCTGGAAGAATTCCATCTATCCGGGGCGAAGGCGCCGTTTCAATCAAGAAACGAGGTTTACCTCACCGTTTTCGGCAATCCCGACCGCTTCCAAAAAGGCCTCATCCGCAGCTCGCCACGTGACACGTGGAAAGGCATGTCGCCCAGGGCTCGGATGCTGGTCACGCTGCTGACCTGGCCCCTCGCCCTGCGCTACCGATACCCACTTCGCACTCCCCGGCCTCGGGGGCAAATGAACACCGGCAGGAGGATATCGGTTTGACAATCCCCATGGAAGGGCCTAAGCGTAAGGACGCAGCAGGCCGAACCGCCATTCACCGGAAGCGATCTTCATCCGGGGAGAAGAGGAGGCGACGATGGAAAAGGGGCTGCGATTCATTCTTGCTTTGATGCTGCCTTGCTGTGGAATCATTTGTGATGTCCCGGCCGGTGCCGAGTTGATCGAACCCACTCGAAACCTGGAGGAGACGTCCCCCGCGAAAGGGACGCTGCACGTTTTCAGTGAACCTCCGGGCGAAAAGGTGCTCCTGGACGGAGAGCCCATCGGTCTCACCCCGCTGATGGCTGTCGCCGTGCCCCCGGGGCTGCACAAGGTGAGCGTCGGCGGAAAAACGACGTCGATTCTGATTCCTTCAGGACAAAGGCTGCGCATCAGCCTTCATCGGGGAGAGTTCATCATCCTTCCGGAAGATGCGCCTCCCGCCGAGCGGCAACCGAAGATGCCTGCCGAGGCGCCGAGACCTGAACCGCCCGTCTCGGGTGCACAGCGGTCGCTTCGCCCGCCTTCGCCCTTGTACTTTCCCATCAACCCCACCGGCCCGATCTTTTGAGTGACGGGCGCCGTCGAAACCGGGAGCCGTCAAGAGAGAGGCGATTTGCCGAACAGCCGGGTTTTGATTTTGGATCGTTGCTCGTTACGCAGATAGCGGACCGCCTCGGGCGGGAGGACCGGCGCCCGCCTCCGGATGGAAGACCAGAGGTAGCCGGCCAGCATGCAAAGACTGCCGAAACCGACAGGCTGCTGGCGAACCCGGCGAAGAGTTTTGAGGATGAAAAACAGCGGGTCATATCCCAAAAGATAATTTTCGATGCCGGTGGCATAGCGCGCCCGCCATATCGACCCCGCTCCCTGCCCCGTGGCGCGGAGGTGAACGACGCGGACGTCCGGAACCATCTTCACTTTCCATCCTTTCATTCGCCCCAGAATCTCCGCCGCGGCGTCCTCCCCGCCCATTGGCAAGGGAAGATAGCCGCCGATCTCTTCGTAACAACTTCGGCGGAAGAACTGCACGGCCGACCCCACGCTGTCGAGGCTGGCGAAAAAGTTCTCTCGCTCTTCCAACCCGCGGTCAAGGATAAGCCCGCCGACAATGCCGAGCCGGGAATCCCGCTTGAAACACTCGATCATCGTTTCGTAGTACCGGGGAGGGAGCACGATATCTGCATCGAGGTTTCCGAAATACGCAAAAGCCTCTTTCCGGAGGATCTCATAGGCCTCCTTGACCGCGTAGGCTTTGGACGCGAAATTCCTCCTGGAAGCGGAGGTTCTCTTCAGCAAACGAATGAAGGGGTGATGGGCTGCGTAACGTTCCGCAATGTCCCCGGTGGCATCTGAAGAGCCGTCGTCGACGATCACCCACGCCTTGGGGAGCAGCGATTGCGTCAAAACGGATTCGATCGTCCGCTCGATGTATCCCGCCTCGTTTTTGGCGGGGGTAACCAGGACATAGGAAGACTCGTCGCCGTTCATGGCTTGCCGCGCGAAGGCTCCCGTTTGGCGTCCACCGCCTCCAAGCGCGACAGCACGGAGCGACCGAGGCTGAAAAAGAGGATCGCCTCTGCAGCGCCATAGATGGTGGGTTCGTTGGTCATGTAATCGTTTTCGTGATCGTAATATACACAGCGCTCGGTCTGCAGAAGCCCGTCCGTCCCTCTGCCGGCCGGAGAGCGGCGCTTGAACTCCTTTTCCCAGGCCTCCCGTGCCACCGGTCCTTCCGCGACCGCCCCGTGCATGGCGGCTACCGCCTTCTCCGGCTTTCGGGCTCCGTGAAGAACCATCGAAATGTTGTGGTGCAGATACCGCGGGAAGCGCTCCCCCCAACCGCTGATCCAGCTGATTCCCCAGGGATTCCTCCCGAAGACATAATCCCTCGTGTCCCAAAACATGTCCAGAAAAGCCGCGGTCCCGGTCAGCCGATGATAAAAGAGCGCTGCAGATCCCGCGCTGAGTTGTACGTAAAGGCTTCCCCAGGTGCAGGGCACGGCAAAGCCGAACGGATGTTTCCGGGATGTTTCCCAAAAAGCAGCGACCGAGCGCCTCAGGATTTCGGCGGCCGGGGGATGATATCGGGCCAGTCGGGCATGGGCGAGGTTGGTGTTGTCCGAGTAATTCCCGAAGCCGCTGACCCCCAGCCGGGCATGGAAACCCACGGCTTCCTGCCGGTATGTCTCTTCGCCTGTTGCGGCGTAAAGCTCGACGGCCGCCAGGCAAAGTTTGTCCCATTGACCGTCGCCGGTTTCCTTGGCCTTGCGATAAGCGCGCTCCGCCAGCTCCCGGTAACGGCGGTGGACGGGATCGCGAAGCTCGTGGGCGAAGACTTTTGCCGCCAGCGCCATCGTGTAAGCGTATTTCGCCAGGTCGTCCCGGCGAAAGCCTGCAATTGCAGGTCTCCGCTTGGCCGCCAGACGATCGTCCTCCGGCATTCGGGGGCCTTGGGAATGGTCCGCCTCGAAATCCCCCACCGAAAGGACAAACGTGAACTCATCCGGATAACATTTGACGAGATAGTCCAGTCCGAACCGGGCCTCAGCCAGAACATCCGTGTTTCCGTTTCCGGCGCGATCCGGCGGATGGGACGAAGCGGGGCTCGAGGCCAACTCGTGGCTCAGCAGCAACAGATAGGTGGTATACGCGATCTGACGGGTAAACTTCAGAAAGTCCCCTGCGTCGTGCCACCCCCCTCTCAGATCCAAGGCGGTGTTGGTGGGATCCTGCAGGTGGCAGGGTCGGCGCCCTTCGGTTTGTCGGTCGCCGCAGCGCTGGGCTCTCAGAAAGCGTACAAGAGAGGCGATGATCTCCGCACTTCGGTCCACGCCGATCCGCAACCGCAGTTCCCCGTCGTGCCCCCCGATCTGAAGTCGATACTCCCCCTCAAGCTGGAGTGAACTGACATCGGCAAGGTGGAGAAAAGGAAAGGGCGAGTCTGCAGGGTCGATCAAACGCAACGTCTCCAGCCGGGAGTGGAACACCCGCTCCCCTCCTGGAAAGCGGCGCACCTCAAAAGCCGTTCCTTCCAGATCGTTCTTGGAACCCACAAGAATACGCTTGGGGTCGTATGCGCCGTAACCGACCTGATTCCATCGCCACTCCACTCCGGCCTCACACCAGAAAGCTCCTCCCGCCGTGACGGCGATCCAGGCGATGATGAAAAGTCGGATTCTTCGGTTCATCCATCACTCCCCTCAGCCGCTTCGTTGGGACGGGACGGCGGTCACCGCGAGAAGCCGCGGGAGGCCGACTCCGCAAGCGGACCCTTCGAAGCGGGGCGATCGTTGCGGGCATCGGTCACCTGCCGGCCGGCAAGCGCCCACAACATCCAGAGAATCACTGAAGTAACGGCGGCCGGGCTGCCCACGATCGACTCGGTGGTGTTGGCGATCAGCCCCATGGCGAGCACCGAAAACACCAAGGCTTTTTCGTCGGTGGGGGGGACCCGTCGATAGCGCAGAAAGGGCCAAAGCAACGCGGCCAAAAACAGCAGGAGCCCCGGAACACCCACCCCGATCAGGACGGCCAGGTAGCCGTTGTGGAGCGAAACCCGCGCGCTGCCGATCCAGAGACCGAGATTTTTGTCGTAGAAACGCGGGTCCTCGAAAATTTTCCCGCCGACTTCATACCCATAGCCCCGGAAAGGTTTCTCTGCGGCCAGAGTGAGGGCCGCAGCCCAGATTTCGGGTCTGCCGGTCAGGCCCACAACGCTGCGGTCGGTTTCGCGATACAAGATGGGCGGCCGAAGAATCAAAACGAGAAGAAGCGCCAAACCCATGGCTGCGGCGACCAGGGTCAAGCGGAGACCTTTGCGCTGGACGAGAAACCAGACCGAAAAACCCAAGATCGCGGTGAGCATGGAAGTCCGAGAACCGGTGAGAACATGGAAGAAAACCATCGGCAGGGTCAGCGCGGCGATCCCGAAACGACCCCGCAACGATGACCTTTTCCATCTCCAATAGAAGACGGGATAGCAAATCATCAAAAAGGCACCCATCTGGTTCGGGTGTCCCCATAGACCCTGAAACCGGTTGCCGGCTTCGACCGACCAGGCTTTTTCGGGGGCGAACACAGGGGATAGCACGTTGATCAGGGTGCAAAACAAGCAGGCAAAAAAAATGCTTTGGAGCAAGCGGGGACGGTGCTCCGGGAAAGAAAGCCACTGGTGCAGACCCAAAAGAAAAAAGAAAAACAGGGTCAACGTCGCCGACCGGATCGCCGTATACCGCGGGTCCAGTGAATAGAAAGAGGAAATGACGGCCAGGATCACGTACCCGCAAAACAGCAGGCTGTGGAACGGAAACGCCGCAGGGGAACGTCTGCGGTTGAGGATGCAGAACAGCACGCCCGCTCCCCCCACCAGGGCGATGACCCCGATACGCAAATAGGAACCGAGCGTCGTCTCCTCCAATACCGAAAGGTCGGCGATGTTGGGGACGAAAACGGCCGACACCCATGGCGAGAGGACGGCCAGGAAGACGGCGGTTTCGTACTTCCGCACAGCAAGGGTCACGAGGGCCAAGGCGGCGATGGCGACGGTGGCCGCCATCAACAATCCGTTCATGGGATCCATGTCGTTTTCGTCGGCTGTTTCGCTAAACGTTCCAGTGGGTTCTTTTCTCTGTTGATTAGACGTTTGACCCCGTGCCGTATCATGTCTCGTTCAGCCGGTTTCAACAACATAAAATAGACCAGGCCTCCCCACACCAGGAGACCCAAAAGCGGCGCCCCGGTATAGAACAACAGGGTGGAGCGCCCGCCGAGCCAGAACATAAAGCCCAGAACAGACCCCATGAAGCCGAAGGCGATGATCACATGCATCCACTGCAGGGGAATGGGATGGTAGCGGATTCCGAGAAGCAACAGACTGTATCCGGTCAGGAACATGGAAACCATGTAGCCGGCGACCGCGCCCTCCAATCCGAAATGGCCGATCAGTTCATAGCCGACAAGGACCGAAACCAGATTGGCGGAAGTGATCAACAGCGCGACCTGCCGCGTTTTCTTCGCGATACCGGCCAGGGATTCGCCGATATAATACATGCAACGAAAGGCGAGCGCCGGCAACATCCAGAAAATCAGGGTGTAGGCTTTTGCATATTCGGGTGGTGCCAGGAGCCGTATGCCGTCCCGGGAAAGATACACGATGCCGGCTGCCGTAACCGCATAGGCAAAAAGAAGAAACACGAGCAGGCGCGCGATCGTCTCCCGCAGCGAAGGAGAGTCGATATTCCGGTAGACGAACGGCTCGTACGCCAGCTGGAAGGGGAGAATGAGCAGAATCCCCGCCATGCCGCTGATTTTCTGGGCGAGCGAGAAGATGGAAACCCGCTCGAAGTCGAGCAGCAGGCTTAAAAAATAGACAGATGAGACATCGGCCAGGATGCTGCTTGCCGAGGAGAAGACGAGCGGAAAGCTGAAACGAAAAAGAGTTTTCAGGATTGTCCTGGACCAGCCGAAATGGAGTTGCCGGCGCCATGAGGCCAGATTGATCATCCACAGGGTTCCGTAGCTCAGCACCTGGGCGGCAAGGGCTCCGACGACGCCGAGATGAAGCCAATTCACCATCAGGACGGTCAGGGTAACGAGCAGCACGAAAATCGCGATGCAGGAGAGGAGAAATCGGGCCCACTGCCCCCTCACCCGAAAAAGGGCGAGGGAATTTTCGAAGAGCGACAGGCACAGGGCCACCGCTCCGGCTAGCAACAAGTATACAAGTACCTCCTCGGAGTGGAACAGCCGTTGGAACAACGGGTTCAGCAACGAAACGGCCAGCACCGTCAGCGTCAAACAGCTCGAGAGCTGCAAAAGAATCGTGCTCGAGACCAGCCGCCCTAAATCTCCGCGCCGGTCGCACTCGCCCGAAAAGCGCATGAACCCGGTCGGCGTTCCCAAACCCGTGAGGATCACCATGACCTGAACGGTCACGAAGACCGTCATCAAGAGCCCATAGTCCGCGATGCTGAGCGAATGGGTATAGAGAGGAATCAGGAGAAAGGAGCCCAGGCGGATGCAGGCATTCCCCAAACCGTAGGCGAGCGCTTTAAGACCGATGGATTGGATTCCGATCATGAAATGAATGTCTGGCCTCGAGAGGCAAGCGCTCAGGCCGTCCGCCCCTGCACCACGGGATAGATCTGATCCCAGTCGCTGTCACCGCGGGTGATGTGCCATCGATCGCGCGATCCGGCCAGCAGCGACCTCAGGCTCTCCTCGCCGGCGTAAGCATAGGGAATCGATTCCCGGACAGGGAAAAAGCCGCATCGACGGAAAATCTCCTCGTGACGCCCGGTTGGATAGGAACACTGAAGAAACGCGACCCGGCCGCGAAAATGCTCGGAGGCATGGTGCAGGATGGCCGCGAGCACATCGGGCTGAGCGGGCGGGAAAAGAAAATCAACGAGAAATCCGAAATTTTGCTCCTCCGGCTCGCTTCGGCGCAGGATGGAAAAGCCGACGATGTCGGATTCGCGGCTCACGGCGAAGATTCGATATTTCATGAAAGGGTTCTGCCGGTAGCGCCAATCAAAATAAGCGGCATCCCGGCGCATGTGGTTGCCGATCTCTCCCTCGAGGCGTTGCATCAGAGGATCCAACCAGGAATCAAAGGTTGCCACCTCCTCGATCCGCAACCCCTCCGGACGGCCGCCCCTTCTGCAAAGCGCCCGCCGCACCGTGAGAGCGCCGCGGAGCACTCCGGCGGCTGCGGAGTAAGAAAAGGGCAATGCGGAAAGCATTCGGTGGAATGCCTTCATCCAGGACCGCCTGCCGGCGGCTTTGGCGACAAGATCGGAAATCGAGCCCCCGTCGGGGTGGATCGCTTGAAAATAGACCTTGATGGGGTTCAACGGAATATATTGCAAGCGGTCGTAGATGCGTTTGGTCGTCAGCGACATCTCCACGGCGGCATACAACGGGCTGGCCTCGGTCACCGCCTCGATGAGTCTCCGGCCCAAGCCCTCCCCCCGGCATTCCGGCAAAACGATCAAGTCGACCCCCCAGACTCCCGAGACCCGCCGCCCCCCCACGATGAATTCGGCGGCGATGGCGGCAATCTGACCGACGATGCCCCCTTGCTTCTCGGCGATCCAGATCGGCAGGAGATTCTCGCCGCCCCACCAACGCGGGTTGCGCAGATAGAGCCACTCCCAACGATCGGGGATCATCCACCGGAAGGTCTCGGGATACGCCCGTTCGATGAATTCCCAAATCCGGCGTGTATCGGATCGGGTGGCTTGACGGATACGGGATCGATCGGTTTCCATCCTGAGAATTCCTCCCGGATTCGAGTTCGCTGTTGCGCTCGGGGCTTCTCTGAAAAGTCTCTGGTCCTTGCTCAACCCGCTGGTGTCCGCAGCCCCAACATCCGCTTCAGGCGATAATAACCGGAAAGCCATCGGTAAGCCCCCAGCACCATCAAGCGGAATTCGCACAAGGCGAGGCGTGGCCCCACTTCGATGCGCCCCGTAACAAACTCGTCGGGGGACCAAAACGCCGTTTGCGGATCCAGGGTAAAAACCCTTTGATATCCCGCCTCGCGTGCGGCGGCGAGCAACGCGGCATGGTAGAACCCATGGGGGAAGGCGAACAATGCAACCTCGCTTCCCGTAATGCGTTCCAACTCCGCCTTCGAGTCTCTAAGCTCGCCGAAGGCGAGAGCCGGGGCCAGGCGGGTCAGGTCTGCATGGGTCATGCTGTGGGATCCGATTCGTATGCCGGCATGTGCCAACTCCCGCAAATCGTCTTCGGTCATGACCCTTTCTTCCCGGTCCGGGTGGTCGGACTCCTCGATCCAGTCGGGTTTTTTCCCCAAACGGCCGGCGGGGATGAACAGGGTGCAAGGCACGCCTTCACTTTCCAGCACGGGAAGGGCGTTTCGCCGCACACTGACAAAACCGTCATCGAAGGTCAAAACGACATGACGGCGACCCGGTTGCAGCCGACCCCGGAAATCCGCGGGCAAGGGAAGGCAGCATCTTTTGAGAAGACGCACCTGTTGGTGGAAGGAGGCCTGCTGATCGGCAGCAATGGAGTGGTAACACAAAACGATGCAGCTTCCGGGACGAGGCCGATGGAGAACGAAGCGCAAGGCATCCTCCAGTCGGTCGACCACCGCCACCGCCAGACTGACGCTGAAAAACAGGAGCCGCCGAACTGCGGTGCGCAGCGATTTCATGCACCCTCTCCTTCTGGAAAGGGGTCGGTCCATGCCGGTCTGCGCCGGATCGGTGCGCAAAGGGTCTCCCGTACTACAGCAAGGTACCCCTGGCGTGCTCTTTCCCAGCGCATCGACTCATAGCGCCGGTAGGCGTTTTCCGCCAACATCGTCCGCAGGCTCGGTTCGGCATAAAGACGCCGAATGCCATCGGCGAGCTCTTCCATGCTGCCGGGTTCAAAAAACATCAGACAGGATTCATCGAAACTCTCCCGGATGGCGGCGCAACGGGCGGTGATCACGGGGACTCTCAAGGCGATGTACTCGAAGAGCTTGTTGGGTTGTGCGAGTTCCCAAAACGGGGAGGCCTCGTGCGCGATCAGGCCGGCATCGCACGCGGCGACCAGAGGGAAAATGTGCGCTGCCGGCATCCAGGGCAGGAAATGCACCCGGTCACCGCAGGCGAGACGGCCCACGAGTTTCTGGAGACTGGCTTTCTACGTTCCCTCGCCGGCGATGATCAGCCGCAGAGAGGCCATCTCGTTCTTCAGGGAGGCCACGGCACGGATCATCAATTCATGGCCGTAATATTTCTCGATCGTGCCGTGGGTGATCAAGGTGAAGGCATTGGGGTCTCGTGCAGTCATCCCTTGAGCCTTCAGCACCGTCTCGTCGGGGACGTTGCGCACCACACCGATCTTGCGGGGATCCCCTCCCCGCGCGATGAATCGTCTGCGGATGGTTTCGTTCACCGTAACCGCCCGATCGCTGAAGCGGATGGCGGCTTGCTCGGCAGCGGCAAGCAACCTCACCATCGGCGCCCTGGGCCCTTTCGCGAATTTGGTCATGTAGAGCTCCGGCACGGGCTCGTGCAGATCCAAGAGCAGCCTCGCGCCCAGCATTCTGGGGACCCCTGCCGCGAAAATGAGGAAATCGGGCATGGTGTTCACTTGGATCAAGGCATGGCGGCGCCGGAAAAACAAAGCGGTCAGCCGCAGAGCCATCCAGAGAAAAGACATCGCGTATTCGGCGGCCGCACGGGCTCTGGACCCTCGCCTGCGGCGAATGCGCACGCGGTGCACGTGAAGGCCCTCAAGCATGTTGTGCCGGGGTTGGTCCGCGCGGGCGAGACAGACCACATCGACCTCGAACCCGGCATCTCGCAAAGCCCGCGCCTCTTTCATCACCCGCACATCGGTTTCCACATCGCTGTGCCGGACAATACAGACCCTTCGTGGATGCAAACGCATCTCAAATCGCCTTTTTCGATGAATCGATGGATGGCGGCTCTCCTCCGGAAAGGCTCTCAGCTGTGCTTCGTACGGCCGTTCCGTCATTCTGCGACCGGCAAGGGGAATGAAGGCGCAGGACCAGGCGGGAGGCTTGTTCGGGCGCCAGGTCGACAATCCGTGCTTCCACTTCCCCGCCGGCGCTGCATGTTTCCTGCAGCCTGGCGGCCCGTCTCAGGCGAAACCAGTCGATCACGGTCTGTGCATCCGCGAAGCAGGCATGGTGTCGCTGGCACAGCAGGATCACATCGCGATAAAAATCCCCCCAGAAGCGTTCCGGGCTCAGGCTCCGCGTGTGCCAAAGCAGCGTGAGCACCCCCCCGTGTTTTTGGGCATGTTCCACCATCTCTCTGCAACGCTCCCAGGCTTGCTGCGGCGTCGGGGCGACCTGAGGCAGAAAGAGCGCAACATCCTGGATATGAAGCGGCAGCTCCAACAGGTGCTGTGCCCCTGGCGGTCGAAAAGGCTGCCCCGTTCCTGCCCGATACCCGACCGTTTCGTTGTAGCCGAAGCTGGCATCATAATCGATCCCGGCCTGTTCCAGGATCGCAGGGGACTTGCCGTCGTAGCACAGCCAGTGCATGCGCACCCCCAGGCGTCTCCGCCCTGTGTAGCGGCGGATCCGCTCTGCCTCCCGTTTTGCCGCCTCCGGGCAATGCCAGGCATCGATGCCGTGAAGCCCGATTTCACAACCCTCCCGATCAAGAAAGGCCAGCCGGTCTCCCAAATCCCCGATGTCGTAGGGAGCCGCGCGCCGTTTCGCGTGGGGCAGGTTGACCTTTTCTCCCGCTCGATGCTTGAACGGAATGATAAAAAATGTGGAAGGGTGACTCCCCTCGATGTTCCGATAGGCCTCGAAATCGTCCCAATAATCCCTGGCCAAACCCAGATGAATCCAGGGTAGGCGAAGCACCGCGCCGAGGTTTTTCAGCGCATGGCGCCAGGAGCGGCGCCCCCGCGCAGCGTCCAGGAGAGAACCGATCGAGGCTCGATAGAGGAAACCCGCCAGGGTATGGTCGAAACGATGGCGGCGGATCCAAAGGAAATCCACATCGTGGGTGAGGCATACGAAAAAACGGTGACCGGGGGGAACGGGGGGGATTTCGGCCAGGGGAATCCCTTCGGTGATGATCCAATGACGCAAAAGTGCAACCAGCCAGTCAAGCGTCGGTGCGGCGGCGAAATGGGGCGGCTGCCCCTCGGAAATCAAGCGTCGGACCTGGGCGAAAAGATCAAATCCGGCCCGAATCACCGTGCACTCCCCCCGTTGCATCCGAAGGATGAGGGGATCAGGGCCGTCCGCAGCCGACATCAAGGGCGTCCCGTCCCCCCGCAGGAGACTCACCGCGCCGTAAAGCGGATAGCGGCGAGGGCCGTCTCGTACGATCGTCCCCCGCGGGCCGATGGCGATCGGGGAGATCCCCAGCTCCTCGTCCCACGAGGTTTTTCCGGCATGGAAAAGAAGGACAAGCTTGGCCCCGGTTCGGGGAACTTGAGGGCGGGTGGAGAGCAAAACGGGGCCGGCGGCCCCGCCGGCCGAGTCCCTCCACGGAGTCTTGAAGAGTTGAAAAAATTCGGCCGCCGACTCCCGGTCCTCATCTGCCACCAGAACATCGATCATGGGGCCGGTGAACTCCTTGGCGTTTTAGGGCTCCCGCCGTCGGGCGCACCGGCCTCTGGGCGATCTTCCCGTCCTCCCGTCTGCGTGGCGAAGAAGCTGGCAACTTCGCGGGGCAGTGCGTGCCAGTACTGCCCGCTATACCGCCGGAGGAGATGCTCCAGAAAAGACCGGTAGTATTCGGCCGGGTACTCTTCCCCGCGGGGCTCTTCCAGATCGAAGCGCAGATAATCGGGGTGAACATTCACCAGCGCCATCCCCCCTCTTTCGGCGACCCAGGACAACTTGAGGGTCCACACCGCGATCGTCCGCTCACGCATCAGGATAAAAAGGCTGAAATCTTGCGGCAAGGTGTAGAGGAGCTCGACGTAGGCGCCGCCTTCTTGACGCGGGACCAGGAACGGGAAAATGGTCTCCACGGCATCCGACTGCGGCTCAAACGGATCCGTGTCGAAGGTGGACATGTCATAGACGATGTTCAATTCGCCGATCCAGCCCAGGTGATGATGCATGGCGGGCGCCCGGAAGCCGACCGCCCCCCAGGCGGCGAGATATTCGTTGATCCGCTTGGCTCGTGCTTCAAAGATCGGCCTCGACGCAAAGAGCCGGCCGTCGTGCTTCAGCCCATGAACGCCGATTTCAAACCCCTCGGCTTTCAATTCCTCGAGCAGGTCGGCCGGAACCGTATAGCGCTCAGGAACAAAGTTGAAAATGGAACGAAACCCGAGGCGCTTCTCCAGCCGGGCCAGTTCCCGGCAACGATCCAGACCGCGGGCGGTATCGACGTCAAGGGCGTGCGCCGCAAGATCGAGCTGATCAGCTCTGACGACCGCAGCGACACCGAGACCGTGGTGCGCACCTATGAAAAG
>FWPV01011373.1_pt1 | contig 14195 bp, 13 predicted proteins | sample 2228371 | NCBI WGS metagenome assembly FWPV01 (sample SAMEA103939776, study PRJEB20133) | metagenome
GCGCCAGACCTTGCTGTTGTCGTGAAAAGCGACGTCTATGCCGGTGAAGGTGGCGCCTTGTGCGCTGCACTGGCCCATGATGCCCTTTACGCAGCCGGTTATGCCCGGACCCGAGCCGGGGGCGTACTGGTGGCCGGAGAGGCGCGCCAGGTTGATGACGTAATTCGTCACGGTATGGCTCATAGGAGATGGTTCAGGTCGGTCGCCAACAGGAGCGATGCTCTCCACCAGAGATGGCTCAGAAGCCGCCGGACGCTGATTTTCGCAGATTCACGCAGATTTTACCGCTATTTATCTGCGAAAATGTCAACGGATTCAACGGCTGAAACGGCTTGAAAAGAAAAAAATCCGTGCGCTTAGTATAAAAAAGTCCACACCTATGCGATTTGCCCAGGTGTGGACTCCGCGTCAAGGCGGCTTGTTAGTCCAGCGGCTCGAAATCATCCTTGCTGGCCCCGCAATCGGGACATGTCCAATCGTCAGGCAGCTCTTCAAAGGGTGTCCCCGGCGCAATGCCGTTGTCGGGGTCGCCTTCTTCGGGATCGTACACGTAACCGCACACTATACATTCATATTTCTTCATTGCAATCCTCCTTAGTAGCCTCGTAGTCTCTAGTCCGATGGTTGGATAGTCATTATATGCGGGTCAAGCAGGGCGTCAAGCGTACCGTATAACGCATCAGGCTGATGGGGCGTTCAAGACGTAAAATCTTGGGGGTTTTGAGCTTGGCCTCTTTGGGCGCGGGCTTGAGGGTCAGGCGAGACGGTTGTCAAGATGCGCAGTGGCCATTCGCCCTGTTTGTCGGCGATGTAGGCCGCCCGGTGACGGGCGAATGCGGCATCCAGTTGTGAAAGGGGAACGGCGTGGTCATCCCGCAGTACCGGTGGATCAACGGCGCGCACTTTGGGCAGCGCAAACAGGTCGGGATGCGCAGCGTCGCGGACGAAGTTCACCTCGGGCCGCAGCAGGCTTAGCCAGTGTTGGATAACGGGATCGGTGGAGGCGCGGACGCGCTCGAACAATGCCGCATCCGTTCCTGCGAAGTCCGCTTCGACAATGAAGCCGCGTTCCAGCGCCACGCGCAGCGCCTGGGCCATCACCGCATACCACCCGACCTCCTGCACCGAACACCAACACACGTCATCCAGCCGCATGAATTGCTCGCCGAGCCAACGGGCCGCCTCCAGGTCATCTACGACGATCTGGCCATCCCACACGCGCAGGTGCGCCAGCAGCGCTTGGGCGTCGGCAATGGAAAACGTGCCGATGTCCACCGCCCCGTCGCGCAGGAAGTAATCCAGCCGGTCGGCGCAGAGCCGGGGCAGCGGTTGTTCGAGCAGTGCAAAATTCTCCGCTGCGGAGACATAACGCCAATCCAGTCCGTGGCGCGCGCAAAGGTCGGGGATGGCGGAGCCTGCCAGCATCGCCTCACGGTGCTTCTCGTGGTAGGTGTGGGCATGGTTGGGAAAGACGAAATCCACGACATGCGAGAAGGCCGTGTGCGGCACATCGTGCAGCAGGCCGGCGGCCTGTTCGACGGCGTCCGCACCGAGCCTGCGCAGCAAGGCCGCCACACCCAGACAATGCTCCAGCCGGGTGGTCGCCCGCTCCGGTTTGATGAAGGCGGTGATGCCGCCCTGATAGATGGCCGTGAGCCGCTGCACTGCGTCGGCGTGGTACAGGTCGCTGAACAACGGCTCGGTGAAGGTCACCTCACCGTAGATGGGATCGTGGATGGTGAGAGCGTCTAAAACCGCGCTCGGCATGGCTTCAAGCCCGCCCTCTCGCTTCTCCTGCTAAATCTGCATATTCCGCACGGATCAGCAGGTTATCGGGAATGCCAAGCGTCTTGAGTAACTCGCCGATCAGGGCTGCCTTGCGCTCGGCGTCCAACCGCGACCACGTGCGGCTCTTGATTTCCAGGAACGCGCCGCCGTTTTCCGGCTTGGTGATGTGATCCAGGTTGAGAGCAAAATCCGTGCCGCCGTAGCGAATGTGATAACGCCGGCGGTCTTTGTGGACTTCGATGATTTGCTGCGGCTTGAAGTATTCCTGATAGAAACGCAGGCTACGGGTCGCCGGCGCGTCAAAGCGGGCGCGGGAGAGCAAGACCGAGTGCTCATATTCGCGCTCCTTGGCCATGGTGGTGAGGGTCAGACGATAGATCACATCAATAAGCTCACCGGTATCCAGATGCCGTACTTCATCCTCGCGGTAACGTAACCGGCTCTCCTCTTGATCGTCGAAGATGAAGTAAGTATCGTATTGCTTGCGTTGTGAGCCACGGACAAAGGTGATGCTGGGTGAGGCATGCAGGCGCAGTTCCAACGCCATTAGATCGTCGCTCTGCACCTTCACCTGTACCTCGAAAGCCTTCTCTTGCGCCACACCGCCGATGGCGACCAGTTTGCTCAATACGCTTTCCTCGCGGCGGATCAAGAAGGTGTCAATTTTGTGCGCCAGAAGGTTGATTTCTTCGCGCAGGGTTTCGATATCCACACTGAGCAACTGCCGGTCGCGCATCAGCCATACACCATTCACCATCACATCGCGCACATCTTCCTGGTGCATAGCGTAGGTCAAGCGCGAGTAGATGCTATCGGGGAAGTGGCGGAAATAAGGCATGTGATGGACATCGTTCATGGACACGGCAATAAGGTCGGCGCGCTTGCCGGCTTCCAATGAACCGGTCAAGTGTTCGATGTGCATCGCGCGGGCGCCCATGATCGTCGCCATTTCGATCACCTGCCGCGCCGGCAAGACGACCGGATTCATTACGGCAACTTTGGCCAGGAAGCTCGCCAGGCGCAGCTCTTCGATCATGTCCAGGTCGTTGTTACTTGCCGCGCCGTCGGTACCGATGCCCACTTCGACGCCCAACTCCAGCATCTTGGCCACCGGCGCGATGCCGCTGGAGAGTTTCATATTGCTGCTGGGGTTGTGGGCCACCCCAACGTTGTATTCTTGCAAAATGTGTATGTCGCTCTCGTCAATATGCACGCAATGGGCGGCCGTTGCTTTGGCCTCGAAAACGCCCATCCTTTTGAGCCATGCCACCGGTGAGATGCCATACTCCTTGCGCAGATCCATGACCTCTTGGGCCGTTTCGGCAACGTGGATATGGAGAGGAATGTCATATTCCAGGGCCAATGAGACGGCGGCTTCGAGCAGTTCCGGGGTGACGGTATAAGGCGCATGGGGCGCAATCGCCGGCACGACGAGCGGATGTCCCTTCCAGCGCATGATATAGTCGCGGGAACGGGCCAGTCCTTCTTCATAGCTTGCGGAATCCGGGGTTGGAAATTTGAGCACGCTTTGCGCGCATACGGCGCGCAACCCGGCCTGCACGACCGCATCGGCCACCGCTTCTTCGAAATAGTACATGTCCATAAAGGTTGTGGTGCCCGAGCGGATCATTTCTGCCGCCGCCAACTGTGTTCCCAACCAGCAGAAATTTGCGTTGACGAAGTTGCCCTCGACCGGCATCATGTATCCCATCAGCCATACATCCAAGCGCAAGTCGTCAACCAACGCTCGCAATAGTGTCATCGGCGCATGGCCATGGGCATTGATGAAACCCGGCATGACGACCATGTTCCCCAAATCCAGTTGCTCCCTGGCCGTATAAACAGCCGTTAAGGCATCCCGTGGGCCAACCGTCACAATGCTGTCCCCACTTACGGCAACTGCACCGGGCATAAAAACGTCATACGTTGGGTTCATCGTCAACACAAAGTCAGCCGTGATCAGCTTGTCCACAACGTTTTTCGCCCTCTGATTTACCATCGGCCACCTCCTGATATTTGGTTCATCATAGCACAGAATCGGCATGGCTTCAAATGCAAGACAACCGCATTTCAGGATGATGACCTGCGCGAGGGGGAAGATGGCTTCCAATGGTCACGTTCGGCTTCCTCTCGTGGACAGGGCTTTATCATTCTCGTCACCGTCCCCCGCTGCTGCTTCGCGCGGATCGCCAGATCCGCGATAGCCGTTGAAAACGGGGAACGAACGTTCCCCGCGGAGCAAGCATGAGAAGGTCTTACTCGTGGACCTCTTGCATAATGCACTAAATCGAGGATAATAAAAGCACCTGGAAGCCGGTCGTTTTCCAGGGCCGGGCGGACTTGTAGCCGGGATGATGCCGGCGACTTTCTACAAAGCACCGGAGGTGATACAGTGCCAGTTGATATGACCATGCGCGAACAAATCCTGATGCGGCTGGTTGAGGTCATTGACCCCGAAACCGGTATAGATGTGTTGCGCATGCGCCTGGTGGAGGATTTGTGCGTGGATGAGCGGAGCGGAATGGTGGCCTATACCTTTCGTCCCTCCTCGCCATTGTGTCCGATCGCCTACAGCCTGGCGCTCGATATCAAGCGCGCCGTCGCCACAGTCGCGGGGGTGACAGGCCAGGTCATTACGGTGAAGGATTACGTCAAGGCCGCCGAACTGAGCGAAATGATCAATCGTGAGGATGTATAGCTCTCCCATCCTTTGAGGTGAAAGATGCCGATTTATGAGTATATGTGTCAGGAATGTGGCGCACGCTTCGATGCCCGCCGCGCGATGAAAGATGCCGATGCGCCGATCGCCTGTCCGCAGTGTGGTACCGTCAAAACCAAGCGCGGGCTATCGCTGTTTTTTGCTTCCGGCAGTAGCAATGTTTCCCAGGCGACAAGTGGCGGCGGGTGTGCCTCATGCAGCAGTAGCTCCTGCGCGTCGTGTAGAGGCCATTAGGATCATATCCGCCTGACGGGTCTTCGCCGGCCCGTCAGGTTTAGCCATAACACCGGGAAGGACCGCCAGGACCGACGACCCCGGCAGTGAAACCGCATTCCCTCCGTTTTAGGCTTCCGGCTTGCCCACCAAGCGCGCCGCCCGCCGACCGATCTCCACCGCATAATTCGTGCCCCGATCCCACGGGTACACCTGGCTCATATTCGCCATATACAGATGCGGGATGGGCGTTTGGATGGGCGGGATACGTTCCGCATGGTTCAAGAAAGGTACAGGTTGGGCATAGATTTCGCCGAATTTCCAGTAGGTGCGGATCCAGGAGCGTTCAAAAGCCGGGTTGAGGCGCTGAATCGCCGGGATAAATTTCTCCAGCAAAGCCTCCGGCTCCATGGCGAAATAAGGATGATCGGGAGCCAGGTAATCGCCACAGTAGACGAGGTGATCCCCGCCATAGTGTTGTTTGTCAATGTAGTTGGTGTGCTCGACAAAGGCCAAAAAGGGGAAGCCTTCGCGCTTGGGAATGTTGATCCAATAATGTTCGGTGGTGACAGGATGCTTCAACGCCAACACCAGCACGACCGCGCCCATGGATTTAAGCTCTTCCAAGGCGGCCAGATAAGCGGGGGGCAGCGTCGGCGTGCGCTCTTTGAGCATGTGGGGGGAACATGTCGCCAGCACGCGGTCGTGGGTCTGATCGCCGGCCCGTAGTTCCAGGCGGATGTGCCCTGTGGCTTCGGGGTGGATACCGCGCACGTGAGCATTCAAGCGCACCTCTCCCCCCAGGGCGCGCACTTTATCCACCAACGCATCCACAAACCCCTGAAACCCGCCCACGAAATACCCCAGTCGAGGGCTACGGGCGACGACGCGCGCCCAGAACCATGCCATATTGACCTGTTGGTAATCATCACCGAACTTGCCTTCGAGGAGCGGTTGCCAAAACGCCTCGTAGGCCCGCGCTCCCACGGCGCGCGTGAGCCATGCGTGAGCCGTTACTTTTTCTAACGGTTGCCAGTGCGGATTGTAGCGAATCAGGGCCGTCACCACTCCCACGCGGAAGCGGTCCACAAGAGGAATCGGTTTGAAGGCCAGCACGCGCAAAGCCGTCGCCGCGAGATCACTCAGATTGGTGAGCTGTTTGCCCAACGGCAACTTCTCCGGCAACGGTCCGAACAGGGGCTTGTTGATGGGATAAAGCCGCCCATCCTTGTAGATGGACGTCACCGGACTGGGGAAAAAGAGCCGGTCGCCGATGCCGATTTCACCGACGAGGTTGATGATGTCCCGATCGCCGGCGAAGATATGGTGATAGAAGCGTTCTAGCGGCCATTCCCAGGCCTCGTCTTTGAAGCCGGCCGCCAACCCGCCGGCGTAAGGGCGCGCTTCATAGACGGTCACGCGATGTCCGGCTTTGAGCAGGTCGTAGGCGGCGCTGAGGCCGGTCACCCCCGCGCCGATGATACCGATATTCAGTGGCTCGATAGTGGTCAACAAAAGATCTCCTTGTCTTTCAATGGATGATACCTTCTCGCGCTTGTATATTCAGGACTTACGCCCGCTTGGTCGTAGAGAAGCCAGGCGAAATTTCCCCGATGAGCGACCACGGCCCGCTCCAGGTGATCTTTACCTGCGCGAGCTGCCCGCGCCAATCGCCCTCCGCCGGGAAGAAGACCGGTCGGTCGGTGCGGGTGCGCCCGAACCAGCGTTGTTGTCCCGCATGGTAGCCTTCGACGAGGACTTCAACGGTATGACCGAGATAACGGGCGTTCAGTTCGTCCACGATGGTCGCTTGCAGGCTGTCGATTGCTTTGCGCCGCCGCTCTTTCTCTGCCGGTGGCACATCGTCGTTCATGGTGCGCGTGGCCACGGTGAGCGGACGGGCCGAGTAACGGGCCACGTGGACCTTGTCCAGCTTGAGTTCGGCCAACAAATCGTAGGTGTGTTGGAATTGGGCTGCGCTTTCGCCGGGAAAGCCCACAATGATATCGGTGGCAATCGAGACGCCGGGGATGACCTCGCGCAGACGTGCCACCAATCGCCGGTAATCGGCGACCGTATAGCCGCGTCGCATGCGGGCCAGGATTTCGTCGTCGCCGGCCTGGATGGGGACTTCGATGTGTTCACATACCTTGGGCAGCTTGGCCACGGCCCGCAGTAGATCGTCTTTCATCCAGTTGGGATGGCTGGTGAGAAAGCGCAGGCGTTCCAGCCCTTCGATTTCGTGAACCTGCCGCAGCAGGGTGACGAGCGGAGTTTCCGCCGCGCCGGCAAATTCGGGCAGGTCGTAGCCGTAGCGGTCCACGATCTGACCGAGCAGGGTGATCTCCTTGATGCCCTGGGCGGCCATGTGACGCGCCTCGGCCAAAATCGTCGCCATCGGTCGGCTGCGTTCCACGCCACGCCGGTAAGGGATGACGCAATAGGTACAGGCGTGCGAGCAACCGAGCACGATGGGGAGATGAGCCGTGACGATCTGACCCTGTTGGGATGGCGGCAGCACCATATCACTGCGTCCGAGTGCCAGGCGACGCGCTTCGGCATCGGCGATGAGGGTTTGAGCTTCGTCCACTTGGCCGCGTTCGGCCAGCAACGCCCACAACTCGGTGGGATCAGAAGGAGGCAGGAAAGCATCTACCCAGGGGAAACGCGCTTGTAATGCCGCGACCTCGCGCGCTCCGACCATACAGCCCATCAGGGCCAGAATGCGCTCCGGATGGCGCTCTTTCACACGCCGCAATTGGTTCAAGCGGCCCGTGGCCTTGTCTTCCGGCTGTTGCCGTACCACACACGTATTCAGGACAATGACATCGGCCTCTTCGGCGCGCCCTGCCGGCAGATAGCCAAGCCGTTCCAGGCCGGCGGCGACCCGCTGTGAATCGGCCATGTTCATCTGACAGCCGATTGTCCAGATGTGATAATGTAACTTGACGATGTTTGTGCTCCTCAGTTTGACGGTCATTCACACAAACGGCGGATCGTCATCCGCCGTTTGCCCAATAGTACCACAAATTCGGCAGAAATTTAACGGCGTTCCCATTCCTTTGTCGCTGCGCGAATCAAGGCTTGGATGGCGGGATCGGGAATTTCCTCGACGGTGGCGTAGACAATGCAGTCAATCGCAAACTGGATACCACCGCTCAGCGCGTTTTGCAGCCGGATGGAGCGCTGAACCAGGGCGGGATTCTGCGCCTGCATTCTGGCGACAATTTCACCGATCTCGTGCGCCAGGTCAATCGTCGGTAAAAGCGTTGGCATGGCAGCGGAACGTTTGAGAGGTGGCTCGCCTTTGAGCATAACCCGCAGTTTGTCCTGAACTACCGGCCCGGCCGGGGGCGTCGAGGTAGGCTCGGGGGGTGGCGGCGTTACCGGCGTGGTCCGGGGAGGGGCCGGCTCCTGAAGAGATGGAGAAGTCGCCGCCTGGCGTGGCGGTTCGGGACGGGACCCTTTTTGGGCCGATTGCTGCTGAACGTAGGAGCGGGCAAAGGCGACAAGCTCTTTCAGGCCGGCGACTACTTCTTGGCGGACGGCATCATCGGGGACGGCTTCCAGGGTGGCGTAGGACTCCCCCTGCACCTCGACCTTCCAAGTACCATCGGCGGTATGCTGTAATCCCAACAAATAGGGCGTGGAGGGAACGGATGTTACCGTCGAGGCAGCGGGGTTCTTTAGGCGGTCTTTGTATCTGAGCTTGAAAAAGGTCCAGGCCAGCCAAAAGGTAATTCCTATAATGCCGAGGATAAGAAATATCAGCATCGGAACCAAAAGATCTAAGGGGTCCGTCATCATCTACCGCCGTCATCATCTACCTCCTTACCGACCGTTGAAAGCTCAAAGTCTTTCACATTCCCCGACAAGGTGCACGCGCCATGTGATCGGCAGCCATGCCGCTAATCGCGTGCAAAGTCGCCAGATCAACGTCGTCCAGGCGAAGTAGGAAGGGTCATCCACCCATTCTACGCGCAACGGTTGTAACCCAACCGGTACTGCCAGGCAGGTGATCTGCTTCATCGTGTTGGCTCGATAATACACCGGGAAGGTATCTGCTGCCGTCCGCCGGTAGACGGCCGTCACGAGTTTCTTCTGCAACCGCTTGAGACGTCCCAATCCCTGACTGAGGCGGGGGATGGGATGGCGCAGATTGGGGGTTAGGAAAAAGAAACGTCCTCCTGTTCGCAGGACGCGCGCGATTTCGCCAAAAGTGCGCTCCGGCTGGGGCAGATGTTCCAATACCCATGAAGCGATGACGACATCGAATGAGGCATTGGCAAAGGGCAAGCACTCCGAACGTGCCTGACCACGGGGCAGTTGGGCGTACCGATGCTCTTTGAGCGAGTGCCAATCAGGATCACAGCCGATCCAATGTCCTGTTCCGCCTAGCCGCTCAACAACCCCGCCGCGCCCGCAACCCAGGTCAAGGACACGGCTGGAGGGCGCGAGGCAGGCAGCAATCCAACGCTGATAACGCGCCGTCGCATGCTCCCAGCCCGGCTTCAGCGTTGCGTAACGCCGGCGATACTGTTCCAGCCGATCTTCGATCATAGTTTTCATTCTATGCAGATCGGAAGAAATTCAAGGTGATGAACATAGCTGCCCGTTTTTATACCGGCCGCGCGGGAAAATTTCTTTATTCCTGTCAGCAGACACCATGAGCGATGTTCTCCACCAAAGATGAAAATGAGTGTCGTCCCCCATCGTGTCAACCAGAATCAGGACGCAGATGTTCGTAGATTCACGCAGATTGTTCTTTGCGCATTCAAAAATCTGCTTAATCTGCTGACAGCAATAACCTTTTTTCATCAAAGGAGCTATTTTCGGAATAGTCTCTCTGAGTTGGCCGCTTCATCAAAGAAATGCCCCCGTAGTCTGAGCATCATTGAGGGCGGAGCAGTTGCTTTTGCCGTTTCGCTTATATCTTAACTTCTCTTAGGCCAATCGGCTCAGGAGGGGAGGGAGAAGCACATCCCAATCGTAGGCGCGGGCGTAGGCGCGGGCGCGTTCTTCAAGCTGAGCACGCACGGCGGCATTCTGTGCGAGGTGGATGCAAGCATCGGCGAAGGCGGACGGCGTATTGGCTAGGCGCATCGCCGTTTCGGGGGCGGCGAACCCCTCCGCACCGAGCGTAGTCGAGACGATGGCCTTGCCCATCGCCGTGGCTTCCAGCAGCTTGAGCCGCGTGCCGCCGCCCACGAGTAGTGGCACGATGTAGACGGTGGCCGCCTTAATGTAGGGCCGCGTGTCGGGCACAGAGCCGGTGATGACCAGGCCCGGCATCTCGCGCAGTGCCTCGAGGCGACGGTGGGGATGACGGCCCACAACGTAACAATGGGCATCGGGCAGGGCGGCGCGGAGGCGCGGCCACACCGTGGTAGCGAACCAGAGGATGCCGTCCACATTGGGCCGAAAATCCATCGTGCCGGTGAAGACGAATGCCGGTTGGTGTAGGTCAGCCTTGTCGCTGAAGGCAGCATATTCGGCCACGGTGATGCCGTTGGGGACAATGACCGGATCGAGCGCGGGGACAATCTGCTGCAATGCCCGCGCGTCCGCCTCAGAGACGGCGACGACCAGATCGGCGCGGCGGCAGACGGCGGCTTCATAGCGGCGCAGCCGTCGCCACTGGATGGCGGAATAGAGCGCGGCGGGCCACCTTCGCGGGCGGCGCAGATCGGCGGAACCGGCGCGTTTTTGCAGGAGGTACTCGCAGTTGTGGGCGTCGAAAATGGTAGACGGTAGACAGTAGACGGTAGACGGGGAGGGGAGGAGGTCGAGGTAGGGGGCCATTTCGAGGCCTTCGACTTGAATCCAATCAAAGAGATAGGTGTCGAGCCAGGTTTGTAGTTGTTGGCGGAAGGCGGGGCTTTCGAGGCGCAACGTCAGATCGGGGCGGGGGGTGGTGAGCAGGTCGCGCAGCCGGTCGCGGGTGGTGCGGGTGGGCTGTGGGATGATGGCGACGCGCTCGACGATATTGGCCAGCGCTTCCGGCGGTTCGGTGGATTGATCGGGGGCGGCGAAGGTGAGCAGTGACACGCGATGATGCGCCGCCAGTCCGCGCAGGATGCCCCAGTTGCGCAGGGCCGTCCCCTGGCGCGGCGGATAGGGAACCTGAGGGGTCAAAATGAGAATGTGCGCCATCGGCTCAGCCCTTAGTGCAGCCGCAGCCGCAGCGTGATCGCGCCGATGACAAGCGGCAGATGAATCAACGCGAAGAAAACGTTGAGGATACCCCAGGCGTTCCCGCCCATAAAGACGCCGACGCCGCCAAAGGCATAACTCAACAGCATCGGCGCACTGCCGATCACCACAGCGGCGACCACGACCTTCCACAGATGGTGGCTGTAGCGGCGCCGGGTCAGGCGCGACACAGCCTCGGCGATGATCGTGCCCGCCAACGGCGAGACGAAGAAGATATACCAGCCCGCATAAGGAAGGGACGGGATCAGGCTCGCCACAGCGCCGAGCACAAGCGCGACCACCGCAGCGATGATGAAATCGTAATAGCGCGCCGTGTCGAAGCGTTTGATGTGGCTTTTGCGACACTCAGGGCAGATATAGCCGATGGGCGTGCGCCGCGCGCATTTGCTGCAAATCGGTGCGCCGCACTGATAGCAACGCAGTCCCGTTTCCGTTTTGGGGTGCCAGCGACAATACAGAATTTGGTCAACCGATTCTTCTACCATACCTTCCCCATTCGCCATTCCCCATTCGCTATTCGCCATTCCCCATTCGCTATTCCCCATTCCCCATTCGCTATTCGCCATTCGCCATTCCCCATTCGCCATTCGCTATTCCCCATTTCGCGGTGTGAGCCGGGCGACCAACGTGCGATAGAAATCGTTGCGGTTGCGTAGACGGAGGAAGTGCGCCTGTAGCGGACTGCGCTCGGTGCGGACTACATCGCCATCATACAGTTCACCTTCCATACGTCCATCCACGGTGAGCATACCGGGAATTTCGGTGCTGACTTTCACCTCGACCACGGCATTTGAGTCGAGCACGAGTGGGCGTTCCAGACTGAGATGCGGGGCCGCCGGGACGAGAAGGAAACTGTTGTGCCAGGGCGGCAGGATTGGCCCGCCGGAGGCGTAAGCATACGCCGTGGAACCGGTGGCCGTCGCCAAAATCAGCCCGTCGGCCACATAGCGGGTAACGAAGGCGCCGTCAATGGTTGTCTCCAGGCGCAGCGTGCGGGCCAGGGCGCCGCGGCTGATGACGGCGTCGTTGAGCGCATCTTCTTGCGCGATGGGGACGGCGGCGCGCAGCAACGTCACGCGCAACATGGCGCGATTTTCAATCCAGCCTTCACCGGCCAGGATGCGCGTGAGGACATTCGGCCATGTCGCCGGCGACGCCTCCGTGAGAAAGCCCACACGTCCCAGGTTGATGCCCAAGACCGGCACGCCGGCCGGCGCCGCCCGTTGCATCGTGCGCAAGATCGTCCCGTCGCCGCCCAGGGTGATGAACAAATCGGCCGTCCCCTGGACAGGAACGCTTTCTTGCCCGGCGCACAGCCATGCCGGCACCTGCCGCGCCGTCAACCAGGCGAGAATCTCTTCCCCTAAGATACGCGCGGCTTCAACGTGTGGATTGTAAATCAGGCCAATTGTGCGAATGTTCATAACGAAGCGTCATCTGCGCCACTGGATTGCCGGGACAGCGCATCGGCCAGTTCGCGTAACTGCCGATGGCAGGCATCCGCCGGATGAGACCGATCGCTCAAAACATGCAAAAAGAGCAACAAGGCATTTTCTCCGTCACGGTTGTATTGGTCAAGAAGATAAGCAATGACTGCATCCACTCTTTCCGCCCGACTGAACGCTTCAGGCAGTCCGGCCCGCCAGGGCGAGAGGCGCGCGTCGACAAACACGGCGCGCACTCCTCTATTTGAATCGAAGGGCCCGCATTGCAGGAGGGTCTGGCGCACCTGCCGGTGCAAGTCGGGCGACAGGACGACGCGCTTCCGCAGTTCCGCCGGCTTGCCGGTCTCAGGCGCCGTCGTGAAACGATAGGGAAGCGTAAACCAGCTTGCCAGGTCGGGCGCGTCCATCGCTAAGCGCGCATGGGTTTCTTGTGAGGCCAGAAAGACAATGTTCGTGGGCAGCGCGTACAAATCTTCCCGGCTTAAATTAAGGCTGCGCAAGTTTTGATAATCGGCCCGATCCAGGTCTACCACAACAGCCTTATATCCGGTCAGTTTTTCAGGTTGCGCCGTCGCTTGCACGACCTGTAATGGCGAAAAGACGCCGTCCGCCAACCGCCAGCCTTTTTGAGCGAAATCCTGTTGCAGACGTTGCAGCACCCTGGCGCGCATAGAGGGCGTATCATAGGTTAAAAGATAAAAACCGCGCGCGGCATTCTCGATGCCCGTCAGGAAAACCTGCCAACGCAATTCAAGGTCGGGCGGCCAGGTCATCGAGGTACCTCATCTCGCGCAACGTCTCAAGCATCAGGGGATGCACGCCATACCACCCTCTTCCGTTATACTCGATGACGGCCTGGGTGTATAACAGAAGTTGCAAAGCATCATCCAGCGGCGTCAGGCCGGAAGGCTCGCGCGCAATCGCTTTCATTTTCTCATACAACTGCTCGGTCGTCACATTGGCGCGTCCCCGTACACTGGTGCGATACGCGCTTTTGAGTTCATTCAGGCTATACCGCATGGCCATGCCCGAAATGCGCGGCTCGCCGGCATAGCGCGCCACATCGCTGGCCGTCTGAATCACACGTAACAGATCGCGCAAGACGCCGCCGGTTTTTTCGATGGCGAGTTCCAAAGCATCTGGCTCAAAAAGCGCCTCGGTGTTGATCCGCCGGGATACAACTTCGCGTAACGCCGCCCGGCCCGGTTCAAACACTTTGCCTTGCTGATCATACGTTTTAATCATCGGCAAAGTGCGGATTTGGAAATAGCTTTCCAGACGGTTGCGCTCTGGGGAATGAACCAGGTAAATCGGCACTGTGTAGATGATCGAGGTCTGCAAATCGGCCAACAGTCCGGTGTGTTCTACAAACAGTTCGTGCGCCGGCTCAAAATCAACTTTGTCCGTGTCCTCAACGATCACCAATAAACGGCGCGGTGGGGATTGGCGCGCCAGATGCTCGTCAATTTCTTTCAAGACGTTATTACAATGTTGTCGCAATTCGGCCAGGCGCGGTTGAATGACCTGCCGCACCATCCGGGCCGATTCGTAGGAGAGCGAGAAGGCGCTCCGCAACGTGGAAAACAAGCCGATGATGTGTTTGAGCACGCCATCTAAGCCGCCGCCGGCTTCGATATTCAGGTCCTCCTGACGTCCCACTCTGGATTCAAGCACGACTTCCTGGAGCCAATGCCGCACCGGCTCGATTACTTGGGAATTCTTAATCAGCTTAGCCTTGCGTCCTTCCTCATACAAAATCTCGGTCAATGCCATTATCAGGTCAATGTGCGTGATGCTTGCCAGGTCTAACACTTTAC
>FWPV01011374.1_pt1 | contig 14194 bp, 10 predicted proteins | sample 2228371 | NCBI WGS metagenome assembly FWPV01 (sample SAMEA103939776, study PRJEB20133) | metagenome
GAGAGCGGAGCCCGTTCAAGCCGCGGCGCCTGCGCTGCCGTTGGATCTGGAGGGCGCACTCGATCCGGTAAAGCAGTCCATTCTCCGCGTGAGCGAACAGGTGGCTGCCTTGCAAGAGACGCCTCACGGGGACCGATCTCAGCCGCAAGAAACCGGCAGGCTACAGAATGAGCTTGCGGAACTGCGGCGGTCCGCCGCTGAGTTGGAAGAGCGGCTCGCGGAGTTCAGCCAGCGGTTTGCTTTGATCGGGCAGAGCCTGGAGCAGGCGCTTGATCGCCACACCGAAGCGGCGTTGCTGTTGGAGTCGCGCCTCCTGCCAGGATCGCGGCGGCTGCGCGGCGAGCCGCCTCTTGCCACCCTCGCATCGGCGGTCGAAGAGCAGCCGGCCATCGAATCGCAAGAACAACCCGCTGAAGTGTAAAGAAGTGTAAGCCCTGAAACGAGCTGTTGCGCGCATCCATCTCCTAGGTTGCAAGGAGGTGCAAGGAGATGCGGAACAGGATTTGGAACAAGATGGCGATTGCTTCTGCGGTGTTGGTGCTCGCGGCGCCGGCGGTGAGGGCGTCGATTCCCACCCCCTTGACCGGAGCGGAGCTGGCGGGAAAGGTGCGTCATGAGCTGGTGATGTTGCCCTGGTACGGGGTGTTTGACAATCTGGCTTTTCAGATTGAGGACGGCAAGGTCATCCTTCTGGGACAGGTGACCCGTCCGACTCTGAAATCCGACGCCGAGAACGTGGTGAAGCAGATTCCCGGGGTGACGGCGGTGGAGAACCGCATCGAGGTTCTTCCGTTGTCCCGGTTCGACGATCAGATCCGCGTGGCGGTGGCGAGGGCGGTTTTCGGCTACTCTTCGCTTTACCGTTACGGAATGGGCGCGCAGCCGTCTATCCGGATCATCGTGAACAACGGGGCGGTCACGCTCGAGGGCGAGGTGGCCAGCGAGACAGACCGGAATCTGGCGGGGATCCGTGCCAACGGCGTGCCGGGAGTTTTCTCGGTGACGAATAATCTCCGGATTGCTGAAGCGAATTCGTGAGTTGGTTCCAATCAGGCAGCGCTACGCCGGCACGGAAACGGGCCGGCTTTTTTGCGCCTTGGTCAGGTTCCGGTTAATCTAACAAGCTGTGAGTTGGCCTACGCTTCTCATCCTGGCATGCCTCGTATTCGCTGCGCCTCTAGTGGCGCAGGAAGAGTACCGCTTTCCTACCCTTGGAGAGCGCGCCGAACTGCTGACGGACCGGACCGTGGGGCTGCGCCCTGCCCTTTTGACCAGCTTCGTGGCCGGAGTCCGGCACTGGTCGGACAACCCGGAAGAATGGGGGCAGGGGGCCTCGGGGTACGGAAAAAGGTTCGCTTCGAGGTACGGCAGGCTGGCTATTTGCGAAGGCATTCAGTTCGGACTCGGCGCAGCACTTAGGGAAGACACGCGCTACCTCCGCTCGACCCGGTCCGGCGTGTTGCCACGCTTGGGCTACGCCGTCAGCTCCACGGTTTTGGCGCGCAAGCCGGACGGCGGACGCACGCTGTCTCTCTCAGCCTTAGCCGGGCATGCCGGGGGCGCTTTCGCCGCCGCCCACTGGTATCCCTCTTCAAACTCGCGCGCGGCGGAGACGGCGAGGATGACCGGGCTCTCTCTGGGGATTGCCGCCGGCGTAAACATTGCCCGCGAGTTCGCCCCGGAACTCAAGCGTCTCTTCCGGCGCCGGTGAACGGCGCGCGCCTCCATGAGTGGAGGCGCTGCAAGCACGAGTGCTTGCGCCACACTGCTCCGCTGGTTGGCGCCCCTACTCTAACCCTAACCGCCGCTCTCAGCGGCTCAAGATGGTACTCTCTCGGTTGAGATGAAGACCATCATTGAGCCGTTTCGCATCAAGAGCGTCGAGCCGATCCGCCAAACCACCCCGGGGGAGCGCAGCGGGATTCTTGAGCAGGCTGGATACAACCTCTTCTCCATACCAGCCGAAGATATTCTCATCGACCTGCTCACCGACTCCGGAACGAGCGCCATGTCCACTGAGCAGTGGGCGGCGATGATGCGCGGCGACGAGTCCTACGCAGGCAGCGGCAGCTTCTTCCGGTTCCGGGACGCGGTGCAAGACGTCACCGGGTTCCGCCACGTGATCCCCACTCACCAAGGGCGCGCCGCCGAAAGAATTCTCTTTGCCGTGATGTGCAAACCCGGACACATCGTGCCGAACAATACCCATTTCGACACTACGCGGGCAAACATTGAATTCACCGGCGCCGAAGCGGTGGATTTGCCGGTCGAGGAGGCGCGCGACACGCAAGCGAAGTTGCCGTTCAAAGGCGATATGGACGTTCAGGCGCTCGAGAGCCTGATCGCCCGTGAGGGCGCTGCCCGCATCCCCCTCATCATGCTTACCGTCACCAATAACTCCGGCGGGGGGCAGCCGGTGTCGATGGGAAATATCGAAGCCGTGAGCCGCGTCGCCCGTCGCCACGGCATCCCGCTCTACCTCGACGCCTGCCGGTTCGCCGAAAACGCTTATCTGATTCAGCAGCGGGATCCGGCATACAAGGATTGGACTCCCAAAGACATTGCCCGCAAGATGTTTTCGCTCGCCGACGGCTGCACGTTCTCCGCCAAGAAAGACGCCTTCGCCAACATCGGCGGGTTCCTGTGCACCAACGACGATCGCCTGGCGCAGCAGGAAAAGGACTTGCTGATTCTTACCGAAGGGTTCCCCACTTATGGCGGGCTGGCGGGGCGCGATTTGGAAGCCATCGCCGTGGGATTGCAGGAAGTGCTGCATCCGGATTACCTGCGCTATCGGATCGCCTCGACGGCGTACCTCGGGCGGCACATCGCCGGCCAAGGCGTGCCGATCGTGGAGCCCCCCGGCGCACACGCCATCTATATTGACGCCGGGCGGATGCTGCCGCACATTCCGCCTGCGCAGTTCCCCGGTCAAGCGCTGGCGATCGAGTTATACCGCCACGCCGGCATCCGCTCGGTGGAAATCGGTTCGGTGATGTTCGGAGAAAAGGCGCGGCACGAGCTGCTGCGGCTGGCGATTCCCCGGCGCGTCTACACCCAAAGCCACATCGACTACGTGGTGGAAGCGATTCTGGAAGTCAATTCCTTCAGGGAAAGGCTGAGGGGCGTCGAAATCGTCTGGCAGCCGCCGTTCCTGCGCCACTTCAGCGCACGGTTCCGGCCGTTGAAATGCTAGGATCGAACCGTGAGCGATAAGGAACGGCTGCGGGAACTCCCTTCTGTCGACGCCGTCTTGCAGCGGCTGGATGGCGCGGAACGCTTCCCTCACGCTTTGGTGGTGGAGTGCGTCCGGGCGGAGCTGGACGCACGCCGGCGGGCGATTCTCGAAGGCGCGCCGGCGCCGGAAGGAAGCGTCGAAGACGGAGTGCGGCGCCGGCTGGCAGACTTGGAGCGCTTGTCTCTGAGGAGGGTGATCAACGCTACGGGAGTGGTCTTGCACACCAACCTCGGCCGTGCGCCCCTTGGCGATTTCACACCGCTGCCTGGTTATTCCAATTTGGAGTTCGATGTCGAGACGGGAAAGCGGGGCAAGCGGGACGCGCACGCGTCGGGCTGGCTCGAGCGGCTGCTCGGTAAACCTGGCATCGTCGTCAATAACAATGCGGCGGCGGTGTTCCTGGCGCTGAATGAACTGGCGGCGGGCGGCGAGGTGATCGTCTCGCGGGGCGAGTTGATTGAAATCGGCGACGGCTTCCGGATGCCCGAAATCATGGAGCGCTCAGGCGCCATCTTGCGGGAGGTCGGGACGACAAACCGCACCACGGCGGAAGATTACCGCTCAGCCGTAAACGAGCGAACGCGCCTCCTGATGCGGGTGCACCGCAGCAATTTTCGCATCGAAGGATTTACGTCGCGTCCCTCAATCGAAGAGCTGGCGGAGGTCGCGCGCGAGTGCGGCGTACCGCTCTATGAGGATCTGGGAAGCGGTTGCGTGGTGGACTTGCGCCCCTGCGGCATCGACGAACCTCCGGTGCAGGCAAGTCTGGCAGCCGGCGCCGATGTGGCTTCTTTTAGCGGGGACAAATTGCTGGGCGGACCTCAAGCGGGCATTCTCGCCGGCAGACCGGATTTGATCCAAAGGCTGCGCCGGAATCCGCTGTTCCGCGTGCTGCGGGTCGACAAGCTCATCTATCAAGCCTTGGAGCGCACGCTCCGCGCTTTGGTTCTGGAGCGGTATGAGGACGTTCCCGCTCTCGCCATGATCATGCAGCCTGCCGGGCGCATACGGGAACGGGCTGCGGCGGTGGCGTCGCAGCTCAAGGGCGCCCGGGTGATCGAAGGGCGCTCGGTCATCGGCGGCGGCTCGACGCCCGAGCAGACGCTGCCCACTTGGCTGATCGAGCTCGACGGAGACCCCGGCGTATGGCAGAAAAAGCTGCGGGCTTCTGAGCCGCCGGTCATCGCACGGGTCCAAGACGACCGTCTGGTCCTCGATTTGCGGACGGTCTCCGAAGGCGAAGAAGCGGAGTTGCTTCAGGCTCTTTCCAGATAAGTGCCTTCGGCGGTGCTGACGCGGATCTTTTCTCCGGCGTTGATGAACGGCGGCACGGTCACCACCAGCCCGGTTTCAAGCTTGGCGGGCTTACCGACATTGGAAACCGAAGCGCCCTTGATGCCGGGCTCTGTCTCGACCACGGTGAGGTCCACGGTAGGAGGCAATTCGACGCTAATCGGCTTTCCCTCATGAAAGACGACGTTGACTTTGAGCTGCGGCGTGATGTAATGCACGCCGTCGCCCAAGAGCTCCTTGGTGAGGTGCATTTGCTCGAAATTCTCGGTGTTCATGAAGTAGTAGTATTCGCCGTCGTCGTACAAATACTCCATCTCATGCTCTTCGAGGACTGCCCGCTCGACGCGGTCTTCCGAGCTGAAGCGGTGCTCGATCATGGCGCCGCTTTTGAGGCTCCGCATCTTGGCTTGCACGAAGCCGCGAAGGTTGCCGGGCGTGCGGTGGAAGACGCTAAAAATGGAGAACAGTTCGTTATTGAACTTGATCACCATGCCCGGGCGCAGTTGTGTTGCTGAAATCATAGGGGCTTAACTTTCCAGTTTATCAAACCGCCTTCAGAGCTTGGTCGAGATCCGCGGCGATGTCCTCGAAGTCCTCGATGCCTACTGACAAGCGCACCAGGTTTTCACGGATGCCCATGCGCTGCTCCCGCATCTCGAGGGGCACTTCGCGATGGCTGCTCATTACCGGGTAGAGCAGCATGCTGTGGACGTCGCCGAGCGACGTCGCCGGGACGATCATCTGAAGGGAGTTGATGAAGCGGAAGATGCGCTGCCTGTCCGCCCCGCGAATCTCGAAACTGACCATGCCGCCGTACAGTCCGGCGGGGAACAAACGGCGAATCACTTCGGCGTCCGGATGCGCGGCGTCGCCGGGGTAAAACACGCGCTCGATTTGAGGATGAGCGCGCAGCCAGTCCGCCAGGCGGGCGGCGTTGGCGCACTGCCGCTCAAAGCGCAGCGGGAACGTCTTCACCCCGCGCATTGTCAGATAAGCCTCGAACGGACCCAAAACGGGACCGTAAGAGCGAGAGAGCGCGCGCACTGTTTCGAAATGTTCCTGGTCCGTAGTGATGAGTCCGCCGAGCACGTCCCCATGACCGGCGAGATACTTCGTGGCGCTGTGAACCGAGAACTGCGCGCCGAGCGAGAGCGGGCGGACCATCATGGGCGTCGCGAACGTGTTGTCGACGATCAGCGCCGCGTCTGCTGCACGCGCGATTTCAGCGATGGCGGGGATGTCGGCGACGCGCAGCAGTGGGTTGGAGATGGTTTCGATCAGCAGGCAGCCGGGCTTCCGCTCGGCTACCATGCGGCGGAGTCCCTCGAGATCGAACACGTCGGCATACGCCACCTCCACCCCGAAAGGCTCGAAAAGGTTCTGAAGCATGCGGATGGTGGCGCCATAGATGGCTTCGGCGCACAGGATGGACTTCCGCCGGTTCTGGATCGCCGCCGTGAGGGAGACGTGCAGCGACGCCATGCCCGAGCCCGAAGCGAGCGATCCGAAGCCGCCTTCAAGGTCCGTGATCAGTTCTTCGAGGGCGGCGTTCGTCGGGTTGTCATACCGCTGGTAAGCAAAACCCTCTTCTTCGTGCGCGAAAATGCGGTCGATCGTTTCGATGCTGCCGCGGTAAAAATAGCTGGCGGCGGTATAGATGGGCGTCGTGACAGGGATGTGGCGCCCCGCCGGTTTGCGGTCCCCCGAATGGACCGCTTTGCTGTGAATCTTCATTTTCTCTTCCAGCGGACTCCTTCTTTGGTGTCTTCGAGGATGATTCCCTTCTCAAGCAAACGGGCGCGAATCTCGTCCGCCCGTTTAAAATCCCGAGCTTTTCGGGCTTGCGTCCGTTCGGCGATGAGGGCTTCGATTTCAGCATCGGTCAGCGCCTCCGCAGCCACAGTCGGGCGGAGGACGTCGAAAACGGAATCGAACTTCGCCAGAAATTCGCCTGCCGGAGCGACGTTTCCGGCTCGGAACTCGCCGCTGTCCATAGCGGTATTGGCGTCGCGAATGAACTCGAAGACCGCGGCCAAGGCTTCGGCGGTGTTGAGATCGTCGTCCAAGGCAGCCTCGAAGTCCGCCAGAGCCTTGGCTGTCCGCGACGCCATCGCCTCATTCAACCCTTCCGGGAACTTTTCGGTGTCCAAACGGAGCTTGAAGTTGCGGAGCCGCTCGATTGCGGTGGCGGCGGACTGAAGCGCCTCCATAGTGAACACCTGCTTGCGGCGATAGGGCACGGAGGCAAGCAAGTAGCGGACCGCCTCGGGCTGCCAGCCTTGAGCGAGCAGGTCCCGCAAGGTAAAAAAGTTCCCCGCGGACTTCGACATGGTGGCGCCGCCGATCATCAGGTGCTCGGAATGGAGCCAGAAACGGGCGAACGGCTTGCCCGTGACCGCTTCCGATTGGGCGATTTCGTTTTCATGGTGCGGGAACGTCAGGTCGATGCCCCCGGCATGGATATCGAGCGTTTCACCCAAATAAGCCATCGCCATGGCGGAACACTCGATGTGCCAGCCGGGGCGTCCCGGACCGAACGGGGTGTCCCAGTAGGGCTCGCCTTCCTTGCGGGCTTTCCACAGGACGAAGTCGCGCGCATTCTCTTTGTCGTACTTGTCGGTGTCCACACGCGCTCCGGCTTTGATGCCGCCGAAATCGGTGTGCGAGAGCTTCCCGTATTCCGGGAAAGTGGATAGCTTGAAGTACACCGAGCCCTCGCTGCGGTACGTATGACCGGTTTGCTCCAACCGCTCAATCAGCTTGACCATGGCGTCGATGTGTTCGGTGGCTTTCACGATGCGCTCGGGGCGCTCGAGGCGCAGCGCGGCGGCGTCTTCGAAGAACGCCTGTGTGTATACCCGTGTGTACTCTTCCAGGGACTGCCCGGCGGCGCCGGCTTGCTGGATAATGCGGTCATCGACGTCCGTAATGTTCATGACGTGGTCAAGCTGATAACCGCGATAACGCAGCCACCGGCGCAGAATGTCCTGGAAGGTGAAAGTGCGCAGGTTGCCGATGTGGACGAAGTTCCATACCGTGGGACCGCAGGTGTACATGCGCACCGTGCGCCCGTCTTGCGGTTCGAAGGGCTCGATCTGCTGCGTCAACGTGTTATAGAAACGCAAGGACATAGGGGGATGTGTCACTATCGTAGCAAGCTGTTTTCCTGAGATGCTGCACATCACGAGCGGAGAAACGCTTTTTGAGACGTTGTTTGACTTGGGCGGCGAGGTTCTGGCGTGGAGGGACCCTCTGGACGAAGGTCCTGTTCCCGCCGGACTGACGCTTGCGGAACTGAGCGACGTGCGGGCGGAGTACATCGCCGGGGAGTGGGGGATTCCCCTCGGCGAAGTGCAACGGCAGTTCTGGTTGAGGGACGAGTGGCTCGGGAACGCGCGCCATGAGGATGAGGTCGTCTTGTGGTTCCGCGAGACGGCCCGGGAGGAATTACAGCTCCTGCAAGTCCTCGATTGGTGCTCCTCGCAGTCAGGCCTGAAAGTGACCCTGGTGCGCGCGCCGGTTTGGCGAGAGCCTCTGGATGCGTTGTTCCGGGCGCGCCGCCCCGTCGTGGAGGCGGATTACGACCGCGCCCGGCGGGCTTGGGCGGCGTTCCGGTCCCCGGACCCATCGGAGCTCGCCGGCATCGCCCGCGCCGAGTTGCCGGTTCTGCTGGATTTTTTGCGCGAATATCCATCGGTCGAAAACGGGCTTGGGCGGTCTGAGCAAAGGGTGTTAGAGGCGGTCGCCGCCGGTTCGCCGGGCGAATGGATGGGGACCCGCTGGATGGCCGGTTTGCAGTCGGGTCCGCGGCCCCTTGTGACACAGGACCCGGTGCGCCTGACCGAAGACGGGCGGGCAGTGCTTGAAGGGCGGGCGGACTGGCTGGACCTGCACGAGATCTACCGGTGGATGGGTGGAGTGCTGCTCGAGCCGGGCGGACCGCTATGGAGATGGCGCGAGGCGGCGCTTACGCTGGAACGGCAGCCATAGCAGCCAGAAGACCGCCACGGCGATGACCTCCCCTGCCAGGATGTACCACGGCCAAGGTCCGAGGGCATCTAGAAGCGATGCGGAGGCTGGCTTCTGGCACAGGTACATGTAGTTGGTGCCGAAAACCCAATTGAATGCGCCGACGAACAGCATCCAAAGGTTCAGGACCCCCAGCGCCCGCCACACGCACCCCGGACGCAATACGGTAACGCCGCTCATGGCGAACGCCATGTTGATGGCGATCACCCCGCCGTGCGCCGTAAAGAAATAAATCGTGGGATACGACAGCACCGGCGCCCACAGGTCCGGGGTGAGCACCGCTTGCGCGCTTCCGCCGGCGCCCGCGAAATAGGCCACTTCGCCGATCCATCTGCCGGGAAGAAAAGCCGCGGCGACGGTCAACCACACGGCCAAATCGCACAGTTGGAGGGGCATGGCTTCCGGGAATCGCCACCCTTCGGTGCTAAGCCGGTAGGCGTACCAGATCAGTTCATTGACCATCAATCCAGCGCCCACCCACCGGCGCCACAAGCGAACCTTCCGGCTCAGCCCGTACCCTACGGCGGGAATAGCCGCAATGATCAAAAAGTGCAGAGGACCGAAGAGTTGAAAGTCCGTCTGCACGCCCGTACTCTCTCTAAAAACTGAAACGGAGGCCGGCCACCAGGATACGGTTCCCGGTGGCGCTCGTGATGCGGCCGAAATTCACAGAATTCATGTCGGCGTTTGGATTCCCGAAGTGCGGGGTGTTCGTTACGTCAATCGCATCGAAACGGAGTTCCACAAAACGCCCCTCCCCCACGCCGATCCGCTTCAGCAGGTTGATGTCGAAACGGAAGTCCCCCGGCCCTTCGAGGAAGTTGGGCGCAAGGTTGCCGTTGGTGCCCGCCACGGGGTTCACCAAGAGGATGTTGCCGTTTTGGTCGGCGATAGCCTGCAACGTGCTCCGGCTGCGCACGTTGCCCTTCGTCGTGAGGTTCTGAATCGAGGGGTCTGGAACTTGCTTTAAACCCTCAAAGTAAATCACGCCATTGGGAGTCTTCTTCACCTCGCCGGTGCTTTTCGCGAAGGGGGCGACGGCGGTAGGCGTATTGTCGCCGAACGTGTTCCAAGTGTCCCGGTTCGTGCCGGAGGTCATGTAGACCGGCGCGCCCGAAAAGACGTTGAAGATGAAACCAATCTGCCAGCGTTCCACGACGCGCGCCAACTTGCCGCCGCCATTGAGCCACTTGCGCCCGGGGCCGAATGGGAATTCGAAAGTGCCGCTGTTGCGGATTATGTGGGTCCGGTGGAAGTCAAGGAGCCGGCGATCGAGGCGGCGGTTGCGGTTGTCGCGGTAGCTGTCGATCATCTCCTCGCCCGATCCCTCTTCCTCGCCCAGCGCCTTACTCCAGGTGTAGTTGCCGCGCCAGCTCCAGGCGCGGGTGAAGCGCTTAATCCCCTCGACTTGCAATGAATGATAGTTCGAGTTCGCCACGTTGGCCGTGAGACGTGCGGAAGCAAACTGCGGGTTCCCGGTGACAAAATTTTCGGGCAGCCCAGCGCGGCGGAGCAAGCCTCCGCGCTGGTTCGTGTATGTAGTCGTAGTGTTCAGCCAGTCGGCCACAGCCGCCACCCGTTGATGAGCAAGGTAAGTTTGGGTGGTGCTATTCGACCGCAAAACGTCGGAGCCGGTTACGTTGCGCCCGTCCACAACGCCCAAGCCGGAAATGTTCAAACCCATAAAGATGCGATCGAACAGCGGCGCGTTCCCTCCTTGCTGCGTGATGCGGAAAGCCTCGAGGATGCCGTTTTCAAAAATTATGGTCTCGTTGATGTCGAAGGTCCGGATCAGCTTGGTGCCCTTGGTGGCGACGTACCGCACCGACAGGGTCGTATTCCTCGAGAGTTGGCGTTCCAGCGAGGCGTTCCAACTCTGCACATAGGGCGAGCGGAGGTTGTCATCGAAGACGCGCACCGTTTGGGACCGGTCGGTCAGGGGGATCAGGTCAAACGGTTTGCCGGCAGGGGTGAGCGGGAGCCGGACGCTCGCCATGTTGAGGTACGATGCGCTCGTGTAAACCACGCGTTGCCGCAAGCCGGGGGCGTCCCCCGAGATCGCATCCGTCAGCCGTAGCGCGTCGCGCTCGTAGCCGATCATATAGCCCGCGCGGAAAACGGTCGTAGTCTTGAACCAAGGAATGCGCCAGCTCAGCCCGACAGCCGGAGCAAAGTTGTTCCAATCGTTGTTGTGCAGCTTGCGGGAGGGGTTCGGAGAGTTTGGTCCGACGAGTTCAACCCGCGTCAGTTCGCCCACCATCCGCCCCGGCTGGTACAGGTCCGCGAAGCTTCGGCCCGATATGCCGAAGATCGAGGAGGAGCCCCCTACCAAGGTGGCTGTTCTTCCATTGCGGTCATAAGGCACCCCGTAAAAGTCCCAGCGCACTCCTAAGTTCAGCGTGAGGTTCGGGCGGAGCTTGAGGTCGTCCTTAAAGAAGGCCCCGAACTCCCTCCGTTTCCAAGTCCGCTGCTTCACCTCGCCAGGCAACCATTGGGGATCCCGTCCTCCGGTGGCGTTCAACGCTTGAACCACGCTGGACACCGAGCCGCTCAGGTCATTCAGCATCGTGATGGCGTTACTCAAGTTGGTCCCGATGCCGGGGATGGAGCTCAAGCCGCCTACGCTTGCGCCGCCGGTTCCGAGGTTGACTCTGGGCATAACATCCGCCGAGTTAAAACCGTTGGTGGAGGTGAAGCGGACTTCGAAGCCCCCTTTGAAAGAATGCCGTCCGCGAATCCACGTGATGTTGTCAGTGAATTGATACAGGGGCGAGATGCGGCCCACCGGGTTGTCGGCTTGATTGATGGGGTCGGTGATCAAGCCGAACACCGGGACGAACGGGTATCCTCCGGCGCTAGGGAGCATCCGGGTCCTGTTGTCTTCCACTTCCCATCCGGTGTACCAGCGCAGCCAGTTGCGGAGGAATCCAAAGCGAAACTCGTTCAGCACGGTGGGCTTGAGATTGGACCACAGGTTAATTGCGCCGAAGCGGTTGCGATAAACCGTTTCGCCGGCGGGCGTATTGGGGAACGTCGATTCGGAGAAAGCGTTGAAGTTGGCCCGATTCTCATGCGTGTAGGAAACGCTGACCCGGTGGAGCGAGCTGAGGTGATGGTCAACTTTGATGTTGCCCTGATCCATATTCAGAGCGCTGGGCCGCTGCCACGTGTATCCAGCGAAATTCAGCCCGTCTCCGGTACGGAAATTGTTAGGCAAAGGAGTCAGACTCAACAGCCGTTGAATGGTTCCTGTCGGGTCGGGTCCCCGGCGGTTGGAGTCCCGCCCGTACAGGCTCACCGACTGAAGCGGACCAGTGGCTCCAGGGGGCGCCACCGGGTTGCCGGCGAGGTCGACTGTGGGGACCGCAGCCTGTGCGTTGCCGTTGCGCACACCGGGGAAAAAGCGATAAATGCCTTCCCGCGCGCTAGCGGTGTAGACGGTGTTGGTCACAGCGTTCTTCCGGCGTTCCCGCCAGCCTTCAATGAGGATGTGGAAGAACGTTTTGTTTCGCTGGATGGGTCCTCCCAGCCGCCCGCCGTACTGGTTCCGGATCAATACGTTGCGCGGCGAGATCGGCTCCCCGGTGACAGGATCGTGACCGCGCTGATTGTTGAACCATGTATTTGCATTAAGAACCGTATTGCGGTGGGACTCGAACAAGCTGCCCCGCAAGCGGTTGGTGCCCGATCGTGAAGCCATTTGAATGTGGGCGATTCCCCGCCCGAGTTCGGCGTCCGCCGGCGCGACAATGATGCGGAACTCCTCGATCTTATCGACGCTCTGAAAGATCGGCGATGAAATGCCCTGATTCAACCGTTGATCTTGAATGTTCACCCCGTCCAGCGCAATATTCAACGCTCCGATACGGGACCCAGCCACATTGTCCTCGTACAGCCCCGCCTGGGTGTATGTCAGGCTGAGGGAACTGCGCGCCGGCAAAGGTAATTCTTCAATTTGCTGCCCGGTGAGCATTCCCCCCGCCGAGGCGGTCTCGTAGCCCAGCAGGTTTTCGGCCGCTGCGCGCACCTCGACAGTCTCGGTGACCGCGCCGACTTCGAGCTTGATGTTCACGCCCAGCCGTCCGCCTACTTCGAGCGTCACATCCTCGATCACCACCGTGTGGAACCCGGTCTTTTCGGCCGTCATGCGGTACGTTCCGGGCGGCAGAGCGGGGAAAAGATACACCCCTGCATCGTTTGAGGTCGTCGACCGGCTTACGCCGGTCGCTTGGTTGGTGACGGCGACCCGGCATCCAGCGACGGCGGCGCCGGAAGGATCGGTGACGGTGCCGGTGAGCGTTGCGTCCACCCCTTGCGCGGTAACTAAGGCGACGCAAAGAAACAAAGCGGCAATGATTCGGACCAACATGGGATTGTTGTTAGTGTAACCCGGAAACCAGGGTATGAAAAGACCGGGGGCGCGGCGAAAAAACGGCGCCACGCGAGGGCTTCCAGATCTCCTCGCGTGGCGCTGAGGGAAGAGGAACCGGTTCCGAATCCGATTCGCGAATTAGCTCAGCAATCCGAAGACCAGTCCGCAAGTGGTTGATTTATCGCGAGCGGCGCCGCGAACCCTGTGGAAGTTTTTTCACACTGCGCGGCCTGCTTTGCGCCCTTTACAATGAAAACGTGCCCGCCGTGCGATTCGAAATCCAAGCTGTGTGCCCGGTGACAGGCGCGCGCGCCGGCTTGCTCCACACCCCGCACGGCACGGTGGAAACCCCGGTTTTCATGCCCGTGGGGACCCAAGGCACGGTGAAGGGCGTGATGCACCGCGACCTGTCGGACGCCTTGGGCGCAGCCATCATCCTCGCCAACACCTATCACCTTTACCTGCGTCCCGGACACGAACTGATCCGCCGGCTCGGCGGCTTGCACCGCTTCATCTCCTGGCCCAAGGCGATTCTGACCGATTCCGGCGGCTTCCAAGTCTTCAGCCTAAGCAGTCTCCGCCGGGTGACGGAAGAGGGCGTGCTTTTCCGGTCCCACCTCAACGGAGACTTGCATTTGTTCACGCCCGAGTCCGTGGTGGACGTCCAACTAGCCTTCGGCAGCGACATCGCCATGATGTTGGACGAGTGTCTGGAGTACCCCGCCACGTATGAGCAAGCCCGCCTGTCGATGGAACGGACCGTTCGCTGGGCGAGGCGCGGCTATGAGCATTACCGGAGGCAAGAGGGCGCTACCGGCACGGCGCTATTTCCCATTGTCCAGGGTTCGACCTTTGCGGATTTGCGGCGCTGGTGCGCCGAGGAGCTTTTGACGTTGGATGCCGACGGATATGCGATCGGCGGGCTCTCGGTGGGCGAGCCGAGGGAACTGAGCCTCGAAATGGCGGAGATCACAGCCCGCCTGCTGCCCGTGCAGCGCCCCCGCTATTGCATGGGGGTAGGGATGCCGGCGGAGCTTCCCGAGTATGTCGCCCGCGGAATAGACATGATGGATTGCGTGCTGCCAAGCCGGAACGCCCGCAACGGCTACCTTTTTACATCCCAAGGCAAGCTGGTGATCAAGCAGGCGCGATATCGGGATGACGCCGCGCCGCCCGACCCTGCGTGCGGGTGCTACACCTGCCGGAACTTCAGCCGGGCGTACTTGCGGCACCTTTTTTTGGCGGGGGAGATGCTGTTTTCG
>FWPV01011377.1_pt1 | contig 14193 bp, 10 predicted proteins | sample 2228371 | NCBI WGS metagenome assembly FWPV01 (sample SAMEA103939776, study PRJEB20133) | metagenome
CGTTGGCGTTGGCGTCGGTGTGTCTGTTGGTGTGGGCGTATTCGTTGGCGTTGGTGTGGGTGTATCCGTCGGCGTAGGAGTGGGTGTATCAGTCGGAACTGGCGTATCGGTGGGCGTATTCGTTGGCGTATTCGTTGCTGTATTCGTTGGTGTTGGCGTGGGTGTATCCGTCGGCGTGGGAGTGGGTGTATCAGTCGGAACTGGCGTATCGGTGGGAGTAGGCGTATTCGTTGGCGTATTCGTTGCTGTATTCGTTGGCGTCGGCGTCGGCGCGGTCGCGCACACCTCCACGCTGACATCGTCGACGTACATCCACGTGCGGCCGGCGGCGTCGGTGCTGTTGTTGTAGACCTCGAAATAGAGGACGACCGTGCGGCCGCGGTAGGCGGTGAGATCGAAGGTGCGATATTTCCAGACGTCGCTGCCGTCCAGCTCCTGGCCCGTCAGGTCTTTGAGCAGGCCGTAGCTGGCGTTGAGCAACATCACGCGCTGCCAGTCGCCGCTGGTCGCTTGTGTGCCCGGCTTGTACCAATACGAGAGGGTCACGAAGCCGGAGGAGGGGATGGTGAACCGCTGGTGCACGGTGGAGTAGGCCGCGCCCATGGGGATCGCCTCGCCGTACAGGGTGCGCTGCGGAAGCTGGGCGGCCTCCAGGCGCGTTGGCGCGGCGCTGGGGAGCAGGCCGAGGCGGGCGCTGCGCGCTCCTGTATGGGCTGCCGCCGTGCTGTACGCGCCGGTGGCGGGCGTGATGGGGAAGACCCAGGCGGCGTCGACCTCGAAGCCGCCATTGACGATGAGTTGCGAGCAAGACTGGACGCTGGCCAGGCGTTGCGGCGCCGCCGGGGCGAGGGGGAGCTGGCCCTGGGCCAGCAGGCTATGGGGTGGAAGCGATGTGATCAACAGGATGAGGGCGAGCAGAGAACCAACCAGCGAGATGCGTAGCGCGCGGGAGTTCATGGGTCAGCTCCTCCGTGGCGAGGCTGTCTTGGGCGGCCTCCGACAAAATGGGCGCGAGACGGCTGTGATCAGCGACGAAAGCGACGAACGCGGTGTTACGCGGCGAGTTACGGACGCTCGATCAGAAGCTTAGACGATCGCACGAGGCGATCTAATAGGTAGGACGCTTGTCATCAGGAAAGGTCGCGCCGGGCGGAGGGGCGGTGGATAGTACTGCGGGGCTACCGGCTTCGGCGGGAGGCGGGATCGCGCTAGGCCGCAGAGCGGCGGGGGTCGGTTCCCACGCGGAGCATGGGAACCAGGGAACACAGAGCCTCGTTCCTACGCTCCGCGTGGGAACGAGAACTCTTGCGTGCGGTTGGGCTGGACTGCGCCTCCCTACCCATTCGTTGACTCGCCCCCTCGCTGATTCGCTCTCTCGCTGATTCGCCCATTCGCTCTCTCGCCCCCTCGCTGACTCGCTGATTCGCTCACCCGTAACGCTCGATCAGCTCGCGCAGGCGGGCGTAGTCGGCCTCCTGGAACGGCTGCGCCGAGTCGTCTTGACGCGTCATGGCAGTGTCAACCAGGATGAACAGCCCGCGATTGGTTGTCTTGGCGCGCAAGATGTGCTCGACGTAGTCGAGGGCGCTGGCGAAGTGGATCTCCTTGTTCAGCCCCAGATGGGGGACGATCACCATCTTGCCGCCGAAGCGCTCCCACACGCGCACGAACGGCATCTCCGAGGCGCCGAAGTTGAGGCCGCGCAGCTTGTATACCTGCTCCAGGTTATCGAGGTTGTGCTCGAAGTTGCCGCAGGTATGGATGAATACGCCGTTGAAAGCCTCGGAGAGCTGATTGACATACGGCAAGGCGAACTCACGGTAGAGATGGGGAGACATGAGGGCGATCACGTCATCGCTGATGCTGATGCCGTGGCCGTCGGGCATCCAGATCAAGGGGTAGTGGCAGGGCACGAAGTCGGCGACGAGGACGCGCTGAGCCTGGACGAACTCGATGATGAGGTCGGTCACCAGGCGCATCAGATGATGGACCTCGCGCGGGTGTTCGTACATGGCGACCATGAAATGCTCGTTGTGCCAGATCAAGTAGGCGACGTCGAGCGGCCCCTGCACGTCGGTCATGCGGACGGGGAACGCGCCGCCCGTACGCTCGACGAAATAGCGGGTGTATTCCAGCACCTCGCGGAGCTGCCCATCGGTGATCGCGGGGCGCGCCAGGTCGTAGACGCGCCGCGGGTCGTCGAAGAGGATGGGATCGTTCCAGGGCTGCTGTCCCTCGAACCAGCGCACTGGGCAGCCGAAGGCGGACGGGAAGATGGTGACGCCCAGGTACGGGAAGAGGATGGGGATGTAGTCGTCGTCGAGCTGGAGGGCGGCCTTAGCGGCGATGTTGTCCAGTTGCGCCTCGAGCATGCGCGTCTTGTCCTGGAACTGCTGCAGGACGGTGTGAGGGCTTTGCGCGTAGACGTTGATCTGGAACGCCGGGCGCGGCAGGTCCTCCAGGTCCCACAGCCGGCGCAGGAACGCGCGCGTGGCGGCCAGTCGTTCGGGGGGGAAAGGATTCATGACAATCGCTCCTGAAGCGGGATGGGGCCTCTGCTGACCCTTATGCTTTCAGCGATCCGGCCAGCAGTCCGGCGATGAACTGCCGTTGCATGGCGAGGAACAGGATGAGGATGGGCACGGTGCCCAGGAACGAACCGGCCATAATGGTACCGTATTCAACGTCGTATGGCCCAACGAAGCTGGCGATGGCCAGGGTCAGGGTGAACATCTCCTCGCTGGTGAGGACGATCAACGGCCACAGGTAGTCGTTCCAGGCGCCGGTGAAGAAGAGAATAGCGAGCACCCCCAAGGCTGGCCGCGCGATGGGCAGGATGATCTGCCAGTAGATGCGGAACTCGCCGCAGCCGTCGATGCGCGCTGCATCCATCAATTCGTTGGGAATGCCCATGATGTACTGGCGCATGTAGAACAACCCGAACGCTTGAGCCAGAGATGGAACGATCATCCCCCAGTAGGTGTTGATCCACCCCAGGCGCACGAGCGTCAGGAAGAGAGGCACGAGCATGAGCTGGAAGGGCAACATCATGGCGATCAGCACCATGCCGAAGAGGAAACGCTGGCCAGGGAACTGGTATTTGGCGAAAGCGAAGCCGCCCAGCGATGCCAGGAAAAGGCTGCCCACGACGATGTTGGCGCTGATCAGCAGGCTGTTGATCAGCCAGCGGAAGAAAGGATACCGACTGAAGAGGACCATGTAGTTGTTGAGAGTGGGTTCGCGCGGATAGAGGGTGATGGGCAGGCTATAGATCTCCGTCTGCGGTTTAAAGGAGGCCGACACCATGTAGATGTAGGGGATGAACGTGAGGGCGACGCCGCATAGAAGCAGGAGGTTCACGATGCTGGCGAGCAGGACCCGTTGGGTACGGCGCGAGAGGCGCTGTTGAGTGAACGCAATGGTCATGAATTCCCTCGCTCAATCGTTGCGTTGACGGCCGAACACCACGATCTGCAGGACGGAGAGCATGAAGATGATCAAAGTCAGGGCGTAGCCGATGGCGGAGGCGTAACCGAGCTTGGTCAGGCTGAAGCCATTGAAGTACAGGTACATCGTCATCGTCAGTGTGGCGTCTTGTGGGCCGCCGCCGGTGAGCAGTTTGGGCTGCGCGAACAGGTTGTAGGAGCCGATGATGGCCTGGATGACGACGAAGATGATGACGGGACGCAACAGCGGGATGGTCACGTGTCGGAAAACCTGAATCTCGTTGGCGCCGTCAATGCGCGCTGCTTCCTGAAGTTCGACGGGGATGTTCTGCAAGCCGCCCAGGAAGTACAGGGCCTCGTAGCCAGTCCACGTCCAGATGCCCATGAGGATGATCGAAGGCATAGCCCAGCCTGGATGGCGCAGCCAGGGGATTGCCGGCAGTCCCAATCCTCTCAGCCCAGCATTGAGGAGGCCAAATTTCTGCTCGAAGACGAGGATGAACATGATGCTGACGACCACGGCGGAGGTGATCACAGGGACAAAGAAGGCCAGACGATAGAAGCTCTTCCAGGGCACGACCCTGGAATTGAGCGCCACAGCCAGGAGTAGCGCCAGCGGCGTCAGGATGAAAACGCTGCCCGCTGCATAGTAGCTGCTGTTGATGACCGATCGGATGAACCGCTTGTCCTCGACCAGCGCCAGATAGTTGCGCAGCCCGACGAAGACGCGCTCGCCGCCGATGCCCTCGACTTTGAAGAAGCTGAGCTGCAGAGAGTAGAGGACGGCGTAGACGCCGAACACGAGCATGATCAGGAAGAAGGGAGACAGAAAGAGGTAGGGCGCAAGCACGCGCTGTCGGCGATTCCACCAATCGGCGACGGTCATGACGATCCTCTCCTTTAGCGGCGGCGCCCGGGAGCTCCCTTGCCATCCCCCGCGCGCCCCCTATTTCTTCCGCCAGGCCTGGAAGGGGAGGCGCAAGGTGGGATAGTTGCCGCTTGAACCTCCCCATGCTGTTCGGCCATCGATTCTCTGCGTCGAGTTCTGTCCTTGCCCAGGAGGGAACGGACGCTTGCAGTTATGTCAGGGTCGGCTGCCCATTACGGGCTACAACGAGCCGCGCCAGGGGCGCGCCGGTCACTGCGTGTCGGACGTGCGCAGGCGCGTACTGGATCACATAGCCTTTGCGGGTCGTATTGCTCAGATTTGGCCCACTGCGGTGGAACATCAGCGACGAGAAACAGGCCATGCTGCCCTGTCGCAGCTCGACAGGCGTGCCTGGGTCGGCGCCAAAGTAGCACTGCTTGCCGATCGGCGTCTCCTGATGCTCGACTACTCCGTGTTTATGGCTGCCAGGGATGACCCAGATACAGCCGTTGGCGACGGTTGCATCGGCCAGGGCCAGCCAGCAGGTCAGGTATTCGGTCGGCTCGACCGGAATATAACCATTGTCCTGGTGCCAGGGAAAATCGCGTTTGGCTTCAGGGCGCTTGTAAACCGCCTGGTCCCAATAGAGCGCCACGTCCGGACCGAGGATGCGCGTGGCGATAGCGACCAGCTTCGGTTGGGCAACGAAACGCTGGATGAAGTCGTCCTGCTCGGCCAGATGGGTGGTGAAGGAGATCTCGCGCGGCCGACTGATCCCCTCCTGTCCCTGCTGTTGCAGCTCCGCCTCATGTCGTTCGCTGAATGCATCGATGCGGGCGGTCAGCTCGTTCATCTCTGCTGCACTGAACAGATCTTCGAGGATAAAGTATCCTTGTTCCCGAAATTGCGCCAACTGTGCATCCGACACCATCGCTTCCCTCTTCCTTTTCTTGTTCATAGCCGGTCTCCTGACCGGCGCTTCGGTCGTTCAAGAGCCTATCCGAAGAACGGTTCTGGTTGGTCTCCTGACCAGCAGGGGCACGGTCAGGAGACCGTACCGAAAGGATGGGTGCTAACGGGTGGCCGGTCGGGAGGTCAGCCTGGACTTCGCGCCTGGTTCGTCGTTCATGGCCGGTCTCCCGACTGACGTCTTCAGTGCTGGCGAGCGGCTGGTTGGTGGTTCCCTGGGCGTACGCGCTGGACTACGCTTGTTGTTCTTTGGCCATCTCGGCGCAAACGGCGTCGAGGGCCTCCTGCGCCGTAGCGGTATCGGCCATTACGGGAGCGATAGCCAGGCGTGTGAGCGCGTCGTTGACGAATGGCCAATAGGGCGAAGTGGAAGGCAGCGGCATCTCGCCCGCGATCGCCTTGAGGAAATCGCCTGGCTTCTGATTGTCGAAGTAGGGGTCAGGTTGGAAGAGGCGCTCATCCTCCCAGGCCGGACGGTAGGTGGGGTAGAGGTTCTGCAACTCGAACCCCTTCATCTGCCCGTCTACCGTCAGGTTGCAGAGCCTGATGAACTCCCAACATTGATCCGCGTACTTCGACTGTTCGGTGATCGTCATGCCGGTGCCGCCGAAGGTCGCTGACCGCGCGCCGGTGCCGTCCTGATAGATGGGTAGAGGCCCCATGTGCCACTTGCCGGCAACCCCTTGAGCGTTGTCTTTCATGAAGCCCTGATACCAGGGCGCTCCGAAGACGACGGCATAGTCGCCAGCGCTCAACGCGCCGTACCAGGCCGAGTTGTAGTAGTTGCCTCCCGGCATCAGCTCGGCGATCTTATCTACATAGACCCAATCGTGCAACATCTGCAGGATGCGGACGGCGAAGGGGTTGTTGACGTTGCAATCGCCGTCCTTGTCGAACCAGCCGCCGCCGTATTGCGACAGGATCGTGTAATAAGCGTTGTCCTGGTCGGGGCAGGCTGTGAAGAACTTGCCCGTCTTCTCAGTATAGAGTTTGCCTTTTTCCAGGAATTCTTCCCAGGTATCGATCGGCTTATCCTCGATGCCTGCCTCGGCGAAGAGGTCAAAGCGGTAGAACATGAGGCAGGCGTTCAGCTCGTTGCTGATGCCGTAGATCTTGCCCTTGTACGTCCACTCGGCGACGGCTGATCCCAGAAACAGGTTGTCCTTCTCGGCGCCCAGGCGATCGTCGAGGGGCAACAGGGTATCGCGCTCTTTGAGGTAGCGCGTGTGCTCCTGGCGGGCCACGTCGCCGATGTCGGGCGCTCCGGTGCCGGCCTGCAGGGCAGTCAACAATTTGTCGTGCATGTCGGCGTAGGGGAAGGTGGTGATTTTAACAGTGTAGCCTGGATTCTGCTCTTCAAATGTGGGGATCATCGCCTCCTCCCACTTGACGCGGTTGGTGGCGAACGCCCACATTTGAAGTGTCACCTTCTCCTGTGTGGCGGGCTGGGCGGCTGCACCCGCAGCGGGAGCTGCTGCGGGCGCGCCAGGGGCGCCGGCCTGGGGCGCGCAAGCAGCGACGAGTCCGGCGCTGACGGTCAGGGCGACCCCCTTGAGAAACTCGCGACGACTGAGATGCGCGGCGGCAGACATATTCCCTCCTTCGATCTGTTGCCAGAGTATGGAGAAGTGGGCGCAAAGAAGTGACTGCTTGGCAGATATAGGTTCTGACCTCCAGCATACGCGCCGCTGCGCTCAGCGTCAACGTCTTCTCCGCCATCGATCGGACACGCGTCGGACAGGGAGATGCTGATCTCCAGGCGCGATGCGGCCCTGGCGATCGCCAGGGCCGCATAGACGTGGGAAGAACCTGCGTTACTTGATCATCGTCAGGGCGGGACCAAGCGCTATCCCTGGCCACCAGCGTGGTGTCGCATTGGCTTGGGGGCGACGCTACGGCCCTACAGCCGGTGCGCGATCTCTATGTAGAACAAATTCTCGTCGGATCTCTTGCGGCGAGCGGGCCAGGATATGCTTATTGAAACCGCCCATCAGCGACGCAAAGGCGGTTCGATCACGGTTTACCGAGACGAGGAACGCAATTAGAGATGGTAGCGCTCTAGTTATATGGTGCACCCTGGCATATGTCAATCATCCTTTAAACCAGCAGGCTGGCTCGCAATTCCTGGAACGGACTCTACTTCAGTCATGTCCTCTGATGGCAACTCATAGAGCGCCTCGGGGGCAATGTCAGCCTCATTGGGCCAAACTACTGTACCAATGACAGGATCTACTACGCCACGCGCAAAAAAAGAAGGATCGCGTAATGGTTCAAATATTGGCCCTTCCAGCAAGGGCAATGCGTTAACTCGTTTGCGAATCCCGTTGTTAAATACTATCTCCAGCGAATGTGGACCACACACAGTGGCGTCGATAATTCGTAATATCATTAGATACCCTCTGCTCTCAATCCAGTGGTGGAATACGTTGCAATGGCTTGCCTTCTTGTGCCAACTCCCAATCTTGTCTTAATTCGGCCTGATACATAGCCGCCCATTCAAAGACCAACGATTGCACTCTTCGCGGCAAATGCCCTTGTAAGATTCGTATAGGATCGATGCCGATCGTCGCCTCATGCTCTGCATAGATCGCATGAAAGTGGGCGGGCGTGTGTTCCTTATAGAACATGCTGATGATGATGCCGTAGAATTCAGAGATGCGAGGCACGCTCTTACTCCTCATCATCTTGGCCGGAGCGGGCAAAGCCAAATATAGCACTCGTTTACAGTTTGAGCAAACCTTGGTGGGCGATCTCTGCTGCCGATCAACGCCCAAAATGTCATTGACGCGATCTGAGTCTGGGACCCGGCCAGCATGCGCTTGTGTTACAATGCAAGTGTATGGATGAAACAACGTTCGCTGCCAGCGTGCGCGAGGCGCTGGCCCATCTGTATGATACCGCCTATCTGCAACGTCTTCCGCTCGCCCGCTGGCTGACCCTGGCGGATGGCCAGGCGTTGCATCGCGCGCTGCTTGAGGCGATCCGCGCCCAACAGCCTCCGCCCGGGTCGCCCGTGACCGCTCCCGCCTGGCGGCTCTACCGCATCCTGGTGCTGCGTTACCTCGAGGATCGCCCGGTGGCCGAGATCGCGCGCGAGCTGGCGATCAGCGCACGCCAGTTGCAGCGTGATCACCAACGCGCCCTGGAAGCAGTTGTGGCCACCTTGCGCGCACGCCTGCCAACGCTCGCGCCAGCAGTCGGGCCGGAAGGCGTCCCAGCTCTGGAAGACGAGCTGTCACAGTACGTCGCCGCCAGCGCGCCCGGCCCGACCGATGTCATCGAGACGCTACGAGGGGTGCTGGCCCTGCTCGCTGCCCGCCACCAGGACCAACAGGCGATGGCCGAGATCTCAGCGCCAGCCTCCCTGCCGCCAGCCCGCGTCGATCGTGTCATCCTGCGGCAGGTCCTGATCCACCTTCTCACCTATCTGCTCGACTGTCTGTCGGCCATGGGCTTGCGCATCGTAGCTGTGCAGCAGGAAACGTGGGTCAGCGTGACCTTGTGCGCGATGATAGGCCTGGAAGGCGACAACAAGGGTGACGAAAGCCGTCTGGCGATCGCCCACCAATTGTTGTCGGCGCAGGGGGGCCGCCTTGAAGGGCCGCGTAGGGATGCGCAGGTGGTCACGCTCACGCTACGGTTGCCAGCGCACGGGCCGACGACCATCCTTGTCATTGATGACAATCCGGATGTGATTCGCCTCTTTCAGCGCTACCTGGGAGCTACCAACGCGCGCGTGGTTGGCGTTGATAATGCGCAGGAGGCTGTGCGTCTGGCGCGCGAGCTGCGCCCACACGCGATCACGCTCGATCTGATGATGCCGACCCAGGATGGTTGGGAGATCCTCCAGGCGCTGAAGGCGCATGCCGAGACGTGCGATATCCCGATCGTTGTCTGTTCGGTGCTGCGTGAGCGCGAGCTGGCCCTCGCGTTGGGGGCGACGGCTTTCCTCGCCAAGCCAATCAATCAGCGACAACTGGTCAACGCGCTGCAAGCGGTGTTGCGAGTCGGACGGCCGCCGGATCGCCTTCCGTCCGCCAGCCCTGGACCATAACCGCGTCATATCGTCGAGGCATCCCCGGCTCTCTCTTCCGCTTCGGTATGAAGCAACGCTGGCATCTGCAATGATCCCAGGCTGCTTTGGATGCAGCGCATCATCTCCCCGATCGAGAATCCACTGCGCCGGGTGATCCCCACCAATCCAGCGGTGACGACCTCTTCCTCGCGGCCGCGCGCGGTGACGACGATCACGGGGATGCTGGCAAGCGCCGGGGTGGCTTGCATGTGTTCGAGGACGGCGTATCCATCGACTTCGGGCATCAACAGGTCGAGAATGACCACGTCGGGCGGCGCGGCAGCAAGCGCCTGCAATGCCTCGGCGCCGCCATGCGCAGCGATGATGGTGTAGCGCCCGCGCGCCGAGCGTAACATGCGGCTGAGCAAGCGCACGACCTCGGGGTCATCATCGACGACCAGCACGCGCCGCACGGCAGTCTCCAATTGGCGTAACACAGCCAGCAGCTTAGCGCGCGAGATCGGCTTGATCAGATAGGCGCGCACCCCGCGCGGAAGGTCGTTCTTCAAGCCGCTGCGCAGAGTGCAGATGACGACGGGCAGGTTAGGTAAGCCCTCACGCGTCTGGCGTAGACGTTGCCAGCCTTCCTCACCTGACGAAGCAGTGACAATCAGGGCGTGTACAGGCGGGCGGCCAGCCAGGCGCAGAGCATGGTCAGCGTCTTTCGCTCCCTCGACCTGGTAGACATCAAGATAGCGTTGGAACAGGCGCACGACCTCGGGGTCGGGATCGACAACGATCACGCGCTCGCGCCCCGCGGCGGTTGAGCGTAAACGCACACGCGTCTCCCAGGGAGGAGTGACGGCCGAGGCTGCCAGTTCCTCGCGCACGGGCAGGGTGAAGAAGATAGTCGTCCCCTGGCCGACCTGGCTCTCTGCCCACATACGCCCCCCGTGTAGCTCGATGAACTTGCGGCTGACGGCCAGCCCCAACCCGCTCCCCTTGTCTGGTTTACCCAGTGGCCCTTCGATCTGTCGGAACTCTTCGAACATGCGCGCCAGGCCCTCGGCGGGGATGCCGACGCCGGTATCAACCACAGAGATCACGACCTCCGACGCCTGCGCGCGAGCGCAAATATGGACGCCGCCCTGGTGCGTGAAGCGTGCGGCATTGGACAGCAGGTTGATGAGCACCTGGCGAATGCGCGTGCGGTCCGCCGGGACGGTCGGCAGATCGTCAGCAGCGTCGATCTTCAATGTCAGCCCCTTGCCGACGAACAGATGCTCCACAGTGGTCGCCGCCTCCTCGATCACCTGCCGCAGTGCCAGGGGGGCCTTGACGAGGCCCATGCGTCCGGCCTCGATCTGGCTGAGATCGAGGATGTCGTCGATGAGGTGCGAGAGGTGCTCGGCGTTGCGGTAGATGGCTTCGAGGTCGCCGCGGTAAGCTGGTGGCAGGACGTCGCCGCCGTAGGTATCAGGCGCCATCAACATCATCTCGCTGAAGCCGACGATGAGGTTGAGGGGGGTGCGCAGCTCGTGGCTGACGTTGGCGGCGAACTCGGCCTTGAGGCGGCGCGCTTCATCGGCTGCCCGTCGCGCGCGATCGAGTTCCACATTCATGCGCTCCAGGCGTTGATAAGCCGCTTGCAGGTCCTTGAGCACCCGTTGCAGTTCGCCGCGTTGGTCACGCAACGCTTCGGTCTGCCTCCAGGCGCGCTCATAGCTGAGCCAGGCCCAATGCAGCGCCGTTTGTAGAGGGGACGCAGCTACCCAGGTGACGACGGCGGTCGCCAACGCCCCGGCGCTGGCGACAACAGCCGTGGGAGGCCAGAGGAGGCCAGCATAGGCGGCGCCAAGGAGGCCAGCGGCGATCGCTCCTGCGACAACGAAGCCAGCGATGGGGCCGAGGAGGAGGCTGCTCACCCCTGCGACCAATGGCCACAGGCAGGCAATGGGGGCGCCTGGATCGCTGCGCGCTGCAGCCAGGAGCGCTAGACCAAGGCCAGTCAGGAGCACGATCACCGCTGCCAGGGAGCGACGTCGCATAAACGCGTGATAGGCGAGCGCGCCGCCCCCGCCCAGAATCAGTGGGCCGAGCAGTCGGTCAGGCTGCAATGCTCCCAGGTAGGGGGTGATCTGGAATTGGACCCAAAGCACGGCGAACAGGATGCTGGCCAGGATCATGCGGCGCAATGCCATCGCGCGCAGTTCTTGCACATCCTCATGATGAGGCCAGACGACTTCAGGACGCATCCGGAATTCGTAGATCATGGCGAGTCCCATCCGTGGAGTGACCGACGAGCGCGAGGCGAGCGGATCAGGGCGCTGGCTGCGGCTCCATCACCGGCAGGGGGGCCAGCGCATCGTACAGGTCCATGATCCGCCGGGCGACGGCCTCCCAGCCATAGGCGCGCGCGGCGACTGCCGCCTGACGCCCGATGCGCGCGCGCAGCGCGTCGTCGGTGAGAAGACGCAACAGCTCGGCCGCCAGCGCTCGCTCATCGCGCACCGGGAAGTGGAAGCCGGTCACGCCGTGCAGGACCGTGTACTTCAGCCCACCTACATACGAAGCGATCACGGGGGTGCCGCAGGCCATCGCCTCCAGCGCCACCATGCCGAAGGACTCGTAGTGGGAGGGCATGACCAGGACGTCGGCCGCCGAATAGTAGAGGGGCAACAGCTCCTGGGCGCGCGCGCCGAGGAACGTGACCATCTGCTCCAGCCCTAGCTCGCGCCGCAACGCGCGCAGACGAGCCATCTCGGCGGTCATGCGCGCCGGATCGTCGCTGGCGTCGCCGCCGATGATGGCCAGGCTCACGTCGCTCTGGCCGTGGGGCAGGCCGCTGACGACCTGGGGCATGGCGCGCATCAGGGTATCGATCCCCTTCAGCGGCTCGATGCGGCCGACGAACAGGATGAGCTTCTGCCCCAAAGGCAGCCCCAGCTCGGCGCGCGCGGCCCCCTGTGGGATGGGGTGGAACCGTTCGAGATCGACGCCGCAGGGGACGATCTCGATGCGCGCCGGATCGGCGCCATACAGATCGATCAGTTGTTGGCGCTCCAGAGGGCTGGCCGCGATGAGGCGGTCGGCCGCAGCGGCGATCTCGGTCTCGACGCGCAGGCGCAGCTCGCTCTCGCGCTCTTCCGGCCGCTGCGCCACCTGGTTCTTGAGATGGCCCAGCGTGTGGAACATGTGGATGATCGGCGTCCGCCACTGCGCCGCCAGCGTCTGGGCGACGGCGCCGGAGAGCCAGTAGTGGCTGTGGATCACGTCGTAACGATGGCCCTTCAGCGCGGCATACGCCTGGACGCCCGCTACGAACTGCGGCAAATGATTGTAGACCAGGTTCTTGTCATAAGGCTGCTCAGGGCCAGCGGGCACGTGGATGACGCGGCTGAAGGGGCCTAGCTCATGGCTCACGCGCACGACGCAGGGGTCCTGCGAGCGGGTGAAGACATCAACGGCAACCCCCTGGGCACTCAGGGCGCGCGTGAGATCGCGCACGTAGACGTTCATCCCGCCGGTCTCTTTGCCGCCCAGCGCCGCCAGCGGGCAGGTATGGACGCTCAGCATACAAACGCGTCGACGTATTTCGCCTTGACCGATCTCTGGTGACACGCTCGCCGCTCCTCTGGCACCCTTCTCGATCATCTGTCGCATCGAACTTCCTATCCACGAAGGCGCCCGCCAGGGGCAACACTCCCCTGATTCGGCTGGACGTTCAGCGCTTCGCCGTGATCCGGTAGACGCGGGTGTCCTGCCCTCCGAAACGGTATTTGTACTCCTCGTCGCCCTGCATGAAATCGAAATAGCGTTTCCCCGTCTCGATCGCGTGTTCGATGCAACGGCTGAGGAGGACGATGCCGGGGCTGAGGTGGGCATATTGGTTGGGATCGTAGCCGGAGTTGTAGACGAGGACGCGATCCTGATAATCGAAGCAATACATCGACGCGGCGACTGCGCCGTTCACCTCGATGAAGGAGAGCTGCAACCAGCCCGCGTCGAGCAGCGCGCGCGCCAGGGCATGGAAGAAGCGTTTCATCTCATCGGTCATGAAGGCGTCTTTGTCCGGGCTGCTCAGCTCATGGAGGGCGATGAAGCGATCGACCTCGGCTGGCAGGTTGTGGCCAGCGTCGACGATGTACCAGCGCACCCGGGCTTGTTCCGCGATGCGACGCAATTTGCGGCGTATCTCATGGCGCTGATGCTTGTTGAGGAGCGCCAGGTAGCCTTCCCAGGTCTCGGGCAGCGGGATGATGGGACAGACGTCCTCCTGTCGGCTGTCCACCTGCCAGCCGCGAGCTTGCGCGCAGGAGGCAAAATGGCGGTACAGGACCCCTTCCTCGGGAACGTTCACCCATTCGAGCAGGTCCCAGGCGGGGGCGTGGGGACCGCTCAACCAGTCGAGCGTCTGGCCGATCACTGGCTCCTCGTGGCCGGGGGCGACGATGAAGTCGAGATAGTCGGCGACCTCGGTGCCCCCGATCAGGCGCACGCGTCGCTGGCCGGACGCCGTGGTCACATAGAGGGGGACGATCGCCGCGAGGTCTTCGCCAGCGCGATAGGCCAGGACGATCATCTCTCCTTCGCTGAAATGTCGCCACCAGGTCGTCTGAAATTCCCACGTCAGGAAGAGGGTGTCCAGGCGGGCGCGATGCAGCAGCGGATTCCATTCTGCGCGCAGCGCGGTGAACGCTTCTTCGCCGCGGTGGACCGTCAACTGCAATAAGCTCTCCTCGGCGGGTAGTGCGGGCACGTTGTCTCCCCCTCTCATAGAAAACCACAGGCGCGAGCCTGTGGTTCGGATGCTTGGTACAAACAGTATAGCGTGAGCGCTGCGACTGGCAAGTAGGCTTTCTTACATCGCCGCCGTCCTGGCCGGCTTCCGTTCG
>FWPV01011385.1_pt1 | contig 14187 bp, 9 predicted proteins | sample 2228371 | NCBI WGS metagenome assembly FWPV01 (sample SAMEA103939776, study PRJEB20133) | metagenome
TTTAAAAAAATTTTACTATCAGTTTATAAAATTTCTATGTAAATTATCTACCTATATCCTTGAAATCATTACTTTTGAATTTTGTATTAAATTTTTGTAACTTAAGTATATTTTTTTACATATTTTGGTAAAAATATTAGAAATTAATTGGTATTGAATTTAATTAAGGTATGTTGTATAATAGAAATGTTAATTTTTATGTCTTTTATTTTTACGGGCAATATTTAATTCTTATTAAAGGAGAAATGTCATGAATTCATTAAATCAAAAATCAACAATAACAATTGGACAAATGATAGTAATAAAAATACCTAAAGAAGTTATAGAAAAAATCTATCTTAGTGCTCCTGGATGGAATCACTTAAATGGTTCAAAAGGCTATGTAAGAGATAGGGTCCGTTCATGCAATAAGCCTGATACAGATGAAAAAAATATTGATCTAAAAGCATATCGTGATTATGACGAGAAAAAATGTGTTTTTACATACGAAGATCATATAAATGGTCTCTTGAAAGAGTATAAGCTATCAGAAACAGACTACTGGCTCATTATTGGTGCTAGAAATTTAGGCAACAATCTAAGAATTGTCGGCTATAGAGAAGGCGAAGGATTATTACAATTATTTGGAGAACAAGCAGATACAAATCCACATGTTGAGTATACCTGTCTTTGTATGAAAGAAAATGGATCATTTTCAATTGAAAGAATCAAATTTTCAGGAGGTAAGCCAAATCAGGAAGGTATAATTTGGGCAGTTAGTGGACAAGAACTCGTATGGGATGGAAAAGCTGTCCAATCTGATGAAGAAGTTTTTGAAAAAATCCTTCCTTACACTTATGATATGAGGAATATTTGGCGAACTAAAGGTTCCTCTAGAATAGAACAGAATCCTTCTTGGATACCGGACATGGCTGATTGCTTTGTTGAGAATCTTGGAAGGTCCCCTGAAGAATTAGCTAAAAAATTATTAGAAAAGAAGAAAGAAATAAGTGAGCAAAAAAATATCGAACTTGAGCGGGAATCTCGTTATCTCCATAGTGCTATTGGTATCTCCAAAGAAGGTGATATTATTATAGTCCAACGTCATGGTAAAATCGAGGATATTGCAAAAACACTTAAAGATGCTGGTGCTGAAAGGGCAATTGAGTTGGACCAAGGTGGATCTTGTGGTGTAATGATAGGTAAAAATGATCAACCTGAGTCCATAAGAATTATATTCTCAAGCCATTATTTCCGACCAAGAGCTACCGCTCTGCTTGTCTTCAAATTTAATGAGTCTGCAATTGATGATAAGAACAAGAATATTATTATGATAGAAGATAGCAATCTTTTGAAAATCCATTAAAAATTGAAACTTAAATAATTAGCTCAAGGTTTTAGTATAATCTTAATTTTTTTGATAAGAGAGGTGCGATACCAGTGAAATGGATAGAGGCAAAGAATAGAATACTTAAATTTATTGATGATAAAAATATTAAACCTGGCGAAAAATTACCAACAGATAAGGAGTTTGCAGAAATGTTCGGTATGAGCCTTCAACCTATCATAAAAGCAATGCAATATCTGGAATTACATCGTCAGGTTGGTCGTGGAACAGGGCGTTATACCGTTTTTTTAGCAAGAGAACCAATAGTTTTAGATTCAATAAGCTTTTCAAAACATGCGGTCGAAGATTACAAAGTAAAATTGGATACAAAATTACTTGAGTTAGCTAAGCGCAAACCTCTGATAGTAGATGAATATATTGATGAAAAAAACGTTCAAAAGACATTAGGTCTAAAACCTAAAGATCCTTTTATAGTTGTAGTAAGGTTACGTTTTATAGATGACCAACCCAAAGTCATACATAGGGCATACCTTAACCCTTCTCACTTTCCAGAAGATTTTCTGATACATCACAACTTTGAGAAGGAATCTTTGATTGATATTTACAATTCTTATGGTTATGACATAATTCAACGTAATACCAAAATCAGAGCAAGATTCCCTAACGAAGAGGAAAAAAAGTGGTTTAAAGTTGAGCAAGAGCCTGTTCTATCTTCCTTTCAAACATTGACAGCTATAAAAAAAGAGACTGATCAAGAATGTATTTTAGAATGTATGTATGGAACTTATTTGAAATGGGAATTCAGCATTGAAAATCGTTTATAAGGTATCGTCAAACTATATTTATTGAGAGATGTTTTCTTGACATTTGTTTTTAGTTACTTTATACTGTTTCTAAAATTTTATGTGTAAATAAATAAACAACCTTCTGGTCTGGCTCAAAAAGTTAATTTGTCTGCTTAGTTTACAAATATATATTCCTGAAAATAGCTTTATAATTATATTGTTGAAAGGAGATTAGAATGGATGGAGATCAAGAATTACAAATTACTGATATAGATAACAAAACAGCTACTATAATGATTCCCAAAGGAATAGATATTGACCGCTTTCTTTCGATTCATGTAAGAAAAAAAGGCAATGGATGGTTTGGTTATGTAAAATTGGAACATGGGAATTGGTATCATGAGGTTGACGAAAATACAAAGATAGAATATGAGTGCAACCGTTTTATGAACGCATTGATAAATGCAGAAAAGGGAGTTTTGCGTGAATTATCGCCGATCCTGAATGAATTCTATGAATTAACTGGTAGAGAAGGGATCTCTAGATTGCTTAGAATGCTTTTAGGTCTTCAATTGTTATTCACTGTAGAAGAACCATCAAATTCTAATGAAGGTATAGAGAGAGAAATAGCAGAGGGTAAAAGAAATCTTAAACTGTTAGAATCAATTGTAAATAAAGTAAAAAGTGAAATATGGAAGGCTAACGATTCCTCTATAAATAATAATTGGTATATTGCACTTCCACTTATTGTTATTATTGCGGTTGCTTATTCTCAATGTAAATTTGCAGGTCAAATCTTTTGGGAGCCTTTCAGTGCCGGAGCTGCGAGGAATGAATTACAAGCCAAATTACCAATTCATAAAGAAATCAAAAATAAAGTAGAAAAATTAAAGGAAAATAATAGAATAATTTTTGTTGAATCAGCTTTGATATATGAAGCAAATTTCGTTGAAATGTTCGATTTTATCATTTTAATTTCTACAGGAAGCATAGAATACTCCTATTAGTTTTTTTCCAGTTAATAAGCTCGATTTGTATATCCCATTTCCCCTCCCTGACCCAAGAAATGATCCAATACCCATGATTATCTGGAAATTGAGTTTTTGATTTCAATTTGCTAAAATTAAATTAATTTAGCCCTCCAATGGATAGCCGGTGATAGATATGCCGCAAGAAGGATTTTTAAAACTGAAGCGGGAAAATGAAGTATTGAGGCAGCTCCTCGCCCAAGTGGAAGAAGAAAAAACGGCGCTCTTCGAGCAAGTTCTCCAGATAAGGGCGGAATGGGAAGCTGTCTTTAATGCGATTACGGACCGCATTTTTGTCGAGGATAAAAATTATACGATTATCAGGGCCAACGCTGCTGTTTTAAGAGACTATAATTTAACACCGGAAGAGATTTTGGGCCGAAAATGTTTTGAGATCTTTCGGGGGCAAGATGGTCCGTGCCAGGGTTGTCCGGTTACCGAAACGATGGTCACGGGGAATCCGGCGTGGGGGGAAATGTACAATCCCCGCCTGAAAGGCAATTATTATGTGCGCACCTATCCCATTTTTGATCGGCAGGGACGGGTAGTGGAAGTGGTGGTGGAAGATATCTCCAAGACCAGAAAACTCGAAGAAGAACTCAAAGACTCCGAAAATAGATTCCGGCACATCGTCGAGCAGGCCAATGATGGAATTTTGGTAATTGGCGAAGGGAATAAAATTGAATTAGCCAATAGAACAGCGGCAGAGATTACGGGCTATTCTTTAGAAACTTTGGCCGGCTTAAATTTCTTTGATCTCTTTGATGAGCAGAATCAGAGCTTTATCAAAAAACTAATGGCCAGGGGGATGAATCAAGGTGGCTTGCGGGTGTGCACCGAACTTGAATTCCTCAACGCGCGGGGGCAATCCAAGGAAGCAGAAATATGCTTTAGCATAGTGCAGGATCGGCAGGGAACACTGAAGACCTATGTTTATTTAAGGGACATATCAGCCACGAAGCGGATCGAGAATGAACTGCGCAAAGCTAATGACTTTCTCCGCAATTTGATTGAGAATTCGGTGGACGGAATTATTGCCGCGGACATGAAGGGGAAGATAATCATTTTTAACAAGAGTGCCGAGAGGCTTTTAGGTTATACCGCCGAAGAGGCTTTGAGTAGGGTCCATATAACTCAACTTTACCCCCCGGGCGGGGCCAAAGAAATTATGCGACGCTTGCGTTCACCCGATTATGGTGGCGTAGGGCGGTTAGAACCATCGCAATTTACCTTGGTAAGTAAGACGGGCGAAGAGATCCCGGTAAGTATCTCTGCTGCCATCATCTATGAAAATGGCCAAGAGCGGGCCAGTTTTGGTATCTTCACTGATCTACGCGAAAAGATGAAGATAGAGAACCAACTGCGAGAAACCCAACTGCAATTACTGCAATCAGAGAAGATGGCCTCCTTAGGGAAGTTGGCGGCCGGTGTAGCCCACGAGATAAATAATCCCTTAGGGGGAATAATGATTTTTTCCAAGATGCTTTTAGAAGACCTGCCGCCAGATGATCCGCGCAAAGAGGATTTAGAGCGGATATGCCAGGAAGCTACGCGCTGCAAAGAAATTGTGAAGGGCCTTTTAGAATTCGCCCGGCAAACTTCTTTTAAAATGGAACCTACCGATCTAAACCGCGCCTTACAACAGGGGATCTCTTTACTGGAGAACCAAGCTCTCTTCCATAATATTCGCATCGTTAAAGAACTGGAGCCCGGCCTGCCTTTGATCATGGCCAACGCCGGCCAGCTCAATCAGGTTTTTATGAATATTATTTTGAACGCGGCGGAAGCTATGCAAGGGCAAGGAACCTTGACCATCCGCACTAAGCTGAGGCGTGAGAAGAAGACGGTCTTGATAGAATTTACCGATACAGGATGCGGCATAAAAGAGGAGCATCTGTCGCGCATATTCGAACCCTTCTTTACCACTAAAGAAGTAGGGAAAGGGACGGGATTAGGATTAGCTACTTCCTATGGAATTGTGGAGAAACATAAAGGAAGGATCTGGGTAAAAAGTAAGGAAGGGGAAGGTTCTACTTTTACTATTGAATTACCTATCCATTGGGAGAGTGAGGAGGTTTAGCAGCAGACTCGGGGGAAGAGAGATCCTATGGAGGGGTTGGAGCAATTAAAAATTTTGATCGTGGATGATGAGCAGATTATCCGCGACAGTTTCAGCCGGGTTTTAGTCAAAGAAGGTTATGCCGTGGAAGCGGTGGCCAGTGGCCGTTTGGCCTTGGAAAAAATCGCTGCTGAACCCTTTGATTTAGTCTTGCTCGATTTAAAGATGCCTGGTTTAGATGGCCTGGAGACCTTGCGTGAATTAAAAGCCCGAGACCCTGATATTATTTGCGTCATGATTACGGGCTACCCGACCATTGAAAGTGCGGTCAAAGCAGTAAAATTTGGAGCCTACGATTATTTAACTAAACCGTGCAATCCAGACGAGTTAAGGATGGTCGTGGGGCGAGCAGCTGAGCGGCGGAGGCTTTTCTTCGAAAATGAGCGCTTACGCCGACGTCTAAATGGCCACTTATTATCCGAGCCTTTGGTAGGCGAAAGTAAAGCCATGCAAAGGGTCATGGAGATAATTCACAAAGTGGCTCCTTCCGAGAGTACGGTATTAATAACGGGTGAGAGTGGTACAGGCAAAGAGTTAGTAGCTCAGGCCATCCATCAACTAAGCCCCCGGCGCACCAAGGAATTTATACCTGTGGATTGTAGTGCCTTAGTAGAGACGCTTTTAGAGAGTGAGCTTTTTGGGCATGTAAAAGGATCGTTTACCGGGGCGGTAAAAAACAAGCATGGACTTTTGGAGCTGGCTAATGGCGGCACATTTTTCTTTGATGAAGTGGGCAATCTGTCCTTGAATACGCAGGCCAAGTTACTCCGGGTGATCCAGGAGCGGGAGTTTAAACCGGTCGGAAGCACGCAGCGCATTAAAGTGGATGTGCGCATCATTGCCGCTACCAACCAAAATTTGCGGGAAGCTATAGCGCAGAAAACTTTTCGAGAAGATCTTTTTTATCGCTTGAGCGTAGTTCCTATTCATATTCCTCCGCTTCGGGATAGAAAAGAGGATATACCCCTTTTGATTGCCTATTTCATCAAACGCTTTAACCGCAAACTAAAGAGAGCCATTACCGGCATTACTCCTGCGGCATTAGAGATGCTCATGAAATACAACTGGCCTGGAAATGTCCGCGAATTAGAAAACGCCATTGAACGAGCTATGATCTTAGAAGAAGGGAAAGAAATCACCCCTCAAAGTTTAATGGGTTTTTTCTCGATGCCCCCCTCAGAAAAAAATTCCTTCTTTAACCCCCGCCGATTAGCAAGCTTGCAAGATATGGAAAAGGAACATATTGCCTTTGTCTTAAAGGAGACTGGAGGCCATAAAGGAGAAGCTGCGCGCATCCTCGGGATTGATCGCAAAACTCTTTACCAAAAAGTGCAGAAATATCAACTTTAAATAAACTTTGATTCTTGGGGATTTATTTCCCCAAAAGTCCAAAATATCCCCAGAAATTAAATTTGTTGAGGAAAAACTCCCCGAATGGTTAAGTTTCTTTTCTTTAAACATTTGGCCAAATTCTAATTAACATTTTAAAATCACACAACTTTTATAAACATCCAAGCTTATATATAACTTTGGCGTTAACCTTGCTAACAAATTGTTAAACGGAGGAGGCAAATTGGACTCCATAACTTTAACCATTAATGGTTTAATAGCCAGCGGGCGAGTGGGAATGACTATCCTGGATTTGGCCCGCGAGATGGGTATCTACATTCCTACCCTTTGCTACGACCCAAGCCTTTCCTTGGCGGGGGCCTGTCGGATTTGTTTAGTCGAAGAAGAGAAGACAGGCGCTCTCTTGGCCTCCTGCGTGACCCCGATCGCTTCCGGGATGGTTATCCAAACGAATTCTCCGCGCGTCGTGGAAAGTCGCAAGATGATCTTAAAGTTGATGCTGGCCAGTCATCCAGAATCATGCCTCCTTTGTGATAAAGGTAATCGTTGCCAGCTGCGCCAGATCGCCGCTGATTTGGATATTGGGTTAATTGATCTGGATAAATTGCCCAATTATACGGGAACCCAAGAAGTTAATCCTTTCCTCAAGAGAGACCTGGCCAAATGCATTCTCTGCGGCAAGTGTGTCCGAGCTGATCAGGAATTAGTGGTGGAAGGAGCCATAGATTATTGGCAAAGAGGGTTTGCGGCCAAGCCAGCTACGCTCTATGATCAACCATTAGAAAAATCATCGTGTACCTTTTGCGGGACCTGTGTCACGCTCTGCCCAACCGGCGCCCTGAGTGAAAAAGACAAGCCATCTTTATCTTCAGCCTTAAAAACTTTTTCTTCGATCTGTCCCTATTGCGCCTGCGGATGCGCGCTCAGTTTGGGGACAAACTGCTCTGGCGTGGTCGAGGTTGAACCGGAGCCAAGGAGAGAAACAGCCAACGGGAAAACGCTTTGCGTCAAAGGCCATTATGGTTGGGATTTTATAAGGAGCAAAGAACGGCTCCTCTCCCCCTTACTTAAAAAAGAGGGCAGCTGGCATGAGTGCTCTTGGGAAGAAGCTTTTACTCTGGCCGTAGATAAATTGAAGGAAATTTCCCAGGCGTATGGGCCGGAGGCCTGGGCCTTTTTGGGTTCTTCCCAATGTACCAATGAAGAGAATTATCTTTTCCAAAAGCTGGCCCGCTGGGGAATAGGGACAAACAATATAGACAATGGCAGCAGGGTTTACGGTCCTCCTGATCCGGGCCTCTTCGGTCCAGATTGGGGCTGGGGAGCCATGACCAGCCCGATCGCTGATTTAGAAAAGGCCCGATGTATTTTACTTATAGGAGCTAACCCGGCGGAGACCGCACCGCTGGTGGCCTATAAAATTAAAAGGGCCGTCCGTTTTAAAAATGGAGAGCTTATCTTAGTTGACCCACGATGGACACGTCTTACTCCTTTGGCCCGGTATTGGGTAAGACCACGCTGGGGGACAGATGGATTATTAATCCTTGGCTTTTTGCGCGTTATTTGGGAAGAGAAACTTTTTGACCAAGAGCTTGGCGAACACTTATTAGGATGGGAAGAATTTAAAAAAGAAATTGGTTTTCTTAATTTAAGAGAAATAGCTAAGGAAACAGAGGTTGGGGTCGAAATCATTCGGGACGTCGCCCGCGCTATAGCGCGCCAAAAGCCTCTGGCCATTGTCTTTGGCAATGGTCTTTGGCAAGGAGAAAATAAGTCCTTCAATCTTAGAGCCTTGCAGAATCTTTGCTTAATTACGGATCTTTTCCGCAATAACGGGGGAATTTATCCGTTAGGTAAAGAGAGCAACGGCCAAGGGGCGCGTGATATGGGCTGCCTCCCCGATTTCTTGCCCGGGTATCAATCCTTAAGCGATGAAGAAATCCGCCGAAAATTTAGCCAAGTTTGGGGTCAGGCTCCTCCCCTCGCCAAAGGATTTAATATCTGGGAAATGTTCGCGCAAGCTCAGAAAGGTAAGATTAAAGGGATGTATATAATGGGGGAAAACCCCCTCCTCGCTCTCCCGGATAAGCATTTTGTAGAATCGGCTCTAAAAAAGTTAGATTTTTTGATCGTCCAGGATCTCTTCTTAACGGACACAGCCCAATTAGCTCACCTTATTCTCCCGGCGGCGAGCTTTGCGGAGAAGGAGGGGACAATGACGAGTGCTGAACGAAGAGTCCAGCTCCTGGAGAAAGCTGAAGAACCAAAAGGACAGAGTCTCCCGGACTGGCAAATCCTGAACGAAATTTTATCGCGGCTCAAAGGAACTCCTCCTTTGGCTAATTTAAGAGAAGTTTTAAGCGAGATCAGTAAACTTGTCCCCTTTTACCAAGGAATTACTCCGGAGCGATTAAAGAAGGAAAGTTTATTTTGGCCGTGTTTGACTGAACAAAGTCCAGGTTCTCCAAACTTCTGGCAACATGTTTGGCCACCGTCCCGACTCTGGCCCATGAGTAAAGAGAGAACTCCTCAGGGTCCCGGCGAGGATGAGTGGGTTTTAATATGGGGAAATTCCCTCTTCCAGGGCGGAAGTGGCACGCGCAGTTCTCGATCACGGCGGCTCAGAGATATTTCCCCGGCCATGATCCTCCAGATTAATCCTCAAGAAGCAGCCAGGCGAGGATTGGCCGATGGCAGTATGGTCAGGATTGCCTGGTCTGGACGGTCCATGGTTTTGCCAATAGCTTTGGCCCAGGAGGTACCGGCGGGAATTCTTTTTTGCCCGGTCTCTCGGGGAAAAACTCCGGCCTCTGAGTTAGCCGTTTTTGCGGCTGACTTATCTGGGGATTTTCCCTTTCCCCGGTCAATGAAGGTGCGCATGGAGGGGATATAAAAATGATGGAAGCAAAGAAGGAGCTGGCTCCCGCGGAATGGGAGCTTGTGCAGAAGCTAATCACGGAGCAGCGCGGGAAAAAATGGGCTTTAATTCCCTTGTTACAAAGGATTCAAGAAGAGATAGGCTACATACCTCCTGCAGCTATTGAGCCAATAGCGGCTGCCCTAAATTTATTCCCCAGCCAAGTTCAAGGGGTACTTTCTTTTTACGCTCAATTTTCTATGGTGCCCCGGGGGCGGAATATTATTCGCGTGTGTCGGGGAACAGCTTGCCATGTTAAAGGAGGCAAAACTATCTTGAAGATGGTTCAACAACAATTGGGCATAGCGGAGGGCCAGACTACAGCAGATTATAAATTTACTTTGGAAACGGTGGCCTGTTTGGGAACCTGCTTTTTAGCACCGGTAATGATGGTCAACCACCTTTATTTCGGGAAATTGGTGCCCCCTAAAGTTCAATCTGTTTTAAAGCAGTTTGAGTGAGGAAGGCATGAAGTTTTCATCTTTGGCGGATTTGGAAGATTATAGCCAGTATCTCCAGGAGAAAGAAAAAACAGCGCCCAAATGCTTGCGTATCTGCCTTACTGGCTGTCGCGCTTACGGGGCAATAGAAGTGAAAGAAGCTCTGCGGCAGGAAGTGCAACGGGCTGGTTTAAATGATTTAGTAGAAATTCGAGCTACGGGCTGTTTGGGTTTTTGTGCGCGCGCTCCCGTAATAGTGATCGATCCAGGAGAGATTTTTTACCAGCAGGTAACACCAGAGGATGCCGCTGAGATTGTTACCCAGACCTTAAAGGAAGGAAGATTAATAGAACGACTGCTTTATTTTGATCTAAAGACTGGACGCTATATTCCCCGGATGGGAGAAATTCCTTTTTATGCCGGTCAGATGCGCCAGGTCTTGGAAAACTGTGGCCGGATCGATCCCCTAAATATTGATCACTATATTAAGAATCGAGGTTACCGGGCTCTAAGTAAAGTATTAAAGGAGATGACCCCGGAAGAAGTTATTGAGCTGATTGAGCGTTCGCAGTTACGGGGTCGCGGGGGAGCGGGTTTCCCTACCGGAAGAAAATGGCGTTTGGCCCGTAACGCCCCCGGAATAGAAAAATATATAGTTTGCAATGCTGATGAAGGAGACCCGGGAGCCTTCATGGACCGCGCTGTATTAGAGGGAGATCCGCACAGTGTCTTAGAGGGAATGTTGATTGCGGCTTATGCCATTGGGGCCCAAAAAGGCTTTGTTTATGTGAGAGCGGAATACCCCATCGCCGTAGAACATGTTAAAAAGGCGGTAGAGCAAGCAGAAGAGAGAGGTTTATTAGGTCCGAATATTTTAGGCACATCTTTCTCTTTTACTGTGGAAGTTAAAGAAGGCGCGGGGGCTTTTGTTTGTGGGGAAGAGACGGCTTTAATGGCTTCTATTGAAGGACGGCGGGGAATGCCCCGCCCTCGACCACCCTTCCCTGTGCAGGCTGGCTTAGATGGTCAACCGACAACCATTAATAATGTTGAGACTTTGGCTAATATTCGCCTCATAATTTTGCAAGGGCTAGACTGGTACACCAGCATAGGTACGGAAAAGAGCAAAGGGACAAAGATCTTCTCCTTAGCGGGCAAGGTTAATAACACCGGTTTAGTAGAGGTGCCTATTGGCATAAGCATCCGCCAGGTTATCTTTGATATTGGCGGGGGAATACCCAAAGGCCGGCGATTCAAGGCGGTTCAGATGGGGGGACCTTCAGGCGGCTGCGTGCCTGAGCGCTATTTAGACTTGCCCATTGATTATGATTCTTTACAGGCCATCGGGGCGATCATGGGTTCCGGGGGCATGGTGGTAATGGATGAAAATAATTGTATGGTGGAGATGGCCAGATTCTTTTTGAGCTTTACCCAATCTGAATCCTGCGGGAAGTGTGCCCCTTGTCGATTAGGCACGAAGGAAATGTTAGAGATTCTTACCCGCCTTACTAAAGGTGAAGGTTCTGAAAGAGATCTGCAGACTTTGCAGAGCGTGGCCAAGGTCGTTAGGGATACTTCCCTCTGTGGTCTTGGTCAGACATGTCCTAAACCCGTGCTCTCCACTTTACAATATTTTGCCAGTGAGTATGAAGCGCATATCAAAGAGAAACGCTGTCCAGCGGCTGTTTGTGAGGCTTTAGTTACTTCTCCCTGTCGGCATACCTGCCCCGTGGGCATCGATGTTCCGCACTACATAGCTCTAATCGCGGAGGGAAAATATAAGGAAGCTGCTGAATTAATCCGGGAGCGTAATCCCTTTCCCGCTATCTGCGGCCGCATTTGCCACCATCCTTGCGAAATAAAATGTCGGCGCGGGGAGTTGGATGAACCAGTAGCTATTCGTTCTCTGAAAAGATTTGCTGCCGATTGGTATTTTCAGCAGGAAGCTGAATGGCCGCCTCCTTTTCCCAAGACCAAATCGGCGAAGGTGGCCATCATCGGTGCTGGCCCCACAGGGTTGACCTGTGCTTATTTCTTAGCCCGCCTGGGCTATCCAGTTACAGTTTTTGAAGCTCTTCCTGTTGGTGGCGGAATGCTGGCCGTGGCAATTCCGGACTTCCGCTTGCCCAAAGAAATAATTCAAAAAGAGATAGATTACATTGTCAGCCGGGGCGTGGAGATTAAATATAACTGCCCCATCGGCCGGCAATTTTCCTTGGATGATCTCTTTAAAGAAGGATACCAGGCGATCTTCATTGCTGCAGGTACGCAAAAAAGCCAAAGGATTGGCATACCTGGGGAAGAGGAGGGTATAGAAGGGTTGCTTTATGGGTTATCCTTTTTAAGGGACGTTAAATTAGGGAAACAGATCCGCCTGGGCAAGAGAGTAGCCGTTATTGGTGGGGGAAACACAGCTTTCGATGCGGCGCGGACAGCCTTGCGCTTGGGAGCAGAAGAAGTTGATCTATATTACCGCCGCTCCCGGGAAGAGATGCAGGTTACGGAAGTGGAATATAACGAGGCTATTGAGGAAGGGGTCAAAGTCCATTTCTTAGTTAATCCTACGCGCATAATTCATGATGGACGGCGCGTTAAAGGTCTTGAATGTATCCGCATGCGACTTGGAGAAGCTGATGAAAGCGGGCGCCGGCGGCCTCTTCCTCTTTTAGGAACAGAATTCTTAGTAGATGCAGAGACGGTAATTCCGGCTGTGGGGCAAGCGCCTGACCTTTCCTTCCTTCCCCCGGATACGAAACTCGAACGAACAAAATGGGAGACTCTGGTAGTGAATCCCAATAACTTGGCCACTAATATTCCGGGAATATTTGCGGGAGGGGATTTCGTCACCGGGCCTACTTACGTGATCCAGGCGATTGCTGCGGGGCGGCGGGGAGCAATGGCTATCGATAAATACTTAAGAGGAGACAAAACACCGGTGGAAATGATTGATGCCCGGGCCGATTTATTACCCGAAACTCAGCCAGCTAAGTTGGAAGAAGTACCAGCAGAGTGTCCCCGGGTGCCGATGCCCGTGCTTTCCATTCAAGAGAGGCGCCAGTCATTCCAAGAAATAGAATGTGGATTTACCGAAGAAAGAGCCCGCGCTGAAGCGAAGAGGTGCTTGCGCTGCGATCTGCGCCTTTAAACTTTATTGCAGGGCTGGTTTTAAAAAAGTTGCCAGCCCTGGGAGTCAAGGAGAAAAAAGATGATTCGTTCCCTGACCAAACAAAAATCTTTGGCAGAGATTCTAAATTTACTGGCGGATATGGAGAGAGTTTTTATCATCGGTTGTGGAACCTGCCCGACTATGGCGCACACCGGTGGCTTAGCTGAAGTTTTGGAAATGAAAGAGAAACTGCAGGAGCGCCTCAAAGTCGTTACGGGGTACTTGGTCATCCCGGTAGCGTGCGATAACTTAACAGAAGAAGCTCTGCACCAAAATCTTCCAGCTATCAAAGAAGCCCAAGGTTTACTGATTATGACTTGTGGCTTTGGCGTGCAGACGATTAGTCAGTATTTAGATTTACCCGTCATACCTGCTTTAGACACCCTTTTTATAGGCAAAGAAATTGGCCATGGTCTCTTTCAGGAAGTTTGTCGGCAGTGTGGGGAATGCCTTTTGGGGGAGACAGGGGGGATTTGTCCCGTTACTTCCTGCCATAAAGGACTGCTAAATGGTCCATGCGGGGGAACAAATAATGGGAAGTGTGAAATTGATCCGCAGAAAGACTGTGCCTGGACCCTCATATATGAGCGATTGCAAAAGCAGGGTCGCCTCTGGGCGATGCGGAAATTTCAGCCCCCCAAAAACTATCAGGTGGAACCGCAACCAGGAAGAATGCATATCGAATTAGAAAGGGGTGAAGGGTAATGCCCAGAACCTTTCGGGAAGTGTTACGGTCAGAGGATTTTATTGTTACCAGTGAAATCGGTCCGCCTAAAGGCTGTGATCTTTCGCGCATGGAACATCATATTGATATGCTCAAGGACAAAGTCCATGCTTTAAATGTTACTGATCACCAGAGCTCGGTTATGCGTTTTCCCTCTTTAGGCGGCGCTCTCCTTATTAAAGAAAAGGGAGGAGAACCAATCCTGCAGATGACGTGCCGTGATCGTAACCGGTTGGCTTTACAGGCTGATCTCCTTTTTGCTTATAGCCGGGGAATACGCAATGTTCTTTGTTTAACTGGAGACGCCATTCCCGTGGGCGATCATAAAAAT
>FWPV01010312.1_pt1 | contig 14183 bp, 13 predicted proteins | sample 2228371 | NCBI WGS metagenome assembly FWPV01 (sample SAMEA103939776, study PRJEB20133) | metagenome
TTATGCCCTGCTGCGCCGGGTGGCCCAAAAGGACGAGGCCGCGTTGGCGGAGTTAATCCGGCGCCACCAGACCCGCCTCTACAACCTGGCCCTGCGGCTGCTGCGCGACCCCCTGGAAGCCGAAGATGCCCTCCAGGAGGTGTTTTTCAAGGCGTACAACCACGCCGGCCGCTTTCAGCCGGTGGCCACGGTGGCCGCCTGGCTGAACCGCATCACCGCCAACCACTGCTTAAACCGCCTCCGGGGCCGCCAGCCGCTGGACTCTCTGGATGAAGAAACCGGGGCCGGGCCCGCCGATCCGGGCCCCTCTCCCCTGGAGGCCCTGGAGGAGGCGGACCTCTCCCGGCGGCTGGCAGCGCTCCTGGACCGCCTGCCGGAAAACCAGCGCCGGGCCTTGGTGCTGAAGCAGTTCGGGGGCCTGAGCTATGTGGAAATCGGCGCGGAGCTGGGCCTGAGCGCCCAGGCGGTGGACGGCCTCATCAAGCGGGCCCGGCAAGCCCTGCGCAAGGCCCTGGGGGGGTATCTCTAAGGGAAGGGCGCCGAACGCAGCCGCCGCGGCCTGCCGGGGAGGCCGTAACCGGTGGCCGGCCCGGAAAAACCCGGATACCCCGGAGGGGAAACTGAGCTGCCATGCCCATCCCCCTTTCCTACAGCTACCGGAACCTCCTGGCCCGGCGGCTTACCAGCGTCCTCACCGCGGCCGGCATGGGTCTGGTGGTCTTTGTGTTCGCCGCGGCCCTGATGCTCACCGAGGGCCTCCGGAAAACCCTGGTGGCCACCGGCTCCTTCGACAATGCCGTGGTGCTGCGGGCCGGCAGCGAAACCGAGGTGCAAAGCGTCATCGACCGCACCCAGGCGGGCATCGTCAATGCGCAGCCCGAGATCGCCCAAGGCCCCCAGGGCCGGCTGGCGGCCGCCGAGGCCATCGTGCTCATCAACCTGCCTAAGCGGGGCACGGGGCGCCCGGCCAACGTCATGATCCGGGGGGCGCAGCTGCCCCCCTCCCTGGCCATCCGCCGGGAGGTGCAGCTCAAAGAAGGCCGCTGGTTTCGGCCCGGGAGCAACGAGCTGGTGGCCGGGCAACAGGTGGCCCAGCGCTTCCAGGGCGCCGGCCTGGGGGAGACGTTGCGCTTCGCCATGCGGGACTGGCGGGTGGTGGGGGTTTTTGAGGCCGGCAACACCGGCTTCGCCTCCGAGCTCTGGGGGGACGTGGAGCAGCTCCTCCAGGCCTTCCGGCGGACCGCCTTCTCCAGCGTCATCCTGCGCCTGCGGGACCCCGGGGAGTTCGCCGCCCTCCAAGTCAGACTGGAAAACGACCCCCGCCTGCCGGTGCAGGTGAAGCGGGAAGTGGAATTCTATGAGGCCCAGTCCCGGCGATTGGCCGACTTCATCCGCCTCCTGGGGATGGTGCTCACCGGCATCTTCGGGCTGGGCGCCGTGCTGGGGGCCATGGTCACCATGTATGCCCAGGTGGGCACCCGCGTCAGCGAGATCGGCACGCTCAGGGCCCTGGGATTCCCGCGCCGGGACATCCTCCTGGCCTTCCTCGTCGAGTCCGGCATGCTGGGTCTGGCAGGCTGGGCCTTCGGTCTGCTGCCCGCCTATTTCCTCAACTTCTATACCCTGTCCACCGTCAACTGGGCCAGCTTCGCGGAGCTCTCCTTCCGCTTCAGCATGACCCCGGGCATCATCCTGAAAAGCCTGGCCTTCGGCTTGGGGATGGGCCTTTTGGGCGGCTTCCTCCCGGCCCTCAAGGCGGCCCGCCTCCCGTTGATCGATGCCTTGCGGGCGCAGTAGGGCTTAAGCGGGGCAAGGGCCGGGCGGCTTTGAGGCTGCCGGCCCCCCTCTTACCATCCGGGTTGGCTGGTCTTCTGGAAGCCCGGGGGGAGCTCGAAGAGGCGCTCGGGGAGGGGTTCTTCCTTGATGTCCTGGTATTCCACGCTGATCTGTTGTTCCGGGCAGGTCATTTTCAGGGGCAGGCCCAGCTTGGGCGCCAGCCAGTAGCACTGCCGCAGGGTGCCCTTCTCGCCGCCCGGCACCAGGACTTCGTATTTTTCCGTCTCGATGCCGGCCACCTTTTCCTGACCGGTCTTGCGTTTGTGCCGGGCCTCCGGGGGAATGTGCAGGAATTGGCCGGGGAGTTTCGTCCTGAGCTGCCAGGGGATCTCGGTGTAGGTCCGTTCCCGGGGCAGCAGCACCCAGATGAGGCGCTTGTCCCGGCGCACGATGGTGACGGTGTGGCCCTCGCCGTCCAGGAACTCCTGGCGCATCTTGTCGCCTTTGATGAAAATCCGGCCCATCGTGGCGGTGCCCCCGTCTTTCAGGACCATCCGGGCGGAAAATTCCGCCGCGCCGGCCCCGGCGGGGACCAGAATATAGCTGACCAACCAGAACAGGGCCAAGGGCAATGCTCCTGAGACCGGCATGGGAGACTCCTTTCCTGCACCTCTTTGGGGCAACCGGACGGCCGGAAACGAAGGTCGCGACGGGGAGCGGGAGACTCGGGAAAACCCGGACGGGGAGTGACCGGCACGCCGGAAGCCAGCCGTGGTGAAATTTCTTACTTTACTTTCCCGGCAATTTCAAGTGCCGCCAGTGCTGTCCGGGAGGGATTTGGCAGGATCGCGTTTTTCAGCCCCCTCCCCCCGGTGGGAGGGGGTTGGGGGAGGGGGGCGAATAAGGGAAATCAGCGTCCTTACAAAGAATTTCGCCACCCCCACCCCAGCCCTTCCCCATCAAGGGGAGGGAGCCTGAGCTGCAGGCTCTTCCCTCTCCGGAGGTCTTCGCCAGGCGCCTCCTCTGCTCTCAGAGCCAAAACCTCAAGGATAGGGGGCTATATCCTGGTCAGCGATGCCTTATGCGCCAAAATCGTGCCGGACAGCACTGAAGCGCCGGGGCCGAGGCCAAACCCTCCGCCCGGGGGACGGCCGCCCGGAGAAGTTTTCCCAACCGGGCAAAGCGAAGCGGTTGGGTAAGGGTGCGGGAGGTGGGCAGGGACCCCAGGCCTTTGGCCCTCCTGCCACCCCAGTCAGCCCCCTTGCCCGCAGATAATTCCCTGGCCGGTGAGCATATGCACCGGCCGGCCGGCGCAGCTCAGGCAGGTGGGCTTCCCGTCCACCTCCACGGCCCGGGGTTCCATGACCCCCTCGCCGCACCGCTGGCAGACCACGGTGCGGAAAATGCGGGCGTATTCCGGGGCCGGGAGGGTGAGGCGTGCCACCCGGAGCTGGCTTTCCAGGGGGGCGTGCAGCTCCCGCCGGGCCATGGCCTCCCAGACGTGCTGAAAGCGGTGCCGGTCCTCGTGGGTGCCGGCCCGCTGGACCACCACCTTTTCGAAGAGGGGGCCGGCCGCGGGGTATTTCTCGAAGAGGTGCTCCCGGAAGTCGGGCCGCACCACCAGGCGCATGGCCCGGCCGTCCCGGCGGCGCACCAGGGTGACCGCGGTCTTCCCCAGGTCCTGATAGATCAGGGCGTTGTTGCCGAAGGTGCAGCCGGTGACCGCCTGGATGCCGTCCGTGAAGCAGTTGTTGCACTCCACGATGGCCACCACCTCTTCCATGCCGGTGTTGGGATCCTCCAGGTATTTCATGGCGAAATGGCCGGCCTTGACGCCCAGGGTCACCATGGGGCAGAGATGGCCGTGCAGGGCCTGGGCCTGATGCAGCAGGCCGTCCAGATTGTCGCTCCGGATCATGGCTTCCACGGCTTTGCGGGCTTCCCCGAATTCATGCATATCTCGTCCTTCTCAACGCGGCTGCCGTTTCCTGCCACCCCCGCCGTCAGGGCCGGCGAGGCCCGGCAAGGCCAGCCTGGCGTAGCCGGCGGGCAGGAGGAAGAGGGCGGGGTCCAGCTTTTCGGGCCGGATGTGGGTGAACTCCGCCGCCAGGGAACCGTCGGCGCTCACCATCTTGATGGGCACGTGAAGATCCCGGGCCACCCACACGGTGCGGGGCAGCGTCCGGCCCAGGACCGTAACATTCCCGGCATACTTGTCGCACAGATAACCGTTTACCGTTTCCTGTCCCAGGAGGCGCATGTCCTGGCCCTGCCGGGGTAGGGTGAGGAGACCGGGCATCCCCTCCTGGGTGAAGGGCAGCTCCAGATAGGTGCGGTTCTGGGGCAGGAGCACCCAGAGCCGTTGTTCCCCGCCCCGGAGGATGGCCACGGCCGGGACGCCCTTGAGGTTGAGCTCCTGGCGGATATTTTCTCCCTGGAAAAAAACCGTGCCGGTGACCTCGCCCAGGGCGCTGCGGGTGACCGCCTGAGCCCGGAATTCCGCGGCCAGGGAGGCGGTCGTCCAGACCAGGAAACTCCCGACAAAAACCCAGGCCAGGACCCGGCGTCGCCAGGCCGGGTCGAATCTTGGCTGAAGCACGGTCAAATAGCCGCCTCCGGGGGGTTGCCCCTCAGGGACTTCTACACCATTTTGCCGTTTTTGTCGATTATTCTTGTCATCCCGGGGCCGCTTGGGTATTTTCAGGTAAGGTCTGGGCCCGGGGCCCGCCTGAGCACTGCAGTTTTCCGAGGAAAAGGGACCGCATGGTTGCAGGAGTGCATTTGCCGGCGCAGGATTCGGTGTTCGTGGCCCTGGACTTTGAAACTGCGGACCATGGCCGGGACAGCGCCTGCGCCCTGGCGCTGGTGCGGGTGGAGGCCGCCGAGGTCAGGGTGCGGCGGTTTCACCTCATCCGGCCGCCCCGGAGCCGCTTCTATTTTTCCTACCTGCACGGCATCACCTGGCAGGACGTGGCCGACCAGCCGCACTTCGGCGACCTCTGGCCGGAAATCTCGCCGCTGCTGGAAGGGGCCCACTTCCTGGCGGCCCACAACGCCCCTTTTGACCGGGGGGTGCTCCGGGCCTGCTGCGCCCGCTACGGCCTGACGCCGCCGTCCCTGCCGTTTCTCTGCACCGTGGAGCTGGCCCGGCGCACCTGGAAGCTGCGCCGCGCCAATCTCCCCCGGGTCTGCCAGTTCCTGGGCATCCCCTTGCAGCACCACGACGCCGCTTCGGACGCCGAGGCCTGCGCCCGGATCGTCATCGCCGCCCAGCGGGCCGGCCGGTGAAAAAAGAGGTGGGGGAGGGCCAGGGAGCGCCGCTTCCTACCCTCCCGCCACACCCCCTCCCAACCCGGGAAGGTTCGGAGAAGGCGAAGACCGCAGGGCTCGCCATTTCCCGGAAGAGACAAACCCGTAAGGGATTGGGGGAGGAGGGAAGGGGTCAATGCCCCTCAGCCCCCTCCTCCCCCTTCCCAGCGCCACCGCAGGAAGGGCGAGGCTTCCTGGTTCAGGCGCCGGCGGCGGTGGGGCCAATCCGGCATGACCTCCCCCAGGCGCTGCCAGAACGCGGGCGGGTGGCCGGGGACCAGGAGGTGGGTGAGTTCGTGGGCCACCACGTAGTCCACCAGGTCCGGGGGCAAAAGGATCAGCCGCCAGTTGAAGCGCAGCAATCCCCGGGTCGGATGGCACTCCCCCCAGCGCGCCCGCCAGTCGCACAACTCCAGGGCTCCCACCTTGAGCCCCATGAGCCCGGCGAAGTGCCGCACCCGCTCCACCAGATAGGGGCCGGCCTGGGCCCGGTACCAGGCGGCCAGCTGGGGCCAGGGGTCGGCCTGGGGCTCGGGCTGCCGGAGGGTGAGGCAGTCGCCGGTGAGTTCCACCTTGGGAGGCCGGCCGCCAATTACGCATACTTCCCAGGCCCGGCCCAAGTAATATGCCCGTGCCGGCTGGAGGCGGCTGAGGGCTAGGCGCCCCGCCGCCATTTTCGCCTCGATCCATTCCCGGTGGCGGGCCACCGCCCGGGAGATGGCGGCCAAAGCGGTCCCCACCGGGGCGCTCACCACCAGCTCCCCCGCCAGGGTCACGGTGAGGCCGATGCTCCGCCGCCGGCCGCTCCACTTCACGGTGAAGGGCGGCAGGGCCGGGAGCTCTCCCGGGTTCAGAGGCGGCTTTGCCGGGGGAAGGGGCTTTTTTCCGGCAGATTCACCTTCCGTCTTAGCCTTTTGTCGCTTTTTGTTGAAATTCTTTCCAGGCATGTTAATTATTTAGGCGCAACCGCACCTGAAAGTTTTATCCTGCCGTGACTTTCATCAAGAGGAGGTCCCCATGCGTAAGCCTATCGTTCTCCTGGTCTGTCTGGTGACCCTGGGGCTGGTGGCCGCCGCCGCGGCCTGGGCCCAGGCGCCCAAAAACGTGGTCATCGGCTTCACCGCTTCCCAAACCGGGAAACTCAACGTGGAGGCCATCCGCCAGATCAATGGCCTCAACCTCTGGATGGAACAGGTGAATGCCGCCGGCGGGGTGAAGCTGCCCGACGGCCAGGTCCTGAAATTCCAAGCCAAGTTTTACGACGACGAGAGCAAGAAAGAGCGCGTTCAGGAACTTTACACCAAACTGATTAACCAGGACAAGGCGGATTTCCTCATCAGCCCTTATTCCAGCGGGCTGGCGGACGCGGCCGCAGTCATCGCCCAGCAGTACAACAAGATCCTGATTTCCGCCGGGGCCGCCTCCGATTCCACCTATAAGAAGGGTTATACCCTGGTCTTCCAGGTGTACACCCCGGCCAGCCGCTACCTCACCGGGGCCCTGGATCTGTTGGCCAAGATGGACCCGGCGGCCAAGAAGCTGGCCGTCATCCACGAGAAGGACAAGTTCTCCACCGACGTGGTGAACGCCCTCAAGGCCTACGCCGAGAGCAAGGGCTACCAGGTGGTCCTGTTTGAGGGCTACGAGCCCGGCACCACCGACTTCGCGCCCTTCATCAACAAGATTCCGGCGGGCACCGACGCCATTATGGGCGGCGGCCATTTCGCCGACACCAGCACCCTGGCCAAGCAGCTGCATGAAAAAGGGGTGAAGGCCAAGATGGTGGCCCTGCTGGTGGCCCCGCCGGAGCCCAAGTTCGCCGAACTGGGCGAGGCCGCGGTGGGCATCATCGGCCCGAGCCAGTGGGAGCCCCTGGCCACCACCTACAACCCCGAGACCGCCAAGAAGCTGAACCTGGCCTGGGCGGGCCCCAGCGTGGCCGACTTTAACAAGGCCTACAAGGAAAAATACAAGGAAGACCCCTCCTACCACAGCGCCGGGGGCTACGTCGCCGGCTTGCTCCTGGGGGAGGCCATCAAACAGGCGGGCTCCACCGACACGGCCAAGGTCAAAGAGGCCCTGGACAAGATGGACCTGCTCACCTTTTACGGCCACATCAAGTTCGACACCGCCAAGGAGCACGGCCTGCAGGTGGGCCACGACATGATCTACACCCAGTGGCAGAAGGACGCCCAAGGCAAGCTGGTGAACCAGCTGGTCTGGCCCGAGGCCTTCAAGACCGCCGAGGTCAAGCCTTACCGGGTGAAATAACGGCGGTTCCCCTGACGGAGTGAACCAGGAGGCGGAGGGAGCCGGGCTGCCTCCGCCTGCCCTGCCGAGGCAGGAAAAATTTGGGCGGTCGCCGCCGCGGCCGGCGGTCGTCCCCCCCCGAGAGGTACAGCGTGTTCGGGCAACTGCTCTCTTCCCTGACTGACGGCCTCCTTTTGGGCTTTGTCTATGGCTTGGCCGCCATGGGTCTGTCCCTCATCTGGGGCGTGATGACCGTCATCAACCTGGCTCACGGCCCGGTCATCGCCCTGGGGATGTTCGGGGCCTATCTCCTCTTCACCCAGGCCGGGGTCAACCCCTACCTGGCCCTCTTCGCGGTGGCCGCTTTCGGGCTGGCGCTGGGGCTCTTGATTTACGTGGCGGCGGTGCACCGGGTGCTGAACGCCCCCCACCTTTCCACCCTCCTGGCCACCTTTGCGGTGAACATGATCATCATCGGCGTGGGCACCGCGGTGTTCACCACGTCGCCGCACAACATCGATTTTCCCATGAGCTCCCTGTCTGCAGGCCCCATCACCATCCCGTGGACCCGGGTGATTGCCGCCCTGGCCGCCATGCTGGCCACCGGGGCCCTCTACCTCTTCCTCTACTTCACCCGGCCGGGGAAGGCCATCCGGGCGGTGGCCAACAACCGCATGGCCGCCGAACTCATGGGCATCTCCTCCACCACCATGCTGGCCCTGAGCTTCGGCATCGGCACCATGCTGGCCTGTGTGGCCGGCGGGCTCATCGCCACCTTCTTTCCCTTCACCATCCTGAGCGGCGGGCCCTATGAGCTGAAAAGCTTCGTCATCTGCGTCCTGGGCGGGCTGGGCAACCCCCTGGGGGCGCTCCTGGGGGGCCTCCTGCTGGGCGGCCTGGAGGGCCTGGTGCCGGCCTTCATGCCGGTGAGCTGGGTGCCGGTGGTGGAATTCGGCCTCTTTGTCCTGGTGCTCCTGCTGCGGCCGCAGGGGCTCCTGGGGGCCAAGTGATGCGGCCCTGGGCCCGCCTCGGCTTCTGGCTGCCCCCGGCCGTCGTCCTGGTCTGGGGCCTGGCGGTGCTCCTCATCCGGGAGGACACCCTCAGGGAGACCACCTTCACCCTTATGATGTTCGTGGGCATGGCCTCCAGCCTGAACATCCTCCTGGGCTATACCGGCTACGTCAGCTTCGGGCACATCGTTTTCTTCGGCCTGGGGGGGTATTTCGGCTTTTACCTCCTGAGCCAGCAGGGCCTGCCCCTGTTGCCGGCCGCGGTCTGCGGCGGCCTGCTCTCCGCGGTGCTGGCGGGGCTTTTGGGGCTGGCGGTGCTGCGCCTCAGGGGCGCCTACTTCGCCCTGGCCACCATCGGCATCAACGAAGCGGCCCGGGCCTTTGTCAGCAATTTCGGGCCCTTCGGCGGGGCCACCGGTCTGTTCGTCAATTTTCAGGCCTACCAGGCCTATGGCGGGGCGGGCCCGGCCCTGTGGACCACCTTCACCTACCTCTGGCTGATAACCCTGGTGGTTCTCGTGGTGAGCGCCCTGGTGCAGGGATCGCGCTTTGGCCTGGGGCTCATGGCCATCCGGGAGGACGAGGACGCGGCCATGGTCATGGGGGTGGCCGCCCCCCGGGCCAAGACCATCGCCTTCAGCATCTCCGCCTTCTTCCCCGGCATCATCGGGACGCTGTATTTCTTCAAGAACGGCAACGTGGAACCGGGGGACGCCTTTCAGCTGCACATGTCCATCGAGGCCCTGGTAATGGTCATGCTGGGGGGCCAGGGCACGGTGCTGGGGCCCATGCTGGGCGCCGTCACCTATCAGGGTCTTAGGGGTTACCTCCTCACCAGTCCCCTCTTCAAGAGCCTGCATTTGGCCATGGCCGGCCTCTTCCTGCTGCTCATCGTGCTCTTCGTGCCGGCCGGGGTCGTGGGCTGGCTGCGGCAGCGCTTCCCCAGGCTCAGGAGGCTGTTGACATGATCCTCCAGGTGAAAAACGTCACCAAGCGCTTCGGCGGCCTCCAGGCCCTCACCGACGTGACCTTCGACCTGCCGGCAGGGGAGATTTTGGGGCTCATCGGGCCCAACGGCGCCGGCAAGACCACCCTGTTCAACGTCCTCAACGGCGTCTTTCCGCCGGACCGGGGCCAGGTGATCTTCCGGGGGGAGGACATCACCGGCCTGCCGCCCTATGAGGTGGCCCGCCGGGGCATCGCCCGGGCCTACCAGGTGGTCCGGCCCCTAAACGACCTCACCGTCCGGGAAAACGTCATGGTGGGCGGCTGCTACGGCCGGGAGACCCTGTCCCTGGAGGCTGCCTCCCGAGCCGCGGGCGAGGTGCTGGCCAAAGTGGGGCTGGCCGATCGGGCCGACCAGTTGGCCGGCAGCCTGAACGTGGCCCAGAAAAAACGCCTGGAGCTGGCCCGGGCCTTGGGCGCCCGGCCCTATCTGCTCCTCCTGGATGAAGTGCTGGCCGGCCTCAACCCCTCGGAAATCCGGGCCATGCTGGAAACCATCCGGGCCATCCGAGAGGACGGCGTCACCATCCTCATGATCGAACACGTCATGCAGGCGGTGATGAGCGTCTCCCACCGGGTCATCGTCCTGGACTATGGGCAGGTCATCGCCGAGGGACTGCCCGAGGAAGTGGTGAACAACCCCCAGGTCATCGAGGCTTATCTGGGCGACCCCAAAATGACGGAACGGCTGATGGGGGAGTGAGTCTGGGGAGGAAGGCAGCTCCCCGGACCCCCCCTGCGAAGCTGAGATCCCGCCCCGGATGCGGGCCGGGCGGCCCGCCCCCAGGGCGATTGCTCATGAGAAGATTATGGCTGTCTTGGAAGTGGCAAACCTGGTGTCGGGCTATGGCGAGGTGCAGATTCTCTGGGGCGCTTCCCTGCAATTGGAGCAGGGCCGGCTCACCACCCTGGTGGGCAGCAACGGCGTGGGCAAAACCACCCTGCTGCGCACCGTTATGGGGCTTTTGAAGCCCTGGCAGGGGACGGTGACCTTTAAAGGGCAGGACCTCACCCGGGCCTCCGCCCATGTCCGGGCCAAGGCCGGCCTGGTCCTGGTGCCCGAGGGCCGGCAGCTGTTCACGGAAATGACGGTGCAGGAAAACCTGGAAATGGGGGCCTTTTCCCACCGGGCCCGGGACCACATGCAGGAAAATCTGGACAAGGTCTTCACCCTCTTTCCCCGGTTGGCCGAGCGCCGTGCCCAGAAGTCGGGCCTGATGAGCGGCGGCGAGCAGCAGATGCTGGCCGTGGCCCGGGGGCTCATGGCCCAGCCCGAAGTGCTCATCATCGACGAGCTTTCCCTGGGATTGTCGCCCCTCTTGGCCCTCACCCTGTTCGAGTCTCTCTTGGCCCTGAAAAAAGAGGGCCTCACCATGCTCCTGGTGGAGCAAAACGTCGCCATGTCCCTGGCGGTGAGCGACTACGCCTACGTCCTGGCGGAAGGCCGGGTGGTGCTGGAAGGCGAAGCCCGGGCCCTCCTGAAAAACGACGAAGTCCGCCGGGCCTATCTGGGCGTGGCGCATTAACCGGAGGGTGGCAGGGGAGCGGGGCCAGGGCCCCCCGGCTTTCCCCCGAATTCCTTTCAGTGGAGCCTGAAATGGCGCGGTTGGCCTTCCTCTTTCCCGGCCAGGGGTCCCAGTATGTGGGCATGGCCAAAGACTTCTACGATGCCCAGCCCAAGGCGCAAGAGCTCTTTGAACTGGCCGAGGCGGTCACCGGCCTGCCCCTGAAGCGCCTCTGTTTTGAGGGTCCCCTGGAGGAGCTCACCCTGACGGTGAACCTCCAGCCGGCGGTGACGGTGGTGAATCTGTGCGTCTATGAGGCCCTGGCGGCGGCGGGAGTGCAGCCCGCCGCGGTGTGCGGCCACAGCCTGGGGGAATACAGCGCCCTGTATGCCGCGGGGGTGCTGTCCGCCCGGGACACCCTGGCCGCGGTGCGGCAGCGGGGCTTGCTGATGCAGCGGGAGGCGGACAAGTACCCCGGAGCCATGGCCGCGGTCATCGGGCTGGCCCCGGAGAAGCTGGCGGCGCTGCTCAAGCCTCTGACCGACGCGGGCCCCTTGGCCCTGGCCAATTTCAACACCCCGGAGCAGACCGTGGTTTCCGGGACCGTGGAGCTGGTGACCCGGGCCCAGGAGCTGGCCAAGTCGGCGGGGGCCCGGGCCGTCCCCCTGAAAGTGTCCGGCGCCTGGCATTCGCCCCTGATGGCCGGCGCGGCGGCGGATTTCGCCGCGTTCCTGCACACCCTGAAGTTCCGGCCGCCCCGGATTCCCGTGTATCTCAACGCCACCGCCCGGCCCGAGGCGGACCCGGCAAGCCTGCGCCAAGCCATGGCCGGCCAACTCACCTCGCCGGTGCGCTGGGCGGAGCTCATCGCCCGGCAGCAGGCTGACGGCATCGACACCTGGGTGGAGGTGGGCCCGAAAAATGTGCTCAAGGGCCTGATGCGCAAGATCCTGCCGGACTTGCCGGCGGAGCGCTGCCACCACGTGCAGGACCAGGCCACTCTGGCGGCTTTGCTGGCCACCCTGGGTGGCTGAAATCACCATGCGCTGACGGAGGAGAACCCAGATTGCGCTACCGAATGGCATCCCTCCTGGTTTTGGCGGCAATTTTGGGGCTGGTGGGGACGGCGGCAGGCCAGGCGGCCCAGCCGCGGGGCAGCGATATCGCCGCCGCCGTGGCGGCCATCCGCACCGATCAACCTTCGCCGGCCCAGAAGAAAGTGGTGGACCTGGTGTTGGCGGCGATGCTGCAGGAACACTACAAAAAGCAAGGCCTGAGCGGCCCGCAGATTACGCCCCCCGTTACCCAGCGCCTCAACCAGGTGAGCCGCCTGACCCTGATGACGGTGGCCGTGATGACGGCCGGGGACCCCGGGGCGGCCCGGCAGTTCACCCTGGATGACCTCATGGGGGTGGCCGGGGTGGTGATGGTCAAGCTGAAGGACCTGAAGGTGACGGATGACAAGCTGAAGGACCGGCAGTTCATCACCGACCAGTTCATCCCCGCGGTGATTGAGGCTCTGGCCAAGTGATCCTGCCGTCGGGCCGCGACCCGGCCCCCGGTCCCCGCGTCCTGCCGGGGTTATTTATCCGCCATCACCGTCACCCCATCCCACTCCGGGCCGGGTGGGATGGGGAGGAAGTCCTCGGCCAGCCTCAGGTGGCGCAGCAGGTGGCGGTTGTCGGGCTCCAGCCGCTGCACCCTCAAAAACGCCGCCTGGGCCTCCGCAAAACGGCCGGCCCGGAAGAGGCCGAGGCCTTCCCGGTAGCCTGCCAGGAAGCGGGCCCTCTCCGGGTCCGGCCGGCCCTCGCCCTGCACCTCGTAAATCGCCAGGGGATAGGTCTTGCCCTTCACCCGCACCAGGTCCACCTCCTGGAGGATGAATCCCTCCCCCAGTTTGGCCGCGGTGTACTGGCTCACCAGAATGTTGGTGCCGTAATACTTGTTGAGGCCTTCCAGCCGCGACGCCAGGTTGACGTGGTCCCCCACCGCGGTGTAATCGAAGAGGCGGTCGGAGCCCATGTTGCCCACCGCCACCGGGCCGGTGTTGATACCGATGCCCATGTTCAGGGGCGGTCGGCCCATCCCCACCCACTGCCGATCCAGCTGCCCCAGGGCCGCCACCATGGCCAGGGCCGCCCGGCAGGCCCGGGGAGCATGGTCCTCCAACGCCAGGGGCGCGCCGAACAGGGCCATGATGGCATCCCCCATGTATTTGTCCAGGGTGCCGCCGTGCTGCACGATGAGGTCGCTCATGGGGTTGAGAAAGTCGTGGAGCACCGCCACCAGTTGCTCCGGCTCCAGGGTCTCGGACAGGGTGGTGAAGCCCCGGATGTCGCAGAACAGGAGGCTCAACTCCCGGCGTTCGCCGCCCAGTTTCAGGCTTTCCGGGTGCCGGATGATTTCCTCCACCACCGCCGGGGCGACGTAGGACTGGAAGGCCTTTTTCAGACGGGCCCGCTCCTGTTCTTCCGCCAGGAAGCGCTGCACCGTCACTCCGGTGTACACCCCGCCGATTTCCAGCAGGGGGTAAAAGAGATCCACCTGCCAGCCCCAATGCCGGAAGAGCAGGTAATTGACCGCCACATAGCTGAGGGTAAGATAAAAGGCCAATAAAAACGACTGGGTGGCGGTGAGTCGGGGGAGGGCCAGCCCCAACAGGAGTCCCAGGGCCACGAGGAGCCCCAGCACCGGGAGGCGTCCCCCCAGGGGCTGCTCCAGGAATTGCCCCCGGAGCAGATTGTCGATGATGGTGGCCTGGATCTCGACGCCGGGACAGACGCCGGAAAAGGGCGTCACCCTGAGGTCGTAGATGCCCACCGCCGTGGCCCCCACCATCACCAGCCGGTCTTTCAGGGCCGCCGGGGGCAGGCGCTCCGCCAGGACGTCGGCGGCGGAGTACACCGGGAAAGCCCCGGGCGGCCCCAGATAGTTGATGAGCAGGCGGCCGAAGCGGTCCACCGGGATGCGGCGGGAGCCCAAACGCAGTTCCTCCACCCCCCACTCTGAAAGGCTGAGGCTCAAGGGCGGGCGTCCCTGGAAGTGCTGCAGGCTCACCAGGGAGAGGGGGGCGTAGAGGTCGGGGCCAAAGGCCACGGCCAAGGGCAGCCAGCGCACCGTGCCGTCGGGGTCCGGGAGCATGTTGAAGTAGCCGCCGCCGGCCGCGGCCGCCGTGATTTCCGGCAGGTTGACCTCCGCGCCCCGGGCCCCTAACAGGGGGAGCCGGGCCGGCTCCCGGTCCAGAAAGCGCACCAGGTTATAGGTGCTGGCCTGGATGGCCGCCGGTCCCAAAAACCCTTGCGGCGTGGTTTCCTGCCGGCGGCCGCCC
>FWPV01011389.1_pt1 | contig 14183 bp, 14 predicted proteins | sample 2228371 | NCBI WGS metagenome assembly FWPV01 (sample SAMEA103939776, study PRJEB20133) | metagenome
GGCCACGGCCTCGGCAGCGAGCATTCCTGACTTCATCGCCGCGTGCAGTCCTTTGATGCGCGAGGCGTTCAAGAATCCCGCGTCATCGCCAATGAGCGCTCCGCCTGGAAAAACGAGTTTCGGCAACGACTGCAAACCGCCCGCGACCAGCGCCCGCGCGCCGTAGGCGAGCCGCTCGCCGCCTTCGAGCATCGGGCGAATCGCCGGATGGGTCTTGAAGCGCTGAAACTCCTCGAAAGGGGAAAGGTAGGGGTTGCGGTAATCCGCGCCGACCACGAAACCGATTGCCACCAACCCATCGTCGAGGTGATAGCAGAACGAGCCGCCGTAGGTGTGCGCATCAAGCGGCCAACCAGCGGTGTGCATCACCAGGCCCGGCTCGTGTTTTTCGGGCCGTACGCGCCACAGCTCTTTGATGCCGATGCCATATTTTTGCGGATCCTTGCCGGCGCGCAGGTCAAAACGCTGTTCCAGTCGTTTACCCAGATGCCCCCGACAGCCTTCGGCAAACAGGGTGTATTTGGCCTCCAGCAGCATTCCGGGCTGGAAATTGGGTCCCGGGGTGCCGTCTTTTTGCCGCCCCATATCGCCAGTGATCACCCCCGCCACGCGTCCTTGGTCATCGTAATGCACCTCGGCAGCGGCAAAGCCGGGGAAGATCTCCACCCCCAGCGCTTCGGCCTGTTCGCCCAGCCATTTGACCAGAAACCCAGCGCGCACGATGCTGTTGCCTTCGTTGCGAAAACACGCAGGCAGTAGCGCGTTCGGGGTGCGGAAGGCTTTGTGTTCGGTCAGGAACAAAAAGCGGTCTTCGCGCACCGGGGTGCCAAGCGGCGCGCCGCGCTCGCGATAGTCGGGAATCAATTCCGCGAGCGCCCGCGCGTCGAACACGGCGCCGGAAAGCGTATGGGCGCCGACTTCCGAACCCTTTTCCAACACGCACACCGACCAATCGGCGCGGCGTTCGGCGGCAAGTTGCTTGAGCCGAATCGCGGCAGCCAGTCCTGCGGGTCCGGCGCCGACGATCAGCACGTCGAAGGCCATGCTTTCCCGTTCCATTCCAGCCTCTCCTTGAGTACAATCTGATACCATACGCTACCGTATGTTGTCAGAAAATTGCCCTCCCGACAAGGGGCTGGGCAGTCACAGGGAGGAAAAATGAGCGAGCGTCAAGAGGTGAGTTCGGTTCGAGAAGGATCAGAACATGCGGCGTCGCGTCGGCTGATCTGGGTCAGCCGCATTCCGGTGCGCTGGGGAGATATGGACGCCTATGGGCACGTCAACAACACTGTGTATTTCCGCTTTTTCGAGCAGGCGCGCTGCGAGTGGCTGGAGCACGCCGGTTATCGCGTCAAGCCTACGGCCGGCGGCGCGCCGGTGATCATCCATACCGAATGCACCTTCCTGCGCCCGGTGACTTACCCGGCTACCGTGGAAGTGAAAATGTACGCCGGAGCGCCCGGGCGCAGCAGTGTGATGACCTGGTACGAGCTCGGTTGCGTTGGCGAAGATTTTCTCTATGCCACCGGTTCGGCGAAAATCGTCTGGTTCGATCCGGCCACCGGCCAGTCGGTGCCTTTGCCCGAGGAACTGCGCGAGCTGGTGCTGTCGCCAGAGTGAGGACTGATGACGGATCGAGGGGCGTGCGCTTAAGGCGCAAGGCGTACCCACCTCCGGTACCTAGGGCGACAAACCCGATGAGCGTGGGTAGATTGATTGGCCCGAGGCGGATGGCCTTTGTGTCCTTGCGCTGAGTTTCTAACCCGCTACCAAAGGAGAAGGAGACTGAAGATGAACCAACCCTTGTGGCGTCCGGATGCGGCGCGCATCGAAGCGGCGGCGATCACCGCGTTTCACCGGCACATGAGCGCGAAGTACGGCGTGGGAAATGACTACGCGGCCCTGCACCGTTTCAGCATCGACGACCGCGCGGCGTTTTGGCGCGAGGTGTGGGACTTCTGTGCGGTAGTCGGCACGCCCGGAGAGCGGGTGCTAGAAAACGGCGACGACATGCTCGCCGCACGCTGGTTTCCCGACGCCAAGCTCAATTTCGCCCAAAACCTCCTGCGCCGGCGCGATGAGGCCGACGCGCTGGTGTTTTGGGGCGAGACCGCGGTTAAGGCGCGCTTGAGTTTTGCCGAACTCTATACCGCGGTGGCGCAGTGCGCGGCGGCGCTGGCGGCCGTTGGCGTCAAAGCGGGCGACCGGGTCGCCGCGTACATGCCCAATCACCCGCATACGGTGATCGCAATGCTCGCGGCAACGAGCCTGGGGGCAATCTTTACCTCCGCTTCGCCGGACTTCGGCGTGCAGGGTGTGCTGGATCGCTTCGGGCAAACCGAACCCAAGGTGCTGTTTACCGTCGATGGCTATTGGTACGGTGGCAAAACTTTCGATATTCGCGACAAAGTGGCGGCGATCGTCGCGTCGCTGCCGAGTGTAGAAACGGTCGTCGTTTCGCCGTATCTGGCGGCGCAAGACGTTCCCAACGCCGCCGTGGGTGCGATCGGCGCGCGTGAAGTTCCCGAAAAACTTGCCGCCACGGCGTGGCTGGGGACATTATCTGAGCTGCCCTCCACGCGTGCAGGCTTGAACGTGTTGCCCTGGCACGCCTTCTTGCGGCCCCATCGCGACGTTGCCGAGGTTGCCTTCACACCGCTTCCCTTCGATCATCCCCTCTATATCCTGTACTCCTCTGGCACCACCGGCGTGCCCAAGTGCATCGTCCACCGCGCCGGAGGGGTGTTGCTGCAGCACCTCAAGGAACATCGCCTGCACGGCGACATCCGTCGCGATGACCGGGTGTTTTATTTCACCACTTGCGGCTGGATGATGTGGAACTGGCTGGTCAGCGCGTTGGCGTCCGAAGCCACTGTGCTTCTCTATGACGGATCGCCCTTTGCCGCGAACGGACAGGTGCTTTTCGATTTCGTGGATGCGGAGGCGATGACGCACTTTGGTACCTCCGCGAAGTTCCTCGACGCGGCGGCCAAACAAGGCCTGCGCCCGATCGCCACGCATCGGCTCGAGCAATTGCGCACTGTGTTCAGTACCGGTAGCCCCTTGGCCCCGGAAGGCTTCGACTATGTCTATGAGGCGATCAAGCGCGACGTGTGCCTGAGCTCGATCTCGGGCGGCACCGACATCTGCTCGTGCTTTGTGCTCGGCAATCCGACGTTGCCGGTGTGGCGCGGCGAGATCCAGTGCAAGGGCCTGGGCATGGCGGTGGCGGTCTATGACGAGCACGGTCAACCGGTGGTCGGGCAAAAAGGGGAGTTGGTATGTACGCGCGCGTTTCCATCGCAACCCCTGGGCTTTTGGAACGACCCCGACGGCAAAAAATACCGCGCGGCGTATTTCGAGCGCTTTGCGGGCGTGTGGCACCACGGCGACTACTGTGAAGAAACCCCGCGGGGGGGCTTTATCATCTACGGGCGCTCGGATGCCACGCTCAACCCCGGTGGGGTACGCATCGGTACGGCCGAGATCTACCGTCAAGTGGAAAAACTCGACGAGGTGCTGGAGTCCGTGGTGATCGGCCAGCGTTGGGACAATGACGAGCGCGTGGTGCTGTTTGTGAAACTGCGCGAAGGGGTGGTGCTCGATGCCGCGCTCCAGGAGCGAATCCGCCGCGTGATTCGCGACAACACCACGCCGCGGCACGTGCCGGCGCGTATCGTCGCGGTGCCCGACATCCCGCGCACGAAAAGCGGCAAGATTGTCGAGCTGGCGGTGCGGCAGGTGGTGCACGGCGAGCCGGTCAAGAACGTCGAGGCGCTTGCCAACCCGGAAGCGCTGGAGTATTTCCGTAACCGGGCGGAATTGCAGCGGTAAAAAGCGCCGCTGCGTTGCCGTCACCCTGGGATTCTGACGTCCGCTGCTACCAGCGCAGGGACAGCAGGGGTGTCAGACCCGTTTGCGGCTGCGGCAGCCCAGCCCTGCGAATCCTTGTTGCTTTTCCCTCGGACTCGTCCCCCGGTGCTACGCTGATCTGTTTCGCGCGCCCGCGGACCTTTTCCGGTATCATTACGTTTTCCTGATCACCGCAACGCCATGACCAAGTACGTCTTCGTCACCGGAGGGGTTGTTTCTTCGCTCGGTAAAGGCATTGCCGCAGCCTCATTGGGCGCGATTCTCGAAGCACGCGGTATCCAAGTCACGCACCTCAAGCTCGACCCATACATCAACGTTGACCCTGGCACGATGTCGCCGTTTCAGCACGGCGAGGTGTTCGTCACCGAAGACGGCGCCGAGACCGACCTCGACCTGGGGCATTACGAGCGCTTTACCCGCGCCAAGATGAGTCGGCGCAACAATTTCACCACCGGCCAGATCTATGAGTCGGTGATCAAAAAAGAACGGCGCGGCGAGTACCTCGGCAAGACCGTGCAGGTGATCCCGCACGTCACCGACGAGATCAAAGCCTATATTCGCCGCGGTGCCGAAGGCGCGGAAGTGGCGATCGTCGAGGTGGGTGGTACGGTGGGGGACATCGAGTCTCTGCCGTTTCTGGAAGCGATCCGCCAGATGGGTATCGAACTCGGGCCGCAAGGCGCGTGTTACATTCACCTGACGCTGCTGCCCTACATTGCCACCGCCGGGGAACTCAAAACCAAACCCACCCAGCACTCGGTCAAAGAACTGCGCGAAATCGGCATCCAGCCCGACGTGCTTATCTGCCGCGCCGACCGACCGATTCCCGACGAGGAACGGCGCAAGATCGCGCTGTTTTGTAACGTTCGCCCGGAGGCGGTGATCGAAGCGCGCGATGCCGACACCATCTACCGCATTCCGCTGCTCATGCACGCGCAGATGCTCGACGAGATCGTCTGCCACAAGCTTGGCATCCTGGCGCGGCCGGCGAACCTGCGACAGTGGGAGGAGATCGTCGAGGCGTGGCAGCATCCGATCACCCAGATCGACCTCGGTTTCGTCGGTAAATACGTCGATTTGACCGAATCGTATAAGTCGCTGATCGAAGCGCTGACCCACGCCGGGATGAAAACGCGCTGCCGGGTCAACATCCACTACCTCGACGCCGAAGCGCTGGAAGCGGACGAAACGGCTGTGGCGCAGCTCAGGCAATTCGACGCGATTTTGGTGCCGGGCGGATTTGGCCGCCGCGGCACCGAAGGCAAGATCCAAGCGATCGAATACGCGCGCTGCCACCGTGTGCCGTATCTGGGGATCTGTCTTGGGATGCAGCTCGCGGTGGTGGAGTTTGCGCGTCATGTCGCCGAAATGACTGGAGCGCATTCCACCGAGTTCGAACCGGCAACACCTTATCCGGTGGTGGGGCTGATCACCGAATGGCAGGACCGCAGCGGCCGCATCGAGCGGCGCGATGCCAACACGGATCTGGGCGGAACGATGCGGCTGGGGGGGCAGGTGTGTCGCATTGCGCCCGGGACGCTGGCGCACGAGATCTACGGCAAAGACGAGATCATCGAGCGGCATCGGCACCGCTACGAGGTCAACAACGCATTGCTGCCGCAGCTCGAAGCGCGGGGGCTCATCGTTTCCGGTCGCGCGCCGGGCACGGAACTGTGCGAAATTGTCGAACTGCCGCGTGCAGTGCACCCCTGGTTCCTGGGCTGCCAGTTCCACCCCGAGTTCACCTCGAACCCGCGTGATGGACATCCGCTGTTTATTTCGTTCGTCAAAGCGGCGCTGGCGCATCGCGAAGCGATGGGGCGACCGTTGTTGGTGGAGGAACGCGCATGAAATTGTGCGGCTTTGAAGTCGGGTTGAATCAGCCGTTTTTCCTCATCGCCGGCCCCTGTGTGATCGAGTCGCGGCAAATGGCGCTCGAATCTGCCGCGGCGCTCAAAGAGATCACCGCCAAGCTCGGGGTGCCATTCATCTATAAGTCCAGCTTCGACAAAGCCAACCGTACCTCATTGCAGTCTTTTCGCGGGCTGGGGATGAAAGCGGGGTTGGAGATCCTCGCGCAAGTGCGCGAGCAGGTGGGAGTGCCGGTGCTTACTGACGTGCACGAACGCGAGGAAATCGCCCCGGTGGCCGAGGTCGTGGATGTGCTGCAAACACCGGCGTTTCTTTGCCGCCAGACCGATTTCATCCAGGCGGTGGCCGCGAGCGGCAAACCCGTCAACATCAAAAAGGGCCAGTTCCTCGCCCCAGAGGACATGGTGCACGTGGTGGCCAAAGCCAAAGCGGCCAATGGTGGTGCCGATACCATCCTGGTGTGTGAGCGCGGGGTGAGTTTCGGCTACCACAACCTGGTCGTGGACATGCGCGGTTTGGCGATCCTGCGCGCCACCGGTTGTCCGGTGGTGTTCGATGCCACGCACTCGGTGCAGCTTCCGGGCGGTGCGGGTCATGCCTCGGGCGGTCGGCGCGAATTCGTGCCGGTGCTGGCGCGTGCGGCGGTCGCCGCGGGGGTAAGCGGCCTCTTTATGGAATGCCATCCCGATCCGAATAAAGCACTTTCCGACGGTCCCAACGCCTGGCCGATCCCGCGGCTCGAGGAGCTGCTGCGCACCCTGGTGGCGATCGATCGCGTGGTCAAAGCGCAAGGATTCATCGAAGAGGAGTTCATGGACGCATGAATACTATTCCCAAAGCCTATGTGGTCGTGGTCGCACGGCGCGCCGATCAAGAGGCGCTTGCGCGTTACCGGGAGCTTTCCGCGCAAGCGGTCGCTGAACACGGCGGACGGTTTCTTGCGCGCGGTGGCAGGATGCAAGTACTCGAAGGCGCGTGGCAACCGGTGCGTGCGGTGATCGTCGAGTTTCCGTCTTTTGAAGCGGCTAGCGCATTTTACGATTCCGAAACCTACCGCCAGGCACGGGCAGCGCGACAGGGCCACGCCGAGTACGACATGCTGGTCGTGGAGGGCTTGCCGACGTGACAGCCAAGGCCATGTCCATGCTGATGGGCTATGTCTCGGCACACTTCCGTTCTTAGGGAGGCAGGTGCTCTAACCGTACCGGTTTGGTCCACAGCGAGCAGGACCGACTCAATCGAATCGTTGCAACCGTTTTCATTCTAGGAGCTTCAAATATGACTGCCATTGTCGATGTCATCGCGCGCGAAATTCTCGATTCGCGCGGAAATCCGACCGTCGAAGCCGACGTGCTGCTGGAATCAGGTGTGCTGGGTCGCGCTGCGGTGCCTTCCGGGGCTTCCACCGGCTCGCGTGAGGCGCTAGAACTGCGCGACGGCGATGCCCGCCGCTATCTGGGCAAAGGGGTGCTCAAGGCGGTGGAGAACGTCAATACCGAGATCTGTGAGGCGCTCCTGGGACTGGACGCCGAAGACCAGGCCAACATCGACCGCACGCTCATCGAGCTCGACGGCACCGAGGACAAATCGCGCCTCGGGGCCAACGCCATTTTGGCTGTGTCGATGGCAGTGGCCAAAGCCGCGGCGGAACAAGCGGGTTTGCCGTTGTATCGCTATTTGGGTGGGGCAGGGCAGAAAGTCATGCCGGTGCCGATGATGAACGTGATCAACGGCGGGGCGCACGCCAACAACAGCCTCGATATCCAGGAATGCATGATCATGCCAGTGGGCGCGACGTCGTTTCGCGAAGCGTTGCGCTGTGGTGCCGAGGTGTTTCATCACCTCAAAAAGATTATCGACAAGCGCGGTATGCCCACCACCGTCGGTGACGAAGGTGGTTTCGCGCCCAATGTCAAGAATACCGAAGAAGCGTTGCAGCTCATCCTCGAAGCAGTATCTGCTGCCGGATATGAACCCGGGCGCGACGTGCTTCTCGCGCTCGATTGCGCCAGTTCCGAGTTCTACCGCGACGGGCAGTATGTGCTCGAAGGCGAAGGATTGACGCTGTCCTCGGCCGGGTTTGCTGACTATCTGGCCACTTTGGTGGACAAGTTCCCGATCGTCTCGATCGAAGACGGTATGGCCGAAGGCGACTGGGACGGCTGGAAACTGCTGACTGAACGGCTGGGCGACAAGGTCCAGCTGGTGGGCGACGATCTGTTTGTGACCAACACGCGGATTCTCGCCGAGGGGATTGCGCGCAGGATTGCCAACTCGATCCTCATCAAGGTCAATCAAATTGGCACGATCACCGAGACGATCGCCGCCATCGAGATGGCCAAGCGCGCCGGCTACACCGCGGTGGTGTCGCACCGATCGGGAGAGACCGAGGACGCGTTCATCGCCGATCTGGCGGTGGGGCTGTCGACGATGCAGATCAAGACCGGCTCGCTGTCGCGCTCGGATCGCATCGCCAAGTACAACCAGCTGCTGCGCATCGAAGAGGATTTGGGGGATACCGCACAGTATCCCGGCGTGGCGGCGTTTTATCAGTTGCGTCAGGGCTGATCGGGGGTGCGCGTCGGCGTGGGTGCTCTGGGCTGATCCGGATGACTGGAGTATCTTTCTCGAGATGCTTTTGCCGGTGAGTCATTCGGATAAACGCTCAGGTGCGCACGCCAGCTCCCTGGACAAGGACAGCCATGCTGGTGACGCTCCTGAGGGTGGCGCTGGTGCTGTTGCTGCTGCTCTTGACGCACCAGCTGTGGTACGGTGAAGGCGGGATCCTGCGTCGCAACGCGCTTCAAGCGCGCATTGCCGAGTTGCAGCAGCAAAACGAGGCGCTGGCGCAGCGCAACGAGCGGTTGGCCGCCGAGATCCGCGAGCTCAGGGAAGGCGGGCCGGTGGTCGAAGAGCACGCTCGGCGACTGTTCAACTGGGTGCGTGAGGATGAGCTGCTGTTCTTGTTGCCCCGCCCGGCGACGGGGCAGTAGGCGCATCGAGCGCCTCAACAAACCCTCTGGCGTGATCGGCACTGAGCGGCGAAGGGCTTACTTGCTATCGATGCGGCGCAACGTGGCGCGGTAGCGCGCCGCGGCTTTGAGGTAATGCGCAGCGTTCTGGCGCAGCGCCGCGACGTCCGCATCGCTCAAGGTGCGCACGACGCGTCCCGGTGAACCGACCACCAGGCTGCGGTCGGGGATCACCTTGCCTTCGGGCACTAGGGCGTTGGCGCCGATCAGGCAGTCACGGCCGATCACCGCGTGGTTGAGGATCACCGCATTGATGCCGATGAGCGACCCGTCGCCGACGGTGCAACCGTGCAGCACGGCCATGTGACCGACCGTGACGTGCGCACCGATGGTCAGCGGCACACCTTCGTCGTTGTGCAGAATCGCGCCGTCTTGAATGTTGGTGCCTTCACCCACCGTGATCGGAGCGTTGTCGCCGCGCAGTACCGCGCCGAACCACACCGAGACGCCGGCGGCCAAGCGCACGTCGCCGATCACCGTGGCGTTGTCGGCAATCCAGACATCGGCAGCGAGGTGCGGTATTTTGTCGCCCAGAGCGAAAACGGCCATGATCGTCCATCCGTTGGGGGATGTGGCATTATAACCGAGTACGACACTCAGGAATCGGAAACGACACGATGTTGGCCTATCGGCATGGATTTCACGTCGGCAATCACGGCGACGTACTCAAGCACTGGATCCTCATCGAAGCGCTCGCCGCGCTCAACCGCAAAGACAAACCGTGGACCTATTACGACACGCACGCCGGTGCCGGCAGGTATGCGCTGCACCGGCGACTGGGCGGGCGTTTCCCCACGGAATGGCGCGAGGGCATCGCTCGCCTCTGGGAACAGCGGGCGCAGGCGCCGGCTGCGTTGCGGCGTTACCTTGCCACCCTCGCCGCATTCAACGAGCGCGATCGCCTGGTGCGCTATCCCGGGTCGCCGGCTCTGGCACGCCACCTGGCACGCCCCGAGGTCGGTGACCGCTTGTGGCTGTGTGAACGACATCCCAGCGATTTTGCGGTGCTCTTCCGGCGCTACGAAAAAGACCCGCTCGTGCGTTGCGTTGCCGGGGATGGCTTTACCCTGGCGCCGCGCGCGATGCCACCGGCGGTGCGCCGCGGCCTGGTGATGATCGATCCCTCCTACGAACTTGCCCGCGATTACGTGGCGACAGTACAAACGGTGCGAGCGGTGCGGACGCGTTTTCCGCAGGCGGTGGTGATGGTGTGGTATCCGCTGTTGAAGCGCTTTGAAGTACCGCAAATGGTGCGGCGGTTGCGCAATGTCCTACCCGAGGACCATCTGTGGGTGGAATTGCAGGTCAAAGCGCCGCCGCAAGAAGGGTGGGGGATGTACGGCAGCGGTGTGGTGGTGATCCAGCCGCCGTTTGGGCTGAGCGAAACGATCGCCGCCGGCGTGCCGTGGCTCAAAACGGTGCTGGCGCAGGACGAGTCGGCACGCGTGGCGTGGGAAGCAAAGGAGGCGTAAAGCGGGCGACGCGGCACGAAGGATTTGTCGTCGGGTTGCAGCGGGATAGGAATAAAGCCGGGGAAGCAGGAAAGGAAAACAGCACAACAAAAACCCCTTCCCTCGACGGCAAAGGAAGTCAACGGGGACACGCACCTTGGCGCCGATGCTTGCCTCAGTCCCGATGCGCAATAGGACTAGAAAACACCAGCGTGCCGTCGCGCCGCATCATCAAATTGTCCCGGCTGATCAAGTCGGGTAAGAGTTTGTACTGTTCCGCGAATTGCGCCAACGCTTCGATCGCCTCGGCAAGCGTTCCTTGTACGAGCGGCGGCTGCAGTTGTGTCATTTGTTTGAGCGCCAACCGCCCCATGCGCCATCCCAACTCTCCCCACTGCTGGCACATCTCCCAATACACCTGCGTCAGCCGCGCGGCCAGCTCACCGGCAGGGGTGCGTGCGGGAATCGGGTACAGGCGTTCCATTTCGAACAAGTGCATCGGTAAGCCTTGTCCGGTGCGGCCGATGATGCCGTGGTAAGCGTGGATGATCGGGAAATGCACGCCTTGCGGGCGATCCTCGGCCGCATAAAGCTGAAATACGTCAGGGTCGGTGATGATCTTATACACGCGCTCGTTGCCGGCATCGAGCACGATGCTGTGCCGCCCGCGCGCCAGCTCCGGTTTCCCTTGCAGCAACGGATGATCCGGCAAGGGGTCACGAATCGTCGCGCTGGCATCCTGGGTTGGTGTCGTCATTGTCGTCTGCCTCCCGGTTTTGTATTTCAATCATATCACGGGCCAAGCGTTGGGCGCGGCTGCTGGGGGTTTCCAAAGTGATTCTTCCCAGTTTGCCCTCACGAAAGTCCTGTAGCACCCCTTGCGCCGCTTTTTCGGTATCGAGTAGGCCACCGGCCAATACGCAGCCGCGCCGACGCGCGATCATGACCAACCACTCGTGCGCCAGCATCGCCTCGGGCGGGGAAAGACGGTAGCGTTCGCACAAGCGATCCCCATAGCCCTCCTCTTGCAACACCATGATGAGCGCCTGCGCCACTTCGCTGTCGGTGACCGCATTGCGCCCGATCGCGTGGCACGCCGCAAGCAAAAAGCCGTCGCTGTCGTGTGCGATTTTCGGCCACATCAGGCCGGGGGAGTCGAAGAGCACGCAGCTTGGAGAAAGCTCGTAGCGCTGCAGCGCTCTGGTCACCGCCGGTTCGTCGGCCACTTTCGCCGCTTTGCGCCCCAGCAGCGCGTTGATGAGGGTGGATTTGCCAACGTTGGGAATGCCGGCGATCAACAGCCGCAGGGGTTTCAACGCCGTGCCACGGTGCGGCGCGAGCGCCTGCGCGGCGGGAACCACACGGCGCACCTCGGCCGGGCGGTGCGCTGAAATTGCCAGGGCCTGCGTCTGTGGTTCCCGCGCAAGCGCCTGCAACCACTGGCGCGTGCGCGCTGGGTCCGCAAGATCGGCTTTGTTGAGCACCTTGAGCGTCGGCTTGCCGCGCTCGCGCCACATTGCTTCGAGCATCGGGTTGCGGCTCGCGGCAGGTATGCGCGCATCGAGCACCTCGATGAGCACGTCAATGTCGGCCAGCGCTTGGCGTAACTTGCCGCGCGCCGCATGCATGTGGCCGGGGAACCATTGAATCGAGGGCATAACGCTTTTGCCGTGAATCGTGCAAAAGCGCTATGTTAACCGCAAAATGCCAGGCTACCAGCATCCAGCAGGGGTGCGTTGTCCAGTTTGGTTGACCGCCAGCGGCGAGCAGGCGGTGTCGCGCGCCGCCTGCGCCCCTTGCGCGATGGCCTGGAGGGTGTAAGCGCTTTGGGTGGGGTTGCCAGAGAACTGGAAGGTGTAAAAGTTAGCCAAATCGTTCCGACACTGGGTATTGGGCAATACCGCGCCCGTGTAGCGCATGTTGGTCGTATAGTAACGTTCCATCCACTGCGCCAGCTCCATCAGGCACGCCTGCGCCGCCGCGCGACGGGTGCGGACGACGTGGTTTTGGTAAGATGGGTAAGCAATCGCCGCGAGGATGCCGATGATCACCACCACGATCATTACCTCAATGAGAGAGAACCCGCGCATTTTCATGTCGAATTCCTCAGGTACGCAACGAAGAACCAGTTTCGACGAATCGGATGCCCATCGGTTCCTACTCGATCAGAAGTTTCAAATATCAAATTTACCCGCACTGCAACGACCTGTGACCAATCGTTGATTTGACTGGCGTCGACGTAATCGACAGCGCCGCGACGCAAAAAGCGCAGTTGCATGTCGGTAACTCCGTCGACGAATTCTTCAGCATTACCATCGTTTTCTATACGGTAGAGCGATGTGCCGCCGCGAGGGTTGTTGCCTATGTACCAGGCAGTGGAGGAGAGACGACTGATGAATCCGTTGGTGAAAGGATATTCTGGTGGATCAGGGTTTCCAGAGGGTTGTCCACAATTCGGTGGAACGGGAAAGCCCAGTTGTTTGCTACAGTTCCCTGGAAATACACTCCCTCCCGTTTGGTGAACGATCGTGCGATTATTCGCGTTGGCGTTAGTGACTTGAAAAATCGCCGCTTGTCTGAAATCACAAGCTAGAACGATATTACCAGGATTTAGGTCATGATTGGGATGCGTGACGTGAAATACCGCTGAATTGAGATTGTGGCTTTTGATTTCAAGAGGAGCATCATCCAGCCCCGTTGCACTGCGGATCACCAAAGCTTCTGTCCCGGCAACGCGCTGAGAAGGAGCTGACCCGAAAGGGCGGGGAAAGGTGTTATCAACACCGGTGTAGCCGCGGATGGGTTCTTGGGCACTCCAGTTCGACCACCAATTGTTCGAGGCATTGTTCAACACATTCGCAACCCTTGTCGTTTGGCTGCAAGGGATGCCGCCTGCTTCACGGATCGCCCGGCTCATCCATTCATAGGCGGAACGGGCATTTTCTTGGATTCTCGCCAGGTTTTCGTTGGCACGGTAGGTTTGCTGGTTGGAAAGGAAAACGCCAATGACTCCTCTTGAAACCAAAAGTCCAAGCACCAATGCGATCATCAATTCCACGAGCGTAAAGCCACTTACGCTTCTTCGGAACGTGTTGCGAGAAGATGTGCGTCCGTCCATAGCCGATATCCTATGGTTCATCGCAGCTGTTGCCAACCGATGCGTCTGGCTGACTCATCCAAGTCCAAGCTGGGGACGTTTTTCGACCCATCGGGCTCGATATTTTTTCGGCCAATGGTTATGATTTTACCTCCGCCTGTGGACACGCCACTTCCGGGCACGGGTTGCTCCCCAACCGTGATGAAATCGTTCATATTAAAGTTTTCGTCTAGATTGAGATCAAAGACAGTGTCTGGTAACCGTCCGCCGGTAGTCAGATCAAAATCCATCAAGAAACCACGCCGCCCACCGGTGCAGGGATCGGGGTCGAGGATGGTAGTGAAAAAACGAACGCGTTTGGGATTGGTTCCCAGGGTTTCTGCCGGGTAGATCACCCTTTCTCCCGGTTCGACATCGAGATCGAGGTACCACCCCAAATGCGTGTCGCGGTTAAGGACATGGTTGGAAAGCACCCGAACTTGTCTTTCTCCGATCGGTGTGTTGACTGTAACCTGCGCCTGAATTTCCTGACGCAAAAGCTGGCTGCGGGAAATCGTGGCGCTGAAGGGAGTAACGGGATCGAATATCCCATACAGGCTTTGCACCTGAGTGCTGGTGCGATCAGACAGAAACCACATCGAGCCCGTGCCGAACGCGATCACGGCCGTGCTTTCATCGAGCACGTGCGCCCCCGGCTTGGCGGTGATGGGTTGGGGATTGCCACTTGGGTCTCGGGCTTCGAACAGTTTTCGCACAGTGTTAGAGCGTATATCAAATATCCACAGGTTGCCCTGTAGATCGCCCGCATAAACGCGCTCTGCTTTTCCGTCTCGGCTCGGCCAATCGGTCACAAGCGGC
>FWPV01007457.1_pt1 | contig 14182 bp, 10 predicted proteins | sample 2228371 | NCBI WGS metagenome assembly FWPV01 (sample SAMEA103939776, study PRJEB20133) | metagenome
CAAATCCCAGAAGAGAACATCCGGCTGGCCGCGATCGGTTCAAGCGAGGTGACCGTTGGTAAAAGCCCGGACGGCCAGGATATCTACCTTCCCATCCCGGGGCGAATCCAGACCGTGGTCCATGAAATCTTTCCGTCCAGCCGCGCGGAAGGCGGAATGACCGGCACAGAGCTCGTCCTGGCGGAAAATTCCCGGATCAGGGTCGTCAACGAGACCGGCCAGCCGGGTCTGGCCGGTCAAACCGCGAACATGCTGAAGCAGCACGGGCTGAACGTCGTTGAGGCTGTCGAAAGCGGGGAAAAGCGGGCCTACACCCGACTCGTGGATCAGGTGGATGATCCTTACACCCTCCGTTTTCTGGTGGACCTGCTGAAGATCCGGCCGAGCGAGATCTGGATCCAGCTGGCGCCGTTCGGGAACGAGGATATGGTGATCATTCTGGGAGAGGATTGGGCTCAGGCAGGCGTGATATCCCAAGAATAAGCGCTAACCGCTGCGCCGAGCATTCAAAAAACGGTGGACACCAGCTTCTGGTCAGCGTTTAATAGGAACACGGCGCAGACTGCGCCCGCCGGTTTGGGGAAGGGGTCCGGTTAAACCCTGGTCAGCCTCCCCAGCCCGCTGATGCTGGTCTGCAGGTGCGGCTCGCCCTTGTACTGCACCCCGCCCAGGCCAGAGATGCGCACGTCCAGCTCGCCGCTCACATTCACCGCCGCGCCGCCCACGCCGGAGACGTGCACTTTGCCGTGCTTGGTTTCCAGCCGCAGCGCCTGGTAGCTGCCCGTCCCGCTCAGCTCGACTTCCTGCGCCTCGGCGTTTCCCTCCAGCTCGATCTTTCCAGCTCCAGAGAGGTTCACCCTCAGGTCGTTGCTGGTCAATCCGCCGATCTCGATCGAGCCCGCTCCGGAAAGCTGGAGCGACAGATTCGGCGCATCCAGCCGCTCGGCGCGCATTTTCCCTGCGCCGAGCACTTCCAACCCGGTCACCTGGCGCATCTGCAGGTTCAATCGGATTGGACCGCTGGAAAGCTGCCCCAGGCCGACGCTCAGCCGGTTGAACCAGTCGCCCTTGACGCTGATCACCAGCCGCCCGTCGATTACATCCGTTTGAATGCGCGGGAGCACGTCTTCTTCCGCTTCGATCCAGAGCGTTTCGCGCTCCCCCTGGGTGATGGTCACCTCGCCGATATCTTTCAGAACCACCCGATCGAACCCGGAAACCGCCCGCTCTTCTATTTTCCGCATGCCCTTTCTCCTTTATGACTTTCTGACATCATACGACATAATGACCAGCTCGTGCCGCTGGTACCATCCCGCCTGCCGCCAGAAGGCGATCCCGTCCTCATTCGATCCGTAGACAAAAATGTGGGCCTTGTCAATCCCTTCGCCGGCCAGGGCCGCTATGCAGGCCTCCGAAAGCTGACGGCCAATCCCTTTCCGCCGGTATTCAGGATCGACCGCCAGGTGGTGCAGATATCCGCGCCGCCCGTCGTGCCCGCACAGCACCGCTCCGACCAGCCGCTTCCCGTCCCAGGCGGTGAAACTCAGCCCGGGGTTGCGGGCCAGGTAGGCGCTCATCCGCTCAGGCGAGTCGGCGGCGCTCAAGCCAATTCCTTCGGAACGCTTCCAGAGATCCATCACCTGGTCGAAGTGATTCATATCAAAATCCTGGATTGTGATGCTCATTTCTTCTCTTCCTGAATTTGGATTGCTCAACCTCTGCTCTCGGGTGTCGGCAAAGCCGGCTTTGGAAACAACCTCATTTTACGCCAGTTCGCTAAAAAACCGTGAAAACCCCCGGCCTGCATTCGACGGGCTGAGGTGAACCGGCTTCACGAAATCTACATAAAATTGTTATTGACTGAGGATGATCGAGGAAAGGTGCCGCAAGCTTTCCCCCGTATCTCTTTCCCCGATTTGACGTCATATCAAGTGAAAGTGACCCATGGGAGCTCATCCGGAAGACCTGCTTGAACGTGCCCGGCAGTTCGATATGGAAGCTCTGGCTGTCATTTACGACACGTACAGCCCGGGCATCTACCGATATGCGATGCGGCTGCTGGGCGACGAACAGCTGGCCGAGGACTGCACCGCTGATACTTTTCAGCGCTTCCTTCTGGCGCTGCGCTCCCGGCGCGGTCCTGACCTCCATTTACAGGCGTATCTTTACCGCATCGCCCACAACTGGATCACCGACCACTACCGCAGAGCACGCGCCCGTGAGCTCCCTCTGAGCGAAACCGCGGCCGACCACCAGACGGATCCCGCGGGTAAAGCCGAAGAACAAATCAAGGCGCAAAGAGTTCGCTCCATGCTGTTCAAACTCACCCCCGATCAACGCCAGGTGATCCTGCTCAAGTACTACGAAGACTGGGATACCGAAGCGATCGCGCGGGCGCTGAATAAACCAGTCGGCGCAGTAAAAGCCCTCCAGCACCGCGCGATCCGGCAGCTCAAGAAAATGACAGGCGAGTCATGAAACCAAAAACCAAGGAAAGCCCAATGGAACCCCTCGATCCGGATATCAAGCGCCGTTTGGATATCCTCCGCGACGTTCCCGACCGCAGCAGACCCCGCGCCTCACGAGGCCGGGCGCAGTTCCTCTACCAGGCTCAGGAAATGCGCCAGGCCGTAACGAATCGCGGCGGCGCGCGTCATAAAGGGTGGATCGTCCTCCCACTTTTCAGAAAAAAGGAGCCCGTTCGCATGAGTACCCTGGCAACCATCCTCGTCATTCTCAGCCTTGTTTTCGGCGGTTCCACCGCCACCATCGCTGCAGCCCAGTCCGCGTTGCCGGATCAGCCCCTGTACCAACTCAAGCTGGTCTCGGAAGACGTCGGCGAAAAATTGGCCTTTGAAAATCAAATCCGCTTTGAACTCGCCCTGCAATTCGCCAGCCGCCGCCTGGCCGAGATGGAAAAATTGATGTTGAAAGGCGAGACGCCGCCGGAAGAGGTCCTCACCCGCTACCAGAACCAGATGCAGAACGCCCTGCGCCTGGCAGCCAACATGCCGGAAGAAGACTTCACCCCGGCCCTTCTCCGCCTGCGTGAGACGCTGCGCCAGCAGGAACAGATCGTTCGCCGTCTACAGGAGCTGCAGCCCGGCTTGCCGCTGGTCAAACAGCTTATGGCGATGATCCAGACCCGCCTGCAGCTCGCCGAGAACGGCTTGCAGGATCCGCTGGAGTTCCGCAACCAGGTCCGTACCGGGCAGGGCGAGGACTTCACTCCTCCGCAGGGAGACGGCTTCACCCCTGGTGACGGCGTACCGAACGGCGGTCCGGGCGGGGTCGAGCCCCCGGGTCCTGGCAACGGTTACAGCGACGGCAACAACAACCCCTGGACCGGCGTGTCGCCTGAGCCCGGCTCCGGGTTCAGCCAGGAGGGCGGCAACCCCTGGACGGATGATGCCCCCACGCCCGCCAGCGGTTACGGTCCCGGAGGTGGGAACGGCGATAATCCCTGGACAGAGGGAACCCCAACGCCTGGCAGCGGTTACGGAGGAGCAAGCGGTACTGGCCCGGGACCTAAATAATATAAAATTTCTGATTTTCTCCCGCCAGCCAGGAGGTTCACTCCTGGCTGGTTTTCATATAAGGGGCAGCCGTCCTCTTCCGGCCGAAGATCAGCGGCAGTAGCGGCAGAGCCGCCAGGTTGATCAGGGCGAGGAGAATGAAGGATCTGGAAAAAGACAGACTGTCCACCATCATCCCCGCCGCTGCCAGGCCGATTCCCGTGCCAATGTTGGCGACCGCCATCAGCAGCGAGAACATGGAGGCGGCGATTCGCGGGTCGGTGCGTTCCATGGACACCGCAAAGTAAACGGTTTCATAAAAACCGTAGGCGACGCCAAACAACGCCACCAGCGGCCAGGCTTGCCATCCCTGCCGGGTGAACGCCAGCAGAAAAATCGCGGCGAACGAGACCGCCGCGGCTCGCTCGACCGACCTGCGCCGGCCCCAGCGGTCGGCCAGCCTGCCGCCTGCCAGCGACCCGGCGACCACGCCCAGCCCCCAGACGGTCGTCACCAGCCCTGCCCGAGCCAGCCCAAAACCGAACTGTTCCTGAAGGAAGGGGTTGACGAGTTCATTAGCTCCGTTGATCACCAGCGAGTACAGCGCCCCCAGCATCGCGAGAGCGATGATCGGCAGGCGGGTGAAAGCACCAAACGCCTTCCAATCGAACATTTGCTCGGGCCGTCGCGCCGCTTCCTTTACCCTGAGGACCAGAGGAACCGGCATCAGGGTGAGAACGGCGAGCGAATAAAAAGCCGCGGCCCAGGACGTGCGCTCCGCCAGCAGACCGATCACCGCGGAGATCAGCACAATCCCCAGCGCCCTCCCGCCGACCATAAATCCCTGAATCGTCCCCTGCTCATTTTTTGGCGTCGTATCCAGAGCCAGCCCATCGGTGCAGGTGTCATACAGGGCCTGTCCGCTCATCAAGGTGAATGCGAGAAGCGCGAACAGCCAGTACTGGGTGCCCGGGTCGATCTGCGGCGCCGCTACCAGGCAGGCTGCCTGGACCGCCAGGCCGATCAGGATATACGGCTTGCGGTGACCCAGATGGAAGAGATTGACCCGGTCGCTCAACATCCCGAGAAAGATCTTCAAGACGAACGGGATCAAGCCGATCGTCCCCACCAGACCGATCTGGCTCATGCTCAGGTCGAACTGGAGCAGGTAGAGCGCGTTTAAGGCCGTGAAATAGCTTAAAACGGCTCCCTGAGCGAAGTAGAGCATGGCGAACATGGCGTAACGCGAACTCTTGGGTAGGTTCATAAGGATCACCTGGCCAGCCTGAATTTATCCATGTACATGGAATGGATTGAGTATAGAGATTTCGCGCTCCAGCGTCAACCGCGGAGGCGTTGGATTTCCCCGTTCTAAACGGCGCGATCCTTGCACAAAAAATGACTTTAAAGTATAGTCAACAGCGCATAGATTATCACTCAGCCCCCGGGAACTGAACCAATGCAGATGACACATACCGAAAAGCCGCAGCAACCCCCGACTTCCTGGCTGGACAGGCCTGTGTTCCGCTCCCTGCCGGTCTTCCGCATCGAAACGCTGATCATCATCCTGATCCTCGTCTTGGCGGTTTTCAGCCGCTTCTACATCCTCGGCAACCGGGTGATGAGCCACGACGAAGTCAATCACGTCGTACCTTCCTGGGAACTGTACCAGGGCCAGGGTTACCGCCACGACCCGATCACCCACGGTCCGCTGCAATTCCACCTGGTTGCGCTTTCCTACTTCCTCTTCGGGGACAACGACTTCACCTCGCGCATTCCGGCTGCCCTTTTCAGCATCGCCACGGTTGCTTTTGTCCTTTTCGCTTTCCGCCGCTACCTCGGACGGATAGGGGCGCTGATCGCCGGATTTTTATTCCTGATCTCGCCCTACATGCTCTTCTACGGCCGCTACACCCGGAATGAGGTTTTTGTCGCTCTCTTCGGCGCGATCACCCTTTACACAATGTTGAGGTACCTCGAGAAAGGTGAAACCTGGACACTGTATGGATTGACCGCGGCGACCGCGCTGCAATTTACCACCAAAGAAACCTCGTACATCTACACAGCGCAATTCCTCCTTTTTCTCGCATTTCTCTTTATGGTTCGGGTGGCGCGCGGGGAGTGGTCGGAAGATAAACAGCGGCGCTCTTTCACGCTGCTGCTGGGCGGCGCGATGCTGCTACTCATCGCCACAATCGGCCTGGCGGCCTACAACGCAGTCGCAGTCAAACCGGCCGGGGGTGAGGAAACCCCCGCTCCCGCCCCAGGGCTGCTGCCCACCCAGACCGCCGAGATGATCACGATCCTGGCCGCGCTGATTCTCGGCGTCTGGGCGGTCGTCCTGCTGCTGCGCTTCTTCGGCTGGGAGAAGCTCAAACAGGAGCGCTCATTCGATCTGCTCATCCTGATCGGCACGCTGATCCTGCCTCAGCTGACGGCTTTTCCGGTTAAGATGATCGGCAAATTCCTGGGTTTAAACTGGAGTCCGCAGGATTACACCACCCCCGGTCTCCTGCGCACCGGCAGCTTTTTAGTCGTCATCACCCTGATCGCGATCGTCATCGGATTGAAATGGAAGCCGAAAGTATGGCTGATCAGCGCCGCGCTGTTCTACGGTATCTTTACCGTGTTTTACACCACGTTCTTCACCAACGGGCTGGGGTTCTTTACCGGGATTGTGGGTTCGCTGGGTTACTGGCTCGACCAGCAAAGCGTTCAACGCGGAACGCAGCCCTGGTATTTTTACGCGTTAATTCAGGTGCCGGTCTATGAATATTTGGCGGCATTTGGCACCCTGATCGCATGTTATTTCGGGCTGGCGCACAATAAACTGTCCAACCGGCCCGGCGACCGCCTCTCTGCCGAACAGGCAGCCGAAACGGATCTCAGCCAGGAGGCTGGCGAACTGGATCCGGCCGGCGGAAACGCCCATCCAGAAATCCAGGCGGATTTGGCGGACTCAGAAGATCCTCCCGCCGTTCGATCAGACCAACCTCTGCCGGTCCTGGTTTTGCTGATTTTTTGGGCTCTGACCAGCCTGGTCGCTTACAGCCTGGCCGGCGAAAAAATGCCTTGGCTGACGGTGCATATCGCCCTTCCGCTGCTGCTCGCCGCCGGCTGGGGGTTTGGATATCTTTTCGAAACCACTCCCTGGCACAAGCTGGCGGAAAACAGGGCCTGGCTGTCCGTTGTCCTGCTTCCCGTCTTTTTGACCTCGCTGTTTGGCGTGCTGGCCGGGTTTCTCGGCGATAACCCGCCCTTCCAGGGCAATACGCTCGACCAATTGCGGGCAACCAGCAATTTCATGTTCTCGGTCATCGCCCTGGTTCTATCCAGCTGGGGCATCAGCCGGTCGCTGCGCGAGTGGAACTCCCGCGAAACATTGAGACTGGTCACCGTGGCGCTCACCGCAGTCATGGCAGTGTTGACCATCCGGGTCGCTGTGTCTTCATCCTATATCAACTACGACAACGCCAAAGAGTTTCTGGTTTATGCCCACGCTGCCAGCGGTCCAAAAGAGGTGTTAAAACAGGTCGAGGAGATTTCCCGCCGCACCACGGGCGGTAAAAATATTCAGGTGGCCTACACCGACGACGCCCTCTACCCCTACTGGTGGTATTTCCGCGACTACCCCAACAAACGCTGGGTGTCGGACAATCCCACCCGCGATCTGCGCGATTTCGCGCTGATCGTCGCCGGCGATGAAAACCTGAGAGAACTCGATTCGATCACCAGAGGCAATTTTATCTCTTTCGATTACAAGCGCCTGTGGTGGCCGATGCAGGACTACTATTACCTCAACTGGGAGCGAATCTGGAACACTATCCGCGATCGAAATTTACGCGCGGCGGTCTTTGATATCTGGCTGAACCGCGATTATACAAAATATGCGGCTGTCAAAAACAACGGGAGCTTGACCCTGGAAACCTGGTCGCCGAGCGAAAACCTGCGCTTCTACATTCGCAAGGACATTGTCGCCAAGATTTGGAATTACGGGGCTGCGCCGGAAATCCCGGTGGCCGAAGAAGCGGATCCGTATGAAGCCGGCATGATGACCCTGCCCGCCGACCAGATCATCGGCGCGCCAGGGAACCAGCCCGGCCAATTCCAGGCGCCGCGCGGGATCGCATTCGCTCCAGATGGATCCTTATACGTGGCCGATTCGCGCAACCATCGGATCCAGCATTTCTCGCCCGACGGACAGCTGCTTCATACCTGGGGCAGTTTCGCGGATGCCGCCCAGGGCGCGGCCCCTGGCGGCACCTTCTATGAACCGTGGGGCATCACGGTGGCTCCCGATGGATCGGTGTTCGTCGCAGACACCTGGAACCACCGCATTCAGAAGTTCACCGCAGACGGTCAGTTCCTGACGACCTGGGGTTACTTTGGCCAGGCGGAAGCGCCGGACGCCTTCTGGGGACCGCGCGATGTCGCGATCGATGCCGCGGGGCGACTCTACGTGACCGATACCGGCAATAAACGGGTCGTCATTTTCGACCAGAACGGCAATTATATTTCACAATTCGGCCGGGTCGGATTCGATCCAGGAGAGTTTGACGAACAGGTCGGTCTGGCGGTCACCCCGGACGGCGAAATCTATATCACCGACACCTGGAACCAGCGCATCCAGGTCTTCACCTTCGACGAAACCACCCTGCAGGGTATCTACCTGCGCTCCTGGGATGTTTCCGCCTGGAGCGGTCAATCAATTGAAAACAAGCCTTACATCGCGGTGAACGCCCGCGGGCACGTCTTCGTCACCGATCCGGAAAACTTCCGCGTGCTCGAATTCACCGGTACCGGCGAATACGTTCGCGGCTGGGGCGGTTACAGCCCGTCCAGCGACGGATTCAGCCTGCCTTCAGGCATCGAGGTGGATGCTGAAGGGCACATCTGGGTGAGCGACGCCGGCAACAACATCGTACTTCGCTTCACCCTGCCGGAAGAGGGGCAGCCAGGAATCCAATAACAGAAAATCCGCTCGAGCGGCAAACAGGGCAGGCGCAATGCCTGCCCTGCTGATCTTACTTGCGGCTGAGCGCGGATCTGCCCCCTCCGTTTGGGCCTTCGCGCCGCTCAACCGGGCGCCAGAGAGGATGAATCCGGCCTCAGGCAGATCAGTGATGCTTGCTTTCGCGAAAGATCAAACCGAGAATGAAGCTGACCACGCTTACGATCAACGCGCCCAGGAACGCTCCCAGCAGCCCGTTGACCTCAAAGCCGACGCCGAACTGGTTGCCGATCAAACCGGCCAGCCAGAACATCGCCATGTTGACCAGCAGCGTACCCAGCCCCAGGGTCAGAATGATGATCGGGCAGCTCAGCGCCATCACAACCGGGCGGATGATCGCGTTGACCAGACCAAAGATCAGCGCCAGCCAGATGAAATCCAGCCAGTTATCGGTGCTTGGAAACAGATAAGTCCCGTTCAGCAGCGCCACAGCAGCATACAACGCAACCGCATTAATCAGCAACTTAATGATGATCCTCATGATGCTTCTCCTCCTTTCGCGGATGAGTGCGGATGTTCCATCCATATTAACGTATTCTGTTTTGAAAAGTCGCACATTTCAAACGCATTTTCCGCGCGGTAAGCGGGATAATTGACTGAAAGCGGGCGCTTCACTGGCAGCCAGCGTCGGATTTGCCCAAGCAGCAGCGCGATGGCCTGCTCTTCATAATCGGGATGGCATGCAATCCATAACATATCGGCGTACAGGTTGGTCGGCTCCCAGGCGACCGAGCCGATCAACTGGCTGCGGTTGTATCCGCCCAGGTGAACCAAGCGCTGGTCCTTAAGGAAGCGCCAGAATTCCCGGACAAAACCCGGCCTGAATTTCCCTTTGTTAAAGCGGAAGTTCCAGGATACCTCCGGCGGATAACTGCGCTCCAGCCAGTCAGAAATCAGCGGCCAGTCGCGCCCGTGCAGAGGCTGCACGCGATATTCGTCGGATATCTCAGCCGTTCTCGTGGAACTGCCAGATTCAGCCTGCCAGGTGGTCCTGCGGGTGCGCTCGATGAAACCGATTGAGCGGTAAAGGTCCTGGGCCGGCCAGTTGTCATCCCGGACGTGCAGCCAGACTGAGTCCGCCCCGTTCGCCCAGGCGTGTGCCATTCCTTTTAAAGTCAGCGCCCGGGCGATCCCCCTCCGGCGGAAAGCCGGATGAACCGCGACGTTGGCAATCAAGAAAATGCGCATGGGGCGCTGCATGAACGGGATCAGGGTTAGATTGCCGATAATCCTGCCCTCTTCTTCCCATACGTATCCCTGCACAGGCGGTCTGCCGCCCCCAACGGCATTCCCTCCGGGGGTGTAAAAGGTTTGGCTCCTGGCAATGCGGCGGATATGGCGCAGATAATCCCGTCCATCGGCATCCATGCTTTCGGCAAAGCATAGCTCGACCAGGTCAGCCACAGCCAGGAGGTCGCTTCGCGAGCGCAGCGGCCGAATATTATCCACGGGATCGCGCGGCGTTCCGTCCATCTCAAATATTGTACACCAGATCAACAATGCCTCCTGAAAACTGCCTGGAGGTTATGCAGATAAACGAAGCGGGAGCGGCTTCTGGATTACAATAAAGACAAAGAAGGCAAGTATCTTGCACAGCAATCCGGATGAACCGACCGACACATCCTTAGAAACCGCCGCTCCATTGATAAATATCTAACAGTTCATTTGCGGATCGTTAACAGGCGAATGCTATAATTCGATAAATAGCCTCAGTGTTCCTGAGGAAAAGAGGACATCCATTATGATGCGATTTGATCGTTTTACCGAGCGCGCGCAGGAGGCTGCTCAGCGGGCAGCTGAAATTATTCAGAGATACGGACACAACCAGATCGACACCGAGCACATTCTCCTGGCGCTGATCGAGCAGCCTCAGGGAGTCATTCCCCAGATCCTCGAAATCTTGAAAGTGGATCCCTCTACACTCTCTGAGCGGCTCGACTATATCCTGCGGACCAGCCCGAAGGCGAGCATCTTCGGCGGAGGCGCCGGGCAAATCTTCATTACCCCGCGCGTCAAGCGCATCGTTGACCTTGCCAATGAAGAGGCCAGCCGGCTCAAGGATGAATATATTTCCACCGAGCACATCTTCCTCGCTATCCTCAGCGAGCGGAATACCCCTGCCTCGCGCCTGCTGGAAGGTGCGGGCATCAACCGAGAGAGAGTTCTGGACGCGATCAATCAATTGCGCGGAGGACAGCGCGTCACCGACCCGCAGGCCGAAACACGCTACCGCACCCTTGAAAAATATTCGCGCGATCTGACCACGCTGGCCCGTGAAGGAAAACTCGACCCGGTCATCGGCCGCGACACGGAAATCCTGCGGGTGATGCAAATCCTCTCCCGGCGAACCAAGAATAACCCGGTTCTGATCGGCGAAGCCGGCGTCGGGAAAACAGCGATTGTCGAAGGCCTGGCCCAGAAAATCGCTTCCAACGATGTGCCGGAAATTCTGATAGGCAAAAAAGTGATCGCCCTGGACCTCGGGGCGATGATCGCCGGCAGCCGCTTTCGCGGAGAATTCGAGGAGAGGCTGAAAGCGGCAATCGAGGAGGTCCAGCATTCCGAGGGCGAGATTATCCTGTTCATCGACGAACTCCACACAGTGGTCGGCGCCGGGGCTGCCCAGGGCGCCATGGATGCGTCCAATATGCTCAAGCCGGCTCTGGCGCGGGGTGAGTTACAGTGCATCGGAGCCACCACGCTGGACGAATACCACAAGCACATCGAAAAAGATTCTGCCCTTGAACGCCGCTTTGCCCCCGTCTATGTTGAAGAGCCGAGCGTCGAGGATACGATCAAGATGCTCAACGGTCTGCGAGACCGATACGAGGCTCATCACAAAGTCCGTTTTTCTGATGACGCCCTGGTCGCCGCGGCGCGGCTGTCCCACCAATATGTCACCGACCGGCACCTTCCGGATAAAGCCATCGATCTGATGGACGAAGCTGCCGCCAAGCTGCGCGTCGCCCTCTTCTCGCTGCCGCCCGAATTGAAGAATATGAAGACCGAGCTGGATAAGCTCCTGGCGGAGGAAGAGCGGGCCGGCATCGAAAGAGACTACGAACGGGCAGCGCGCAAGAAAGCTGAACGCCTGCGCCTGGAAGAAGAATTTAACCAGAAACGGGATGCCTGGGAAGCCGAGCACAAACTCGACGAGGTCGTGGACGTGGACGACATTGCTCAGGTGGTCGCTCAGTGGACGGGCATTCCAGTCAGCCAGATGATGGAAACCGAGGCCGAGCGTTTGCTGCAAATGGAAGATCGACTCAGCGAGCGGGTGATAGGCCAGCAGGAAGCCATCCATGCCATCTCCGACGCGATCCGCCGCGCCCGCGCCGGGTTGAAGGATCCGCGCCGCCCAATTGGATCGTTCATCTTTATCGGGCCGTCGGGGGTGGGGAAAACCGAGCTGGCAAAAGCCCTGGCTGAGTTCATGTTTGGCGACGAAGACGCCATGGTGCGTCTGGATATGAGCGAATACCGCGAGCAGCACACTGTGTCGCGCCTGTTCGGCGCACCTCCCGGTTACGTTGGTTACGAGGAGGGCGGTCAATTGACCGAAGCGGTGCGCCGCCGTCCATACCGGGTCATCCTCTTCGATGAGATCGAAAAAGCCCACCCTGAAGTTTGGAATGCACTTCTCCAAATCCTCGATGACGGACGTTTGACCGATGGGCAGGGGCAGATTGTGGACTTCCGCAACACCGTCCTGATTATGACCAGCAACCTCGGCACAGAGTTCGTCCGCCAGGGTGGCACGCTTGGCTTTCTCCGCGAAGCCGCAAACGACGAGGACCGCGTCCAACACGAAAAGATCGAAAAGGCGCTGAAGAGCACCTTCCGGCCGATTTTCCTCAACCGGATTGACGAGATCATCATGTTCTCGCCGCTCTCGATGGAGCAGATGTACCATATCGTCGATCTTCAAATGAAAGAAGTCCGCGAGCGGATCAAGGAACACGGCCTTGACGTTCGATTGAGTGAGGCGGCCCGCGAGTGGCTGGCTAAAGTCGGCTACGATCCGAGCTTTGGCGCCCGCCCGCTGCGGCGCGCCCTGCAAAAGCACATCGAAAGCCCGCTGTCGATCGCCGTCCTCTCCGGACAGTTCGAGAAGGGCGACCACGTCATCGCGGATTACACCGAAGGCGATAAAGCCCTCACCTTCCGGAAAGCAGAGCCCGAGAAAGCGGTTAAGGAAGAACCCGCCGAAAGTCCGGCAGCCAATTAACCACAGCCGATCTCACGGCGCGCCTGTCGTGGCGGTCTCCTGGCATAGAGCGGTGACCACCGCGATTCCCTGCCGATCATTTCCAAGCCGGTCTGCGAGACCTGGTGATGACGAATTCGGCGCGGTAGGCCTCTGAAAGCAGGACGATCCCGCCCTGCCCCAAACTGCACCGATCATCTCATCATCTTCGCTCAAAAGGCACCGATAAACTTGTGATATACTCTTCCCTTAGCCTGTAAATCACACCTGCAGCAGGCAGATTCAGGAGGAACGCCCATGAAGAAAGCATTAATTACCGGCATCACCGGCCAGGACGGTTCGTACCTGGCTGAGCTTTTACTCTCGAAAGGCTATGAAGTCCACGGGATTATCCGCCGGGCAAGCACCTTCAACACCCGCCGCATCGACCACATCTACCGAGACCCGCACCCCAACGGCGGCGAAGTGCGCCTCTACCTGCATTACGGCGACATTTCGGTCGCCGAGACCCTCTCGAACATCATCTACAACGTCCGCCCGGACGAAATCTACCACCTGGCCGCCCAGAGCCACGTGCGGGTCAGCTTCGACATGCCCGAATATACCGGCGACGTCACCGCCCTGGGGACGACCCGGATCCTCGAAGCGATTCGCAAGTCCGGCTACGAAGAACGCTTTTACCAGGCTTCCTCTTCTGAAATGTTCGGCTCGGCTCCGCCGCCGCAGAACGAAGATACGCCCTTCCAACCGCGCAGCCCTTATGCCGCCGCTAAAGTCTACGCCTACTGGCTCACCCGCAACTACCGCGAAGGATACGGTCTTTACGCCTGCAATGGAATCCTCTTCAATCATGAATCCCCGCGCCGCGGCGAGACTTTCGTCACCCGCAAGATCACCCGCGCACTGGCAGCCATCATGGACGGCCGTCAGAAACACCTCTACCTCGGCAACCTCGATGCCAAACGCGACTGGGGTTACGCACCTGAATACGTCGAGGCCATGTGGCTGATGATGCAGCAAGAAAAACCAGGGGATTACGTCATCGGCACCGGGGAGACTCATTCGGTGCGCGAATTTCTTGACGAAGCCTTCGGGTATGTCGGCTTGAAATGGGAGGACTACGTGCGGATCGACCCGCGCTATTTCCGCCCAACAGAGGTCGATTTCCTCCAGGCGGATCCCAGCCGTGCGCGCGCTCAGCTCGGATGGGAGCCCAAGGTCCGATTCCATGAACTGGTCCGAATTATGGTCGACGCCGATCTGGAGCTGGCCGGCCTGCCCACCCGCGGCGAAGGCCAGCAGATCCTTCAAGAACGCTTCGGGGGCTGGCACCGCTGGGAACACCAAATCGTCAGCATGGAACGCTGAGCAGATCCGCCAGACTGAGGTCACAAAATAACATTCGGGCATCTTCTCCAGATGCCCGAATGATATTTAAATCCCTGGTCA
>FWPV01011390.1_pt1 | contig 14182 bp, 12 predicted proteins | sample 2228371 | NCBI WGS metagenome assembly FWPV01 (sample SAMEA103939776, study PRJEB20133) | metagenome
AAGAACACGAAGGTCACGAAGGAATCCCCAAAAAATCTTGGTGTCCTTCGTGTCCTTCGTGGATAAAAAATTGTTTGATTTCGGCTTGTCCGAGTTAGGAGGATAGGCCCATGACCCGAAAAGTCGTCATCGTCGTCGCTTGAGGAGAAATTACACCATGTCAACGCCGAACACGGTAGCTGAATTGTTCGACCTGATGATTGCGTCGGAGCGCGCCTGCGAGACCCTCTACCACGAGCTGGCTGCCCGGTTCGTCCACCATCTGGACGTGGCAGATTTCTGGGAGCGATACGCCGGGCAGGAGGACAGCCACGCGCACTGGCTGCAACGACTGCGCGACCGGACTCCCCCGGCGCAGTTGGCCGCCCCGGCCGATCCGGTGATGCTCCAGAACGCGCGCCGACTGGCACAGTTCTCCGCCGCCAACGCGCTCCGGAGCATCCACAACCTGGAAGATGCCTATCAACTGGCGAACGAGCTGGAGAACTCGGAGGTCAATGCCATCTTTGAGTTCCTCGTCGCCCAGTTTGCCGGGGACGAAAATACCCGGGAGTTCTTGCACGCGCAGCTACTTGACCACCTGGCGCGATTGGCTGATGCGTTCCCCACGCGGTACAAGAGCGCGCTCGTGCGCCAGACAATTGCTGTGTTGAAGGGCACGACCGATTGAAAGAACCGGAGTAACTGCTGCTCAGCCTACCCTTGCGAAGGTTGCAAATGCGCCGGTGATAGACCGATTTTGTCAGCGAGTTGACCGCAAACCTTCGCCAGGGTGAGCAGTCCCCCTCGCTCTACCAGGGAGACACCCTGACGGGTGCAGGTGGCCGGGGTGAGGGTGGATACCGCCGGGCGCGGGCCAGCTGACAGCTTCCGCTCGGCGCGGGTTTGTAACCCGCGCCCAAAGCGGCGGGTAACATACCCGCCGCGAGCAGAGGGGCCGGGGGTCTATTGACGAAGGAGCACAGGGGATGGAACTGGCGCTCAGCGGCGCGACGATCATGCGCACCCCCATGCCGGCCGACGTCGCCATCGCCAACGCGGCCGGCTTTCGCGCCTTTGAGGTCGCGGCGACCAAGCTGGACGACTACCTGGCTGACCATGCCGTGGCCGAGTTGCGCGCGGCGTTCGCGGGGCCCGGCGTCCGGCCGGCCGCCATCGGCGCGGTGATGGGCGTCACCTTCCGCCCGCCGGCCGAGTACGCCGAGACGCAACAGCGGTTCCGGCGACGGTGCGAGACGGCGGCGGCGCTGGGCTGTCCGAGCGTGGTGGTCACGCCGGGGCGTGCGCCGGCTGGCGCAGCCTGGGCCGACATCCGGGCCGAGACGGTGCGCGTGCTGCAAGAACTGGGCGGCATCGCAGCGCAGCACCACGTGCGCGTGGCCTTTGAGTTCCTGGGCTACCCCTGGTCGTCGGTGCGGACGCTGACGCAGGGCTGGGAGGTGGTCAAGCAAACCGGCCGGGGCAACGTGGGTCTGGTGCTGGACGTGGCCCAGTTCTACACCGGTGGCTCGGAGCTGAAGAGCATCCTGGACGTGCCGCCGGAGGGCATTGACCTGGTGCATCTGTGCGATGTGGAGGATCGACCCCGCGAGACGCTCACGGCCGAACACCGGCTCTTGCCTGGCGAAGGCGTGTTGCCCCTGGACGACATTCTCATCCGTCTGCGACACATCGGCTACGACAAGGTCTGCACGGTGGAACTATTCCGGCCGGCGTATTGGGAGTGGGACCCGCTGGAACTGGCCCGGCGGGCGCGGGCCGCCGCGTTGGGGTATGTAGAGGAGTATTTCGCGGTGGAATAGTCGGTCTTGACGCCGGTTACCAAATGGGTTATACTTTCCGTTGGAAAGGATGGTGTGAGAAATGACGAGCGTCAAAACGGCGATCTCCCTGCCAAGACCGCTCTTCCAACAAGTGGACACCCTGGCGCGTGAGATGAATATCTCGCGCAGTCGCTTGTTTGTGCTTGCTGTAGAGGACTTTGTCCGGCGTTATCAGAACCAACGGTTGCTGGAGCAGATCAACGCGGCCTATGATGACGAACCTTCCGCTCCAGGGGATCAAGAACTCCAGCGCCACATGCTCGGGCTGCATCGGGAGGTCATCGAAAGCGAATGGTGATCCGTCAGGGCGAGATCTTTTGGGTTGACCTGGGCGACCCCGCGGGTTCTGAACCGGGATACCGGCGCCCGTACGTGGTTATCCAAAACAACGTGTTCAACCGCAGCCACATCCGCACCGTGGTCGTCTGCGCGCTGACGTCCAATCTCAAGCGCGCCGCTGCGCCGGGCAACGTGCTTCTAGAAGCAGGGGAGGCCAACTTGCCGAAGCAGAGCGTGGTCAACGTATCTCAAATCGTCACGGTAGACAAAGCTCGCCTGGGTGAGCGGATCGGCACGCTTTCAGATCACCGCGTGCGCCAGATCCTCGATGGGCTTCGACTACTTCTGGAACCACGAGAAATCTAGCTGGGACGAGCGGATGTTTGCCGCTATGGTTGTGATCGCAAGCGAATATTGCGGAACTGGATGCTCTCCCACACGGCCCAATCGTCCTGGTAGAGGGGCAGGCGACGCGCCACCTGAAAGCGAATGGTGTTGCGGCCGACTTGAAGCACCCCGGCCGGCACCCGCAACTGTACCGTGATCCACTCGGAACCCCAACCCCCAGGTCGCAAGACCGGCGGTTCCACCGGCTGCTCGTTGATGGTCACCGTGTTCCCCCACTCGTCCACCTGCATGACCTCCAGCTCCAGCGTCCACGGGTCTGTGCCCGGCTCACGCACGTAGAAATCCCCCTGCCAGGCCAGCGATGAGCCATCCTGCCAGTGCAGCCGCGCCCAGTGCGGATACCACTCGTCCACCTCGCCGAGGCGGATGACCACGTCCCGGGCCAGCACGTCCACTTGGCGGTCCGGGCGCGCGCTCAAACCGGCGATGGCGGCCTGCGCCTGGTCGCGGAGGCGGACCAGTGCGGGCACGTCGGTGCGCTTGGGCCACGCGGCCAGGGCGCGGTAGGCCGCCGTGGGCTGTCCGATGTCGTCGAGCAGGCTGTAGTAGCGTTTCTCGTCGTCCGGCGGCAGGCCCCGGCTCAGGTTCCACACGCAGACCAGGTGGAGCCAGGGCCATTCCTGGTAGATGCGTTCCAGTCCCCGGATGGTGTACGCGGCCTGCTCGGCCGGCGTCACGCTCATCCAGGCCCAATCCGGGTCGTGCTGGTTGGTGGTCCAGCCGTATTCCAACGCCCAGACCGGTTTGGTCGCGTCCCCGAACTCCACCATGATCTCCCGCAAGTCCAACACCCGGCTCAGATTCAATCCCTGGTGCGCGCCGCGCGGGTCGTCCGGGGCATAGGCGAACCCGTAGGCGTGGACGCCCACGGCGTCGCAGTGCTCGCGGAGGCCGGCCTGGTACAGCAGGCGCAGGTAGAGCCGGTCGTCCATGGCCCGGGCGGTGTTTTCGTTGGTGGGCGACAGGCCCGCGCTCACCACGAAGGCGGCCGGGTCGGCGGCCTTGAGGCGGCGATAGGCGACGCGCAGCAAGTCCGCGTAGGCGGCCGGGTCCGGCCGGGCGTTGCCCCACTCGCGGGCCAGGTTCGGCTCGTTCCACACCACATAGGCGCGCACCCGGCCCCGGTAGCGCGCGGCCACGGCGGCGCAAAAGTCGCCGTAGGCGTCCAGGTCGGCGGGCGGGGCCTGGCCGCCTGCGGGAAACTCGGCCCCCGGCGCGGCCCACTCCGGCTGTTGGTCCAGCCGGGCGATGAGGTGGACGCCGTAATAGTCGCAGGCCCGCACCACCGAGTCGGCGTACTCCCAGTGCCAATCGCCGGGCAGCGGCTCGATCTCGCGCCAACTGAAGACCTGCATGGCCCAGTGACAGCCGGCGGCCCGGATGAGGCGCAGGTCCTCGTCGCCCAGGCGCAAGGTGTGGATGCCCACGCTCAGGTGCGGCGCGATGGGGGTGGGGGGGATGTTGAGGGGGATCGGCAGCAAGCCGGCCAGCGCCGCCAGCAGCACGGCCAGCAGCGCCAGCCGTACCCCGATCCAGGTGTGTCGTCTCAAGGGATTGACTCCCCGGGGGACGCGGATGAACGCAGGTGCGCGCAGATTGACGCTGATTTTTTCTGATCTGCGTGCATCCGCGGAGAATCTGCGGCATCTGCGTTCGGTTTCCGGCGTTCCAGGTGGACGAGCAGCACGGCGATGTCGGCCGGGTTGACGCCGGCCAGGCGGCTGGCCTGGCCCACGGTGGCCGGCCGGGCGGCCTGCAGGCGGGCCCGGGCCTCGTTGCGCAGGCCGCGCACGGCGGCATAGTCCAGATCGGCCGGGATGCGCCGGTCCTCCAGCGACCGCATCCGCTCCACCTGGGCGCGCTGCTTCTCGATGTAGGCGGCGTACTTGGCCTCGATCTCCACCTGCCCGGCGACGGCCGGCGGGAGCGGCGCGGGCGCCGGGGCCAGGGCGATGACGTCGGCGTAGGTCACGCCCGGCCGCCGGAGGTATTGGAGCGCGTTGGTGGCCTCGGCGTCCGGGTCGGGCCGAACGGTGGTGTGGGCCAGCCGGTCCAGCTCCGCCGCGATGGCGGCGCGCGTCGCCTCGACCGCCTGGTAGCGCGCATCGTCTATCAGCCCGGCCCCGTAGCCCACCCCGGCCAGGCGCAGGTCCGCGTTGTCCTGTCGCAGGAGCATCCGGTACTCGGCCCGGCCGGTCATGATGCGATACGGCTCGTCAATGGGCTTGGTGATGAGGTCGTCAATCATCACGCCGATGTACGCCTGGTCGCGGCGCAGGACGATGGGCGCGCGGTCCTGGGCATAGAGCGCGGCGTTCGTCCCGGCCACCAGGCCCTGGGCGGCGGCCTCCTCATAGCCCGACGTGCCGTTGATCTGCCCGGCGTGGAACAGCCCGCGCACCCGCTGGGTCTCTAGCGTGGGGAGCAGTTGGCTGGACGGCACGTAATCGTACTCCACCGCGTAGCCCGGCCGCACGATCTCCGCGCGGCGCAGGGCCGGGATGCTGCGCAGCATGGCGAGCTGCACGTCGGCCGGCATGGCAGTGAACATCCCCTGGACGTACATCTCCGGCGTGGCGAACCCCTCCGGCTCCAGGAACAGTTGGTGGCTCTCCTTGTCCGGGAAGCGCACCAACTTCTCCTCGATGGAGGGGCAGTAGCGCGGGCCGACGCCGGTGATGAACCCGGAGGCGATGGGCGAGCGATGCAAGTTTTCGCGCACCACCCGGTGCGTCTCGGCTGTGGTGTGGACCAGGTAGCACGGGACCTGGGGCCGCCAGGCGGTCTGGTGGGGGATGGGGTAGGCCGGGTGGATGGCCGGCGTGAGCAGGGCGGGGTAGCCGGCCGGCGGCGGGTTCGCCTCACGGTAGAACCGGCTGAAGTACAGCGGCGTCTCGCTGCCCGGCTGCACCTCGGTCTGGCTGAAGTCCACGGTGCGCGCGTCAATGCGCGGCGGCGTGTTGGTCTGGAGCCGGCCCAGGGTGAACCCCAACTCCCGCAGGGACGCCGACAGGCCCACGGCCGGGAACTCGCCGGCGCGGCCGGCCGGCATGACCACGTCGCCGGTCATGATCCGCGCCGCCAGGAACGTGCCGGTGGTGAGCACCACGCTCCGGGCCTCGAACACAGTGCCCAGGTTAGTGCGAACTCCGCAAGCCCGATCATCTCGCACCAGCACGTCGGTCACGATGGCCTGCCGCAGCGACAGGTTGGGCTGGGCTTCCAGCAGGTGCCGCATCGCCACGCGGTAGAGTTGGCGGTCGCACTGGGCGCGGAGGGCCTGGACGGCCGGCCCCTTGCTGGCGTTCAGCAGCCGTATCTGGATGAACGTATCGTCGGCCACGCGGGGCATGGCCCCGCCCAGGGCGTCCAGCTCGCGGACCAGGTGGCCCTTGGCCGGCCCGCCGATGGACGGATTGCACGGCATGGCCGCCAGCAAATCCAGGTTCATGGTGAGGAGCAGGGTGCGGCACCCCAGCCGGGCCGCCGCATAGGCCGCCTCGCAGCCCGCATGTCCCCCGCCCACCACAATCACGTCGTACATCATATCCCCTTCGGTCTATTGTGGTGCTCCCTGCATGATACGTGAACCCGGCGAGCGTGTCAAGCGGCTCGACGGGTGACGCCAGCGCACTGGGCCTGGCTCTCTCTCCCCGCTGGGGCGAGGGTGGAGACCGCCGGCCAGACACCCTCATCAAAAACTCAAAAGGGGCGGTGGACAAATCGAACAAGATCGAGTATAATTCGCGAAATCCTGGGAAGCTCAGCTCAATGACGACCTGAGCTTGGGGATGATCCTGTCCTCGGCGCTGAGGCAGAGTATTGATGAAGCGAATAAAACCGGGCCGGTACCGTTCGCAACAAGTTGCGGTATTGCATCCATGCGCTGGCGGAGTACCAGATCACCAGCGCAGTTTTTTTTGTTCATTGATATATAAGTAACAAAGGAGGTTTTGAAATGGGCAAGAACGTCGTCCAGAAGATCCTGGACCCGCACATCGTGGAAGGGCAACCCATCCCGGGGCAGGAGGTCGCCATCCGCATTGACCAGACCCTGACCCAGGATGCGACCGGCACTATGGCCTATTTGCAATTCGAGGCGATGGGCCTGGATGCCGTGCGCACCGAGCTATCCGTCAGCTACATAGACCACAACACCATCCAGGTGGGCTTTGAAAACGCCGACGACCACCGTTATCTGCAAACGGTGGCGGCCCGGTACGGCATCATCTTCAGCCGGGCCGGCAACGGCATCTGTCACCAGGTCCACCTGGAACGCTTCGGGCGGCCGGGCAAGACCCTGCTCGGCTCCGATAGCCACACGCCCACCGGCGGCGGCGTGGGCATGTTCGCCGTGGGCGCCGGCGGCCTGGACGTGGCCGTGGCCATGGGCGGCGGGCCGTTTTACCTGGCCTACCCCAAGGTCTGCCTGGTCCGCCTCACCGGCCAGCTCCAGCCCTGGGTCTCCGCCAAGGATGTGATCCTGAAGATGCTGGAGATCTTTTCCACCAAGGGCAACGTGGGCTGGGTGATGGAATACGGCGGCCCCGGCGCGGCGACCCTCACCGTCCCGGAGCGTGCCACCATCACCAACATGGGCGCAGAGATGGGCGTCACCACGTCCGTGTTCCCATCGGACGAGGAGACGCGCCGGTTCCTGAAAGCCCAAGGCCGCGAGGACCAGTGGATCGAGATCCTGCCAGACCCGGACGCGACCTATGACAAGGTCATCGAGCTGGACCTGAGCGCCATCGAGCCGCTGGCGGCCTACCCGCACAGCCCCGGCAACATCAAGCCGGTGCGCGCCTTCGCCGGCATGAAGGTGAACCAGGTGAACATCGGCTCTTGCACCAACTCGTCGTACAAGGACATGGTCACGGTAGCCCGCATCCTCAAGGGGAAGCACGTCCACCCGGACGTGAGCTTCTCGATGGCCCCCGGCTCCCGCCAGGTGCTCCAGATGCTCGTGCGGGATGGCGCGTTCGCGGACCTGGTGGACGCTGGCGTGCGCGTCATGGAGAACGCCTGCGGCTTTTGCATCGGCAACAGCCAAAGCCCGCAAACCAATGCCGTGAGCCTGCGCACCAGCAACCGCAACTTTGAGGGGCGCAGCGGGACCCAGGACGCGCAGGTCTACCTGGTCAGCCCAGAGACGGCCGCCGCCGCCGTCATCACCGGCGAGTTCACCGACCCACGCGACCTGGGGATGCCGTACCCCAAGGTGGACATGCCCGACCAGTTCCTCATTGATGACAGCATGTTCATCTTCTCAAAGGCCGACCCGAACGTGGAGATCTTCCGCGGCCCCAACATCGGCGAGCCGCCGCGCAACACCCCTCTGCCGGAGCGCATCGTGGGTGAAGTGACCATCAAGGTGGGCGACAAGATCACCACCGACCACATCATCCCGGCCGGGGCGCGCATGAAGTATCGCTCCAACGTGCCCAAGTACGCCGAGTACGTCTTTGAGAACGTGGACCCGGCGTTCTACCAGCGGGCCAGGGCCATCCGCGACCGGGGCGAGTACAACCTCATCGTGGCCGGTGAGAGCTACGGCCAGGGTTCCAGCCGCGAGCACGCGGCCCTTTGCCCTATGTACCTGGGCGTCAAGGCCGTGGTCGCCAAGACCTTCGAGCGCATCCACATCGCCAACCTGATCAACTTTGGCATCGTGCCGCTCACGTTCCAGAACCCGGCGGACTATGATCAGATCGAGGCCGGCGACCAGGTGGAGATCCCGGACATCCGGGGCCGCTTGCAGCGCGGTGAGCCGTTGGTGCTGGTCAACCAGACCAAGGGCGTCGAGATCCCGCTCGCCTACAATTTTTCCGCCCGGCAGCGCGACATCCTGCTGGCCGGCGGGACGCTGAACTACGTAGTAGCGTAAAACGTCAAACGTCAAACGTCAAACGTCAAAACGTCAGGCGTCAGACTTTGCATGATCGTGACGTTTGACGGATGACGGATGACGAATGACGTTTGACGAATCATGCTTCATGAAACATCAGGAGGATACAGAACCCATGGCAATCCAAGTCAAGACCCCCCTCGTCGAGATTGACGGCGACGAGATGACCCGGATCATCTGGCAACTGGTCAAGGACGAGCTGCTGCGCCCGTACCTGGACATGCCGACCGTGTACTATGACCTGCACATCAAGCGCCGCGATGAGACGGACGACCAGATCACGGTGGACGCGGCGAAGGCTATCGCCCAGTACGGCGTGGGCGTCAAGTGCGCCACCATCACCCCCAACGAGGCCCGTGTCAAGGAATACGGCCTCAAGAAAGCCTGGCCCAGCCCCAATGGCACCATCCGGGGCATCCTGGACGGCACGGTGTTCCGCGCGCCCATCGTGGTCCAGAACATCCCGCCCACGGTGCGCACGTGGAAGAAGCCCATCATCATCGGCCGTCATGCCTACGGCGACGTCTACAAAAACCAGGAGATGCAGATCAAGAAGCCCGGCAAGGCCGAGATCGTCTTTACCCCGGCCGACGGCAGTGAGCCGACCCGGCTCACCGTCATGGACTTCAAAGGCCCCGGCGTGTTCCAGGGCATCCACAACACGGAAAAGTCCATCCGCTCCTTCGCCAGGGCCTGCATCAACTACGCTATTGCCCTGCGAGTGCCGCTGTGGTTCGGGGCCAAGGACACCATCTCCAAGACCTACCACGCCTACTTCCGCGACATCTTCCAGGACGAAGTGGACAGGCACAAGGCCGAGATGGACGCGGCCGGCGTTCAGTATTTCTACACCTTGATTGACGACGCCGTGGCGCGCGTGATGCGGCACGAGGGCGGGTTCCTGTGGGCCTGCATGAACTACGACGGCGACGTGATGAGCGACATGCTGGCCTCCGGCTTTGGCAGCCTGGCCCTGATGACCTCGGTGTTGGTCAGCCCGGACGGCCCCATGGAGTTCGAGGCGGCCCACGGCACGGTGCAGAAGCACTACTATGCGCACCTGAGGGGTGAGCCTACCTCCACCAACTCCACGGCCACCATCTTTGCCTGGACCGGGGCGTTGGCCCGGCGCGGCGAGCTGGACGGCACGCCGGAGGTGGTGGATTTCGCCAAAAAGCTCGAGGCCGCCGTCATCGAGACCATCGAGAGCGGCGTGATGACCAAGGACCTGGTCAACGTCGCGGAAGGCCCGACCCAGCAGGTGAGCACGGAGGGCTTTATCAGCGCGGTGAGGGAACGGCTGGAGAGCAAGCTGTAGTGCGAGCGGACGCGAGCAAGCGAGCAGCGGAGCGGGGGAGCAGAGGAGAATCCTCACGCCCCGCTCCCTGTCCCCGGCGATGATTGACAGTGGGCCAGGGGGATTGTATACTACGCCGGGAAGCGATTACTACGGAGGGAATCTCCCATGAGTAGACTGCCTGCACAACCGCTGACCCCGTCAGCGCGGCCGGCGCGCCCCGCGCCTGCGCGAGCGCGCGAAGGGCCAACCCACCTGGAACCCGGCGACCATCTCTCCCGTGCCGAGTTCGAGCGGCGCTATGCGGCCCATCCGGAGATCAAAAAAGCCGAGCTTCTCGAAGGAGTAGTATACATGCCGTCGCCTGTCCGCGATCAGCAGCACAGTCGCCCGCACAGCGATATCGTCACCTGGCTTGGCGTGTATCGGGCCGCTACGCCGGGCGTGTTGGGGGGCGATAACGGGTCTGTGCGCCTGGGCGACAAAGACGAAGTGCAGCCGGATGCCTTCTTGCGCCTGGAACCAGCGCATGGCGGCAAATCTCGCCGCACTGAGGACGATTACATCGAAGGCCCCCCGGAACTGATCGTCGAGATCGCGGCCAGCAGCGTGTCCTACGACCTCCACATCAAGCGGCGGGTCTACCAGCGCAGCGGCGTGCAGGAGTACCTGGCGGTGCAGATGATCGAGCAGCGCGTGGACTGGTTCGTCCTGCGCGAGAGCCGGTACGAGCGGCTGACGCCGGGCGAGGACGGCGTGCTGCGCAGCCAGGTCTTCCCCGGCCTCTGGTTCCAGCCGGCGGCGTTCTGGGCCGGCGATCTGGCCGCGCTGCTTGCCACGCTGCAAGAGGGCTTGGCCTCGCCAGAACACGTTGCGTTCGTGGCGCAGCTGCAAAGCCCAAGCCCCAAGCCCCAAGCCCCAAACCCCAACTTACCAATGTACCAAGACCCCATGTACCAAGAGAGGTGAAATATGGCAAAACGCGCGATTCACGAGTACGACGCCAAGCGATTGCTGGCGAAATATCTACCGGACTACCTGGCCGGGTTCACCTACCCCGGCAAGGTGGCCCAGGTCACGCAAGATACCGACTGGGATAAGCTGGCGGCCGACAACCCCTGGCTGTTGACCGACCGCCTGGTGGTCAAACCAGACCAGCTCTTTGGCAAGCGGGGCAAGCACGGCCTGCTGGGCCTGAACCTGGACCTGCCCGGCGTCAAAGCCTGGGTCGCCGAGCGCATGGGGAAAGAACTCACCATGGGCAAGGTCACGGATCGGCTGACCACCTTCCTCATCGAGCCGTTCGTGCCCCACGACCCGCAGGACGAGATGTTCGTGGCGATCCGCACCGAGCGCGACGCCGACGTCATCTACTTTTCCACCCAGGGCGGCATCAACATCGAGGAGAACTGGGACACGGTGACGCAGATTCGCGTGCCCGTCCTGCAGAGCATCGAGGATGTGGACGTGGCCGGTCAATTGCCGGACTTCTCTGGCAAAGAGACGGTGGCCCGGTTCATCACAGCCCTGCACAAGTTCTTCGTGGACCTGGCCCTGGTCTACCTGGAGATCAACCCCTTCGCCTTCGTCCAGAACGAGATCGTGCCGCTGGACTTTCGGGTTCAGGTGGACGACACGGCGGCCTTTGAGGCCGGGCGCAAGTGGGGCGAGCTGGAGTTCCCGCCGGCCTTTGGCACGCACCTGTCGAAGGAAGAGGAGTACATCCACTCCCTGGACGAGAAAAGCGGCGCGAGCCTGAAGCTGACGGTGCTGAACCCCAAAGGTCGCGTCTGGCCGATGGTGGCCGGCGGCGGGGCCAGCGTGATCTACGCCGACACGGTGGCGGATTTGGGCTTTGCCAGCGAGTTGGGCTGCTACGGCGAGTACTCCGGCAACCCCACCACCGACGAGACCCGCGAATACGCCCGGACCATCCTGGACCTGATGACCCGCGAGCCGGACCCGCAGGGCCGGCCCAAGTTCCTGCTCATCGGCGGCGGCATCGCCAACTTTACCGACGTCGCCAAGACGTTCACCGGCATCGTCCAGGCGCTCCGGGAATACAAGGACAGGCTCAAGGCGAACCACGTCAAGGTCTACGTGCGCCGGGGCGGCCCCAACTACCAGGAGGGCCTGGCGATGATGCGCAAGCTGGGCGCGGAACTCGGCATCCCCATCGAGGTCTATGGCCCGGAGCTGCACATGACCCGCATCGTCTCTATGGCGTTGGCGGAATAGGGACGGCGAACCTTCCTGCAGGTTCTGGAAACCGCCGCCGTTCCGTCGGCAAACTGTGGGTGTTCCGTCAGTTTTCCTACTTGAAAGTTCTGCAACTATATGGTATGCTTCGCGCTGTTCGCTGGCCGAATGGCCCGATCCGCAGCGGTTGAGTTTTTCAATGCAGAGCAGAGGAGGGTGATGCCTGGGAGCGGGAAACCGAGGATGTTTCAACAGCAAGCGACTGGATTTGGCCGTGCTCTCCTGGCGGTTTCGAATAGCAGCCGGCTCCGAGGGCACACAACATATCAACGAACACCAGAAGGAATGCAAAATGTTCAAGATGAAACGGTTGTTGCAATTGACTCTTATCGTACTGGTCCTCGTTTGGGTGCTGGGAAGCCTGGCTTATGCCATGCCGCAGCCGCAAAAGGTCAATGGGGAAGTGGTGCTCAGCCTGGAAGTGGGCTCCGGGCCAGGACAGGTGGGTTTTACACCCGACGGGCCGGAGATATTCCCCTTGGGCCCAGAGAGCTTTGAGATCGGCAAGGATGGCGCTATCTACTTGCTCGACAGCACGAACCGCCGTATCCAGTGCTTTGACGCTGCAGGCAATTTGAGGGACATCATCCCTCTCCAAATCCGGGGCGTTGACTTGCAAATGGCTGGGGATAACACCTTCTACGTGCTCGATGAGACCAGGTGGCACACGCAAGGTAGATTCGAAGGGAAAGGTCCTGGATACCTATGAGATTGCCAGGGATATCGAGGCGGTCAGCGGCATATCGCTGGATCAACGAGGCGATCTGGTCCTGAAGGTAGCCAACACGGAGGAGTACCACCTCACGTCGGCCAACAAGCACATCGCCTTGAGCCAACAACGCCAAACCAGGCAGGAGGGGGTGACTACCTCACGGAGTGAAATGAGATACGTGTTCAAGCGGTTGGATGAGAGGCTGGGTCATAGGGGAGTAATGCAAGTCTTTGACACCAGTGGAGACGTCACCCTTGAGATACCGATCACCACCGAGCATCTCCTTGGCTCCGTGGTCTTTATCAACACTGACCGGGATGGCCATATCTACCTGGCGGTCGAAGAGCTGCTGAAAGCTCCGATAGTGACGGTTGAGAAGACGGTCAGGAAATACGACCGCAAGGGCAAGCTGCTGGGCATAGCCAGGCTGCCCATCGAAGAGTATTACACCTGTCCACACACCGAAGTCAGGGTTGATGAAGAGGGCGACATTTACCACTTGGTGCCTACCAAGGATAGGGTCAAGCTTCTGAAACTGAACCTGTCTGAGAACTTTACCTCGTCCCTGAGGCAGAGCATCACGCTCAAGTTGCCCAAGTTCGAATTCGCAAAGACCGCCCTGGCTTGCGACGGTATCATCTCAAGGGATACTGTTCGGGACAGGGCCCGCGCCTACATCACCCGGTCCTGGCTCTGTAACTCTTGCAATTACTATGGCAATTGCAATGGTTGTGAGGGCCGAGGTCGTCCACCGTATCTCCCAGGCCCTAACCAGTGGGTGACCAGCATCCCCTACAAAGCAGGTGGCTGGGACACCGTGGATGGGTTTGTCTCCAGGATGAGCCAGAACCATGCTGCCGGCGATGTGAAATACGATGCGGTCAGGGATTGCGCGGCGGGCGTTAACTGTTCCGGCTACGTATCTCGCGCCTGGGACCTGTGCAGACACTATCTCACTCAGGAACTGCCTAGCCTTTGTGACCCTATCTGCGACCCCAATTACCTCCATAAGGCTGACATACTTGACAAGCCGTATGACCACGTGAGGTTGGTCGCGAACGTTGGCGGCGGCGGCGTAACCTGCTACGAATCCACCAGAGCCAACGGCGGCCACGTAGGGTCCATGTACTACCCCTGGAGTCAGCTCGCCGGCTATGGTATGTACGAGTACAAGAAGATATCGCCCTATTATAGCACCGGCTGCTGAGGCCCAGCGGCGATGGCCTTTGTCGTGCGGGGTGTAGACACTGGTTGGCTACACCCCGCTTCAGGCCATGATGGGCAAGCGAACGAACAGCAAGAAGACGACCATGCATAGGAAACTCTTGCCGAAACTCGTTAACCTGGAGCGGGCGACAGGGCTGGCGACGGTAAGTGTCCTGCTCCTCGCGAGCCTGGGGGCCGGGTGCGACGTGGCACCCCAGGCCACACCGCTGCCCACTCTCACTACCCCACCCACAGCCACGCTCCCGCCGACAGTGGTGCCCACGCCCACC
>FWPV01011394.1_pt1 | contig 14178 bp, 6 predicted proteins | sample 2228371 | NCBI WGS metagenome assembly FWPV01 (sample SAMEA103939776, study PRJEB20133) | metagenome
TTCCCCCGTGTTCTCCGGTGTGCTATAATTACATAGGCCTGGTAGGGCCCCTCGGCGTAATTGTAGTTCCCCCGTGTTCTCCGGTGTGCTATAATCCATAAATCGAAAATCCCCGGTTTCAGCCTCGATTCCGGGGATTTTTCTTGGATTTTTTTCTAAAAAAGCGTGAGTTGATTGGCATATTTTGGGTTTTCTTTCTCTTTTTTTCTTCCCACCAATACCTTCATTGCCGTGAACTGTTTCTCTGTCACTTGCATATACCGAACAGATCCATCCGGTGGGGAATTCGCTTTTAGCCGCTTGATATGTTTATCCAAGATATCTTCGCCGCTGCATATTCGCGCATATACAGAAAATTGGATCATGTCGTAGCCGTCCCGCAAAAGGAACCTGTGAAATCGAGTATAAGCCTTTCGTTCCGCTTTTGTCTTGACAGGAAGGTCAAAAAACACTATCAGCCGCATAAACTTAACCATATTTATGACCCGATATTGGCAGCAAAACCGGTAATTTTAGCATAGTGGGATCAGACGCTCTGCAAGCAGACCCAAAAGAAGCGGCAGCCAGCTCCACCGCCCGCATGACAGAGTATTTTTGCCCGTCTACCAGAATATCGCATCCGAGCACTCCGGCTAGGTATTCCCTGTGAACTTTTTCAAGCGTTTCAGGCGGCGGCGAAAATCCAGCTACCATAAGGTCTACTACCGGGCGGAAAGGTTCTATGAAGTCGTCAGCGAGGTTGAAATGGTTCAGTTCGCTATGGTGGTGAATACCCAGTGTAAGCAGAAAACCGAATGCAGTCAGGGCGCGCGCCACAGCCGCCCGCAATACAGCATATCCATAGTTCAGGGCAGCGTTTATGCCGTCATCTTCTCCGCGAACAAAATCTTCTCCGAACAGCAATCTAAAATAGCCCCGAGCTGCTATGGATTCTACATTCTGCTTATCGCCGCTTGCAACATCTTTAGCCAAAGAAGCCAGTTTATCGGCGTAAGGCCTACCCATAATACGCAAACATTCAGCTTGGTTTAAAATTTTTGCTTGGACTATTTTTTGCCAACATCGTTTCCGAAAAGGCAGGCTAGTATCAATCTGCAACCTATGGATTCCGCTTAGCCTGCTATGGCCGGCGAACGGGAATCCCATAAATGCGGGAAGGTGGTTAGGTCCACAAGCAACAACGGCCGCGCCATATTCAGCCAGTTTAGCTAGCGCGGCCGCTGTTATTAACACTTGTTGCGACTCTAGCACAAGGACAGAAATGTCCTCTAAAGGAAGCGGAACTTCCGTTTCCTGAGTAATTACTAGTTGGTCATTCTCCACCCTCAATCTTGCTGGATTTGCAACGACGACAGTTCGCCAGCCCAACTCTCTTTTCCTTCTTTACGCGGCTTATGTTGCCTAAAACATCTATCGTGTATTTTTCCATAGAAACGGCTAGTTTTGTTCCAAATTTAATTAGCGATTTGTCTTTGTTGTCATCGTGAGGTGAGAAACATAATGCAGCTGAGCTACGATCGGCCCATCTGTAGTAACCTAAAAACTCTCTATCTTTAAGTTTTATGTAAACAAGGTCATAAGGATAAAGTGAGAATAAAAACTTATGATTTTCTGTCATTTCAGTCCATTCGGTTTCGGGTTTATGCGCCTTGATGGCCTTGTTGGGTAATTTACCATTTATGAAATCGGAAACATATATTGGAACAAGATAAAATCTTTTTTCATCTCGGAACACATCTACCCGAACCATAGAGCCGTTATCTGCGATGCCTCCGCGCACTTCAATTCCAGATGGCTGGCTTTCAAAAACTTTTACATATCGCACAATAGGTGCCTTGTCTGGATCTCGGCTTGGCTTTAGGAACTCGGTTTCAAAAGCCTTTTTTGCATCAAAATTGTGCTCTTCCATCCTTTGCCGGATCGCCTCGTATAACTTCTTGTTACTTTCGGGATCCCACAGATTTTTCAAGTCTTTTTCCTCTAATTCTGTTAGCCGTTTCCTTATAACGCTGACAGGCTTGCCTTCCACTTGCCGTAAGGCTCGGATAGTTTCTTTGTGTATTTCGCCTGAAGTCTTGCGAATAGGCATTCTCGATACGAATACCCGCCTGATATTTGGTGGATTATCCTTGTATGATTCAAGTTGTAGCTTTTCTATTTCTGAAACTGGATCATCTGACAACCTTGCTAAAACTTCTTTACGAAAATGGCGCCAAGGTTCCGGAAAAACAAAGTTTTTGCCGCCTATATTTTCTATTATTTCACCTGTTTCAGGATCTATGAACTTTTCTATTCGTCCTGTTTCATTGGCCTGATGATATTTAGTTATTGCTTGAATCCTGCCTGGAGTCAAAGCGGCGATAACGCAAGCATCAACAGCGTGATGCAAGTCATTTTCTTCTCGAAATTTTGAAAGGCCCCACAATCCCCGCGCGAGTGCCGTCACTTGCCCAGAAAAGCACATCACAGGGGCTTGATCACTTGGGTCCGATAATTTAAGATGCCTTCTGATGAAACCAGCGAAGAATCGCGCTATGTATTTCGTGTCGCTTAAGTTTCTTTCAAACCAATCGTTTTGACGCTTTTCAAAAGTCTTGTCGAGTAGGATATTCGCCTTTTTTCGATCGTGTTTATAAGTTGCATTTACCCAAGCTTCATATTTCGCCCATCGTTCTGTATCATCGCCGAACCATTCAAAAGGAGTCCTATTTTGCTTGTGTTGATTTTCGTGTGAGAGAACGAGAACCCGGTTTCGATAGCTATTATCGAAGCTTCTGCTGTAAGGTAAAACGTGGTCAACTTCTGCGTAGCCGGGTTCGAAAAGCCTGTTCAGATCCAATGGTTTTTGGGAATAAGCGCACTGGCCATTTTGGTCGCGGTAAAGCCTGTATTTAATAAGGTCATCGCCTCGGGGCTCAAAACCGAATTGCTCTTTAAACTCTTCGCGCTCACGAATCCGCTGAGCTTCAGTTTCTTTGATATTTCTATCTATTTTATTTCTTTCTTCAGCGGACTTGCCTACATCCCGCGCGAACTCAATATGGACGCGCGCGGGTGATCCGTATTTATCTACGATTGCGTTTACAACTTTTCGCGCTTGGGCAAGACCGCGAAATACTACAGGGTTTTTCGGAGCGTCATCATCGATGTCTATTACCGGAAGTTTTAGCTTCTTATCGTGTCCGCTGTCGACATCCGAATGATTGTAGCCGGCTTCATTGCAAGCCTCGCTATAAACAAGGCCTTTTTCGAGAAACGGGTTTATTTTGCGCAGAGCCTTAATTGAAATGTGAATAACCTGCGAATAATCTGGCATTTCAGAAACGGAATCCAACACGGCCTGAGGCACTTTCTTACTTTGCAAGTATTCGTTTAGATCATCTTCGTTTTTGTAAAAAGTGACTGCATAGCCCAGAGTATCTAGCAGTTCAGAATCATTTTTTATATCTTCCCAAACGCCGTTCTTTTGGAAGATCTTTTTGAAGTCATGATAGGACTTGAGGCTGCAAAATACCTTGCTTTCTCCTTCTAAAGGATTTATACTTTCCGTTTCCGTGCCACTTTTCAGTCGTTTTTTCTTTGTTTGGTAAATATTTGCGCTAAATCGCGCAGAATCGGGAAGGTTCAAAATCTTGCGGACTTGCGAATACGTAAGTTTTTCATATTTGTAAGCCGCATCTATAATTTTATTCCTTTCCTCATCATTCAAACTTCTAGTAGTGCCATTGTCTTCTATTCTTAATAAATTATTGATGTCGTTAAGCAGCCTAAATCGTTCTGCGGACCAACAAAATTTGGGAGCGCGCTTTTCATCTTTCTCAAAAGTGCAATAGCCTACTTTGCTGATTAATTCCTCTCCAGATAGCATTGACTTTTGCCATAGGAATGCTTCAAGAAACTTTTTTTCAAAATCAGCCGAAGCGAATTGGTTGCCATAAGCACGTTGGGCTTCAAATATTGCTTTAATCTCGTCTTCCAATGCTTCACGTGCTACTACACCTATATATACATCTGTAGTGTTTCTCTTTCTATCTTTGAACCGTTCATCTTTTAAGTACATTTCCCCAACGGTTCGGAAACCGTATTCTTGCATTTTTTCTTGGTTTTGTTTTACGGCCTCTAACAGTTTGCCTTCCTCTTTTGATTTGTCAGATTTACGGTTTGATTTAAATCCGCGGTGTTTAGCGATGTGGTAAAGAGCGCGTGCCAACTCTTTTCCAGTTAAAATGCGATCCAATCCTTCGACCCGAAGCTCCCAAGGGCTTAAACTGTTTTGAAGCGTGATAAAAGCTTCCTCTAATTCTTCAGGCTTTAAGAGGCCATATTTTATAAAGAGACTTTTTATTTTATCGAGGCGGCCGCGACGGCGTCTTAACCTTCGCCTGGCAAGACGAGCATCCCTTCTTGCCTTTGCAAGAGGTTCCTTTGTTTTCGCCACTTCCGCAGCACTGAAGCATCTTACACCCAGATCTTCAATTCGGCGTTTATCGAGGTTCAAAACTGACCAACCGATGGAAGAAATGCCAACATCAATACCCAAAACATATTTCATAATTACCCTCCCAGAAAGAGGATGCCCCCGCTAATCTAAAAGATTGCGGGGGCAGAACCTCACGATTTTGTTCTTATTGTAGTAACCCCGTGTTCTCCGGTGTGCTATATTGGCTAACAATAAGAACAGTGGCGAGTCTATTGTAGCTGTGCATTAAGACTTTGTCAATACCTGGAATAAAAAATTATTTGTTAAACCACCTTAATATTTGTGTCCGAAAATATATTCTTCTAAAAAGTATTGTATCAATTTATTTGCATTTTCAATGATTACGGCGCGGGAAGCACGGTTATGTCTTCCAGACCGCGTGGCCGGATTAGTCCGCCAAGCTTGCCTTCACCCAGGTTAAAGCACGAACTGAAACCCGTTACCCTTAGCTTCCTGCCGGGCAAATAAAGTGACGGATCATATGCGATTCTAATTCCTTTGTTAGGCTCGCCAAGAGTGCTAGTCCCATCCTTGATTCCAGACCCATCGTCCAAATAAAAATAGCGGCCTTCAGGGTCTCGTTGTGTGACAGTTCCGCAAACCGATATGAGCAGGCCAATATTGTTCGGACCTAGCGTATTCCATACCCCTTGTTGCAAACCTAGCGCGCTTCCGCCAACTGACTTGCATCCCATAGAAATGGGTCTGAAACTATCGTTCTGCGGCCCTGCAAACGGAGGTATCAAATGCTCTGCTCGGATTAGCCTTTCCCCGTCCGCATTGGTCTCCAGAACTCCTATTATGTCAACTATTCTGCCCAAAGGCGGCATCGAAGATCCTTCTATACGAATGCCAGAGGCTGTGCCTTTCTGAATGACATAAAACGCATTCCCGGCGCTCCCAGCGACAACAGCGTGCTCGATCGTTACGGCTTGACCATCGGGCACGAACTTCGCTTGGGGAATTGTCTTCACCGGTGGGACTGCCGCCCAGATTTCTATGTCGTCCAAATTCCATCCCGGGTAGGTCGTAATTGGATCAGTCGGGCCCATTCCCCATTGCACTCTTACCAGCGACTTTCCGTCCGCGTATTGGGAAATGTCATAACTGCGCTGTATCCAATCGGAATCACAAATAGACGCGCCCTGGTGCTCCCAAACAGTCACCCAATCGCTATATTCGTTGGAAGCCCGGATATTTGCTCGGTCAAAGCTCGAACTCTCAATGCCAAGCCTCCTCCAAAACTTAAGCGTAGTTCCGGCAAGCAGCTTGCAGTTGATAGGTGTTGTCGTTAGATACTGCGCTGTGGCTAGATTGTTTTCGTAATCTCCAAATAAATTATACCCGTAGACATTTTCACCAGTCTTGCCGGATTGTGGATCTCTGCAGTAACTGCCGCTTCCTAAGGGCCGCCCAAATGCCCACAGGCCTGTTGTTGTCCATCCGGGATCTTGGTCCAATGGATAACTGTAAATAAGCTTGATTCCTGACATAATGTGAAAGGCGTAGTAACCGTTTTCGGGAGCGTAAGAGGTTTTTGCCAAAGCCGAAGAATCTGTTGCCACAATCCTGTACTGGATAACATCACCAGGCTGCGTAGGTCCCGGAATAAAGGCTTCCCATTGGTTTGGAGAGGCCGTCAGAGCCATCGTGGTCGTCTGCTCCGGACCATTGTTGCGCCGCCATATAATTTGTGCAGATCCTACTCCGGTATCATCTGTGATGAACGCAGATACCCTATACGGGCCTGCCGTCGAAATGCTGTTCCCTAACGGTATGTGCTGAATAACGGGCGGTGAATCATCCGCAAAAATTGAAAAATTGCCATCGCTAGAATCGCGGAACTGGACATCGGAAAGACAAACAGCTCGAACTCGATAATTGTTTCCCACAACCAAATCGCTCGTATTCCAAGAAAAGCTCTCTGAGTTATAAGGAATAGCTCCGGCTCCAGGAACTACAGTCCAATTTTGGCCCTGATCGACAGAATATTCCAGCCGTATAAGATCGCCTGATCTCCAAGCGGGTCCGGCCGTCTCCCAAATTATATTTATTGGATCTCCTATCTCAAAACGCTCGCCGCCATTTGGATATACAATATTAATGTCATATCCCCAGTCCCTCACAAATACATCCCGTTTGCCGTTCGTGTCGCCAGTAACCAGATTGCTTGCCGCTGAATAGAACGCGACATATCTGCCATCATCGTTTAGGGATGGAAAATGACTTGGTCCATTGGCCTCACTTCCATCGTTCGCTAGTGAAAGTCGGCGCACTTTTCTAGTCTGCATATCATATAGGAAAATATCTGAGCAATTATTCGTGTCATTAGGAACGAGATTGCTAGCATCGGAATCGAAAGCTACGTATCTGCCGTCAGCGCTGAAACAAATAGAATAGCTAGGCCCGTTTGCTTGAATGCCTTCACTCGATTGTGATATGCGAATTGTGGTATTTGTGTGCAAGTCGCGAACAAAAATATCATCTACGCCATTGGTGTCGCCTTCAACCAAATTTGATGCTTGCGAACGAAACGCCACATATCTGCCATCTGGGCTGATTTTTGGCCCGTAAGACGAACCATTCGCTTGCATTCCGGATGATGAAACCGAAACCCTCGTAGTTACGGATGTCTGCATATCCCTGAGGAATATATCACTCGCTTCATTCGTGTCGCCAGTCACGAGATTTGTAGCTTCTGACGCAAATACGATATATCTTCCATCCCCGCTTATGGATGGCGAAGAGCTATGGCCGTTGGCTTGTGTGGCGGTACCTCTTACCGAAACCCGCAGCACCTGTCCGGTTTCTAGGTCGCGCCTAAAAACATCCCAAGCCCCGTTAGTATCCCCATACAACAAGTTTGACGCGCTCGACCAGAATGCGACGTATCTGCCGTTGCGGCTTATAACCGCGTCATCGCTAAAACCATTTGCCTGCACACCCAAACCCGAAACCGATTCTCTCGTGGTTGTCATAGACACTAAATCTCGGACAAATACATCCACGGCGTCGTTCGTGTCTGACGGAACTAAATTATTTGCCCAAGAGCCGAAAGCGACACGTCTCGTTTGGCCATCTACGCTTACTGTGGCGGTGCCGCTGTCGAGGTTGCCCTGAACTCCAGCGCTGCTTACCGAGATGAGTGTCGTTTGTCCGGTATTGCGATCGTAAAGGAAAACATCGCGGGCGTTATTTATATCATTAGCCGTCAAGTTGTTTGCATCTGATTCGAATATCACATACCTGCCGTCACTGCTAATACACGGCAGGTCGCTGTCTCCATTTGGTTGCTCGCCGTTAAACCCTACTGAAATCTTGCGGGTTCTTTGCGGCGAAACAGTGAATAAATAATATCCTGATTCCGGAAGGCGCTTGACATTGTTGCTTGTGTCTGAAGCTGTTATGTAGTATCTGAACTGATCATTGTCAACTGCAGGACCTGGAATATTTCCCGAGTACTCATTGGGATTGCCTGTCGGCAACATTTCGATCATAGAGTCGGGATTGTTGTTCTTGCGCCAATACAATTTAACGTTTTGAATACCAACATTGTCCGTTGCCGTTGCTTTCACTACATACGGCCCAGTCATATTCGCCGTATCAGTCAGAGGGATATGGGCTATTGTCGGCGGCGTGGCATCCACGATGGTGAAAGACCCTGAAATATCGAATACTGTTGCATCGCCGTTGAACATAACTTTGATTTTATTTTGGCTACCAGGCATAAGCCCAGTCGTATCCCAAATGTAAGAACCCAAGTTATATTCCAAGTTCTGCGCTCCGGGAATTGATATCCAATTGTTGCCGTTATCAGCGGAATAGTGAAGTGAAACTGTGTCTCCCGTGTGCCAAGCCGGACCGTCCGCAGCCCAAGTTATTGTGACATTCTGCCCGATTTCGAAAGTCTCGCCTCCTGACGGATTCGTAAGTTCTATCTCGTAAGCTTTAAATCGAACGAAAATGTCTTCAACATTATTAGTGTCGCCGCTTACTAGGTTTTTGGAAGCTGAAACGAAAGTCACGCTTTGGCCGCCCACACTCACAGCAGAACCGTTACAGTCGCCATCGCCTTGGGCGTTTGATGCGCCTAAAGAAACCCTTTGAATCTGGCCGCTAGCGATATTGTAAAGAAAAATATCGGTCTTGCCATTTGTATCGTTTGGCACAAGGTTTGTCGCATCCGATTGGAAGCTGACATACGTGCCATCTTCACTTATATAAGGTTTTCGTGATTGTCCATTGGCTTGAGTCCCATCTTGGGCTCTCGATATGCATATCGTCTGGCCAGTCTGTGTATCGTGTAGAAAGATATCAAAAACGCCGTTCGTGTCATTGGTGACTAAGTTTGAAGCCGAGGATTCAAATACGACATATCGCCCGTTGCCACTAATCACAGGGTTAAAACTTGGCCCGTTTGCTTGGGTTCCGGAAGATGAAACCGAAACCCTAATGATCGTGTTGTTAGTCAAATTGCGCACGAAAATGTCGTCAACCGAATTTGTGTCCCCGGGAACTAAGTTTGTGGCGCTTGAGACAAATGCAACAAATTGCCCGTTGGCGCTTATCCAAGGGGTTCTGCTTGCTCCATTTGCCTGTACACCACCAGCTCCAACCGAAACTCTTGTAGTAGTCCCTGCAACTCTGTCCCTAACAAAGACGTCGAAAACATTGTTAGTGTCGTTGGCCACTAGGTTAGTCGCATCTGAATAAAATGCTATGAGTCTCCCATCGGAGCTCAAAGAAGGGCTGCCGCTGCCACCGTTTGCTTGCAAACCGGAGTTCGTTAATGATACCCTGATCGTTTCCGAAGTTTGCCGGTCGTGCAAAAAGATATCATCGCGCGCATTTGTGTCACCTGTAACTAAATTACTGGCTCCAGATGCAAATGCTATGTAGCGGCCGTCGCCACTTATTGCTGGACTGAAGCTCCATCCATTTCCCTGAACGCCTGCACTTGATACCGATACCCTTGTTGTAGTTCCTGTCTGGCGATCACGCACGAATACATCCCGTTGGGAGTTTGTATCATTAGGGACCAAATTTGAAGCCAAAGAGTCAAAAACCACATATCGCGAATCAGCGCTTATTGCGGGATTGCTGGAGGAATTATTGGCTTGGGAACCGCTAGTGGAAATTGACACGCGTTCGGTCAATTCACCGCAATTTCCTGCCGTAATAAAAAATAGAACCAAAAAAACAACGATAAGCAAATTGATATGCGCACGATATATCATACAACCTTGCCCCCAGATCATACAGGACATCCTAGATTTTCATTAGGCACATTGTCGCTGTCATAGAAAATGCGTTATTTAGAACGCAATCAATTGAGCGGGTTTCGCAGAAACGAAGGTCTGGCGACCACTGGGGACCTGTCGCAGCGCGAACCGTATTGCTACGGATGGGAACTTAAGCCGCCAAAGCAGCCGTTTTTTCCGATTGCCACTAATGAAGCAAACCTATAAAAATTGCCAGCTAGCAAGCAAGCTATTAGTTAGTCTAGATCAGGTATAAGTACGTGTCAACTAGTAAAAGTGCCGGGAAGTAAAAATACGGATATATAAATTCGTATAAACAAAAGTCCAGACTTGTGGGGAGTTAAAACAAAAGAGGCTGCCTTTTTGGGCAGCCTCTAATGGCCAATTTACGTGTTGTTTTTACCAACGGTTGGAACGGCCGGAACCGCCCGATCCGCTGTTTCTGTTCACGCCGCCTGACGGGCGACTGCTGCGTTCGGCTTTCCGAGCTTGCCTGCAAGGTTTACACCTGGTCGGTTCGGTGAAACCGCGCTCAGTGTAAAAGTCCTGCTCACCCGCCGTGAACTCAAAGCTCTGGCCGCAGTCTTTGCAACTCAGCGTTTTGTCTTCGGACACTTGTCAACCCCCTTTTTTAGAATAGCTTTCGACGCGGCTGAAATCTATGAAAAGGGGGCCAACTCGCGTACCGTCTGGGTTACTTGCTGACCTTAAGAGCCTAATCCGGATTTCGCCGTTTGATCTGGTAACGTCCTAACTATAGGCGAACCAAACAATCTTATGTCTAAAGCTAAACATATTATACCGCATATTTCTGCCTAATTCCTTATTTCTTATAAAAATTAAAGTTTAAAAATGCTAGATTATTAGTCAAAATGGCCATAATAATATTGAAAAAATGATTAATTATAAATCTGGGTTGTAAAGAAAAAAGCGCTTTTTGAGGATTGACAACCCAGTGCCTTGCTGATATTCTTTCGGCAAAGTTTTATATGCAGTGTAAAGCGCTCAGCAGGTTACCCATATAGGGGTAGGGGATACGCAAAATCGTTTGGCTAATTAAAGCCTAGGTTTGGCAGGGCGTTCGTTGTTTGAATAGGCGGCAAGGATGCTGCCTAGCTAACACTAGCTTACAGCCGTGGGGATAAGCGACTGCGCTGGGTTACCTTAAGCACAATCAACGGCGCCCTGTCTTCGTTAGCAAGTCATCCTTTTTTCTCCCCTATGCTAATCCGAAGCAACGGCGGAGTAATAAATGTAGTAACCATAACCATTAACACTATTGCGGCAAACACCGGCGGCGATATCAAAGGCTTGCCATCGAGTTTGATTCCAGCTCCGATAGCTGCAAATATTAACCCGACTTCCCCTCGCGGTATCATTCCAAATCCAATTGTCAACTTGTTTACGCCTTTTTGGAATACGCCTAAGGAGCAAGCCTGTTTGCCAATTATAGCCGCTATGGTTAATAAGAATGCGAAAAGGAGTGTTCCCGAAGAAAAAATCAATGAAAGGTCGACGCGAATCCCCATAAGCACGAAGAATACCGGAACAAGAAACGCCGAAATGGGCCTCACAAGGTCCTCGACATTCTGCTCGCCTTTCAATGTTAGGTCGCGATAGTGCACTTGGTCGAAAACCAGCCCGGCAGCAAATGCCCCGACTATCGGAGCTAGCCCAATTTTGCCCGCCAGAAATGCAAATAGAAAACAAACTGCCAAAGATATTGACAGAAGAACGTCTCTGACAACCAATTTGGACGCCGCGCGAAATATTTTAGGCGACAAATAAAGCCCAGCCGCTATTGAGATCGTCAGAAAAGCTAACGCCTTCAGTGGTGCAGATACTATGGTTTCCCAAGAAACTTGTCCGCCAGCCGTTGCGGCTGCTCCAACTATGCCCTGAACAGCAGCCAGTATAACCAGTCCCAATACGTCATCCAATACCGCAGCTCCAAGTATTATTTTTGACTCTGTGGTATTCAATTTTTCTAAGTCTTTGAAAACTCTGGCTGTTATGCCAACACTGGTCGCGCATAGGGTGGCTCCAATGAAAATATGAACATATACACTCTCATTTGGAAGTAGCCACGCCGCTGCTCCGTAGCCTAATGCGGCAGGTGTTACGACTCCCAGCACGGCAACCAAAGCGGAAGCGCCTCCAACTCGCATAAAATCCTTTAGGTTTGACTCTAAGCCAACCTCAAATAACAGTAATACTATTCCCACTCCGGAAATCACATCAATGGCTGGATCTTCACGTATATATTCCAAACCGTGGTATCCAAAGAGGCCTAGCGAACCAATGATTAGGCCCATGAATAGCTCGCCCAATACCGGCGGTTGCCCTATTCGCAAAGCCGCATCGGCCCCGATCTTCGCGGCGATTATAATGATCACTATCGCTAAAAGCACGCGCTCCATTTCGTGCTCCGGATCAGGCAAGTCAATCAGCCTTGCAAAAGCGGGCACTGCTAAGAACATCAAAAGCAAAAATACGAGAATAACCCGATATTTTGTGGGCATAGGGCTTCTAATCATAAATAGAAAACCTCAATAATTATTTTTTAGAGGAAATCATAATTTTTTAGAAACTGCATTTCAATTCTATTCGGATTCATTCATCCAAATATGGCTGTTTATGGTGATTCTCGGCAAAAAAGTCTAACGATCCAAGATAAAATAAACATCTTCTTTCATCCTGGCGATTATTATGCCGACTATCAGTCCTATAATTGCCGCAAAAACGAAGTGGACTAGTGAAGGAGACTTTAAGATAACCAAAACAAGTTTCTTGCTTTCTCCGTAAAACATCCTCGATTCGAAAAGCCGCGGTATGCCTTTTGTAGTCGCAATTAGAAAAACCGGAGAAGCAATCAACGCTCCTATAACCGACCTTACTAGAATCGATACTCCACGGGACGCTCCTGTCGCAAAACCGCTCACAACCGCCATTATATAAACCGATAAGAAAATTGCGATGCCAACCGTTAGCGCCCGGGGCGACCATCCCCAAGCTAGCAGCAAAAAGAGTATCGCTGAAATTATTCCCAGCAATATCCCATAGTTGCCAGCGACGATCGCCCTTCCTATCGCTAATGCAAATGGACGTTCAGGTCCGTATTCCGTTTGCCGTGAAGTCATCAACCGCATCAATAGCACGCTTCCACAAACGCCTCACCAATATTTGGGTTCAAAGTGATAGTCTCCAAGTCGACATTAAAAGCATTCCAATCAGATCCATTGACTTTTACACTGCGTATGAGTTTTTGTTCAGGATGCCTAAAGCGAAGTATTACGGACTCAGGCGATTTTCGATCCGGCATTTTTATATAAGCCGATATTTTGCCTTCGTAAATCTGGGAAGTTATCCTCAAATCCATAACGCCGAAGAATGTAACTGCTTTCTCTATGATAATTTCTTTTCCGTTCTCAAACCATTTTCGCGGTATTCCCATACCGAGTTTAAGGCAGTTGCCGTCCTCCAATATCAGCATAAAACGCATATACTGAATGAATTTACACTCGTCCGGAGTCTTGTAAAGCGGACCATCTCCTTTGCCTTGTATTGGCACCCATTCCGCGAAGCAAACAATGTCCGGATAATAACTTGCCCAAAACATGTTGTAAAAAACCCGAACGAAATTGGCAATTTCATCGCGAAGCAAATGCGCGGTCGCATTCGGTAAAAGATTCGGCTGGGGATTATATCCGCCATAACTGAAGAATTGTGACTTGAAATCGCTCACTTCATAACCGCTTTCTTTGCTCAAGAATATATTATCTTCAAGGTCGTTCAGCAGCCAGCTTATGAACCTGTGATATCGGTCGATAACTTCTCCATCCAACAGATGCAGGGCAGGGTAAAGCCCTTCTCGAATCCAACCTTCTTTTAAATGTGTCCTTACGTGTGTTCTCTGGGGCACATAAGGAATATATTTGCCGTCTTTTTGCTCAACAACGGGACAATGAGCAACAGCTTCAGTCAGGCTGGCAATTATGTCATTGCGGTATTCTTCTGCCTCTCTCAGGATGCGCCCAGCTTCAGGATGGTTTATTTCGGCCAGCGCTTTGCCTGCAGCTTTCATTCCAACGTGGTAGTAAGCGTTTGTGGCGTAAAAATAAAGATACTCCTCGACATCCTCCAGGTCCCCAGCAGGCGCTAGACCCCACTCAACCGGTTTTTTGCCGTTAGGCAATAGGCATTTTGTTGCTTGCCGTTCACGGGTTATCCAATCGCACGCTGCTACGAGTTGTGGCGCAATGGACTGCAGATATTCTTTGTCTTCCGTGTAAAAATAATGCTCTGCTAGTTTCCAAAGCCCCCAACCGTGGTGCATATTGTAACCTTGGGCTGTATAAGGGTCATTCTCTGGGTCTGGATGCGAAGCGTATATCAGCCCTTCGGTAGACTTGAAGTTTCCTGGCAAGGGCTTTACCC
>FWPV01011395.1_pt1 | contig 14175 bp, 8 predicted proteins | sample 2228371 | NCBI WGS metagenome assembly FWPV01 (sample SAMEA103939776, study PRJEB20133) | metagenome
AGCACCTCAAAGGTAAGGTAAGGTAAGGTAAGGTAAGAAAAGAAAAGGAAAGAAAAGAAAGAAATAAAAACAGAGGAAAGGAGAGGACAGAAGAGAAGAGAAGTAAAGAGAAGAGAAGAGAAGAGAAGTGAAGTGAAGTGAAGTGAAGTGAAGTGATGTGATGTGATGTGATGTGAAGAAGGAAGAAAAAAAGGAAAAAAGGAAAAGAGAAGAAAAAAATTAAAGAAAAAGAGGTAAGAAAAGAAAAAGCCAAGGAGATTTTAACGGGCGAAAAAATTATTTTAGGGCTTGAAAAACTTGATTAAAAAGCAATAATTAGGGCGGAGGAAAATAATGGAGGGATATAACAAGGCCATTTTTTTGTGCTTCTTGATGGTTATTGGTCTTCTATCGCTCTTCTCTTTGGCCAAAGCGGAGAAGCTTGAGCTATTTTCTCCGAATAAAAAGATAAAAGTAGAAATTCAAGTGGGGCCTGATGTTTCTTATTCTGTTTTTTATGAGGACAAAGTGGTCCTCACGCCTTCTCATATTTCTCTTATTATTCAGGATGGAACCAGGCTCGGGAAGAATGTGCGTCTCAATAATTTCAAAAGAAATTCTGTCCGAGAAAAGATATTCCCGGTGGTCAAAGAAAAAAGGGCGGTTATCACAGATCATTATGAAGAAATAGTTATTTCCCTGCGGGGTAATTATGGTCTTATCTTCCGCGCTTATGACGATGGCGTAGCTTATCGTTTTTTTACTGGCTATCGCACGAGAATTGTCGTTAATGCCGAGGAAAGCATTTTTTCCTTTCCCGAAGATTGGTCCGTGTGGTTCCCGGTAGTTGAGGAATTTCAATCTTCCTTCGAGCGTCCTTATCAGAGGCTGAAGTTGAGCGAAATCGGGCCGAAAAGGATGGCCTTTCTTCCGGTTTTAATTGATAACCCGGAAGGCCCCAAAATAATCATCACGGAGGCTGATCTTACAGATTATCCAGGGATGTATCTTATCGGTGCCGAGGGAGGAAAAACTGAGCTCCAAGCTGTCTTTCCTGCTTATCCGCTTGAAGAGCAACAGGTTCGAGATAGAACCCTTCAGGTCACCAAAAGAGCCCCCTATCTGGCCACGACCAACGGGAATCGTCACTTTCCCTGGAGGGTCATTGGCCTGGCTGAAAGGGACGGAGACCTGATAGCCAGTGACCTCGTCTATCGGCTAGCCCGTCCTCTCCAGTTAAAAGATACCTCCTGGATTAAGCCAGGCAAAGTTGCCTGGGACTGGTGGAACGCCTGGAATATCTTTGGCGTTAACTTTCGAGCGGGGATTAATACCGATACTTATCTTTATTATATCGATTTTGCCGCGAAGTATGGCCTGGAGTACGTAATTCTGGATGAAGGATGGTCAGACCCGGCTGACCTTTTCAAGATAAACCCGGCCATGGATATGGAAAAAATATTGCGCGTCGCCAAAGAGAAAAAAGTGGGCATAATTTTATGGTGTGTGTGGCTCACTCTTGACCGGCAGCTCAAAGAAGCCCTTGACCTTTTTGCTCGCTGGGGGGTGGCGGGAATTAAGGTTGATTTTATGAACCGGGATGACCAGAAAGTGGTCAATTTCTATGAAAAAATTGCTCGGGAGGCGGCGGCGAGAAAAATGGTGGTTGATTTTCATGGGGCTTACAAGCCGGCAGGGCTGCGCCGCGCTTTTCCCAATGTTTTAACCCGGGAAGGTGTGCTGGGCCTCGAACATAGTAAATGGAGCGACCGGGTTACTCCAGAGCACGACTTGCTTATCCCTTTTATCAGGATGTATGCCGGTCCGATGGATTATACGCCTGGAGCCATGTTGAACGCGGATGAGAAGCATTTCCGGCCAGTTTATGATTTGCCCATGAGCCAAGGCACGAGGTGTCATCAATTGGCGATGTATGTGGTCTATGAGAGCCCCCTGCAAATGCTTTGTGATTCGCCCTCCCATTATTTGCGAGAACCAGAAGCGATGGAATTTCTTTCTTCCGTGCCTACGGTTTGGGACGAAACCTTGGTTCTTGAAGCAAAAGTAGGCGATTGGGTCGTGGTGGCTCGCCAGCACGGTCGGGATTGGTATTTAGGCGCTATGACTGATTGGACTCCCCGAGAAGTGGAAGTCAAGCTCGACTTTTTAGGTGAAGGTGAATACGAAGCTTTAATCCTGGCCGACGGAGTTAACGCAGACCGGTACGCCAGCGATTTTAGCTACGAGAAGCGGACCGTACGTGCCTCGGACACGCTTAAAATAAAAATGGCCGCAGGCGGCGGGTTGGCTGCCCGCTTTCGTCCCCGACAACAAAACTGAGTCATTTTTAGCCAAAGACGAGAGATAAGTTAAAAAAAATTGTCTTGGCGAGCTTCCAGGAGATATAAAATTTTCACCAATTAATTTGGAGAAAAGCCTTATTAATAAAAATAGGTACTGCCGGGTTTAGTGTGGATTAACATGGATAATTTAAAATATCAGAGAGTTTAAAGAGAGTCTTTTATGAGGCGGTTTAGAGGATAATCGATGATCTCGGCCTCGCATCTTATGGATATTTACTTAATTAGCCTCCTGAACAATGAACTTGAATAAGCTGAATTCGCGGTTGGGTATCGGCAAATCTCTTATTTTTACCTGCAGAAAAGCTGGCTGAACCATTAAAATTAAATAAAATTAATAAAAAAGAAAAAAGTAAGAATTAAAACTGAGAAATAGATGAGAAAATTTTATAATCATGGCTGGCGGAGCTTGAGGGTCAAGCGGTAGCGATAACCCAGGTCTTTTAGCTCAAACTTAAGGGAACTTACCACTTTGATTTCAGGGTGATTCCATTTGGCGATACAGGCGTAAACCTCTTCGTAGCCTTGCTCCCGGGCGTATTCGATTACTTTTTCATGCAGCCGGCGAGAGATGCCGCGATTCCGATAAGGCTTGGAAACAAAAGTGATCTGCAAGAAGAACTCCTTTGGCTTCCAGTTAGGAGAAGGGAAGATGTCATACATATTGTCTACCTCCAGGGCTCCAGTCGAGGGATAACCCATCAAGTAGCCGACAACCTTGCCTTCCACCTCGGCGACAAAGGTTTTATATTTATGGCCAGGGACAAGGTATCTTTTTTTATAATCTTCGAGGCTAGAAACGAGCTGAACTTCAGGGAACTTTTCTGCCAGCTCGGCTTCCAGCTCGCGCACTAACTCGAGAACCTGCTCCTGGTCCTCTGGTCTGTATTCTCTGACTACTATTTCGGATGACATTTATTTTCCTCTTTCTTTTATAATTATCATCGCCTGAGATTATAACATGCTTGATCATCTAGTAAGGAAACCAAAGTTGGGCTATTTTGGTTAACCTCGTTCATTCTTTTCTTTTCCGGAAAAAGGTTTCACTTTTCTTCATTTCCTTGCGCTTACTTTTTTTAATCAATTAATTCTAATTTTTTACTTTCCTTATAATACATTATATTATATTGTATTACATTAACCTTGCCTTCTTTTTAATGGCATACCATGTCTTAACCCAAAAGAGGACTACTCCTTGACAAAAGGGTGAGGGAATAAGAAAAATGGAAGCCGGATAGGTTGTGTCAAGGAATTGAGTTTCTTATACCAGGAGTTTTCAATGAAAGTAAAATGTTTTGGTTTTTCATTATTTTTCTTTTTCATTTCATTTATTTTCTTTTTGCCGGGTTTGCTTTCAGCCAGCGAGAAGCTGGAGGACACATCTTTGACGCTGGCTTTGACGGGGGATTCCATCATTACCCGTCGTCTTTCCGTCTATTCTGAGCCCGAGTTTCTTAAGCTGGTGGAGCTTATTCGCGCCGCGGATGCAGCTTTTACCAACCTGGAAATTCTTTTTCATGATTATGAGGCCTATCCCATGCATCAGAGTGGAGGCACTTATCTTCGAGCTGAACCTTTTTTAGCCAAAGAGCTAGTCTGGGCTGGGTTTGACCTGGTCTCGCGGGCCAACAACCATGCGGGTGATTTTGGCGTGCTGGGCATGGAACTTACTACCAAATACGTGGAGATGGCCGGGCTGGTGCAGGCAGGGGTAGGCCGAAGTTTATCTGAAGCGAGGGAGGCTCGCTTCCTGGAAACGGGGAAAGCCCGCTTAGCCCTCATTTCCTGTGCTTCTACCTTTCCTGACCATGCCCGAGCCAGTAAATCCCGCGACGATATTCCGCCACGACCTGGTCTGAACCCATTACGTTTTTCGACTACTTATGTGGTTACAGCTGACCAGCTCGAAGCTTTAAGAAATATCCTGGAACAATGGGGATTAAACCCACCCAAGGAAAGCAACCAACTAACCTTTTTACGCCAAAGAGTCATTAAAGGAGATGCTCCCGAGATAAAAACTTCTGTTGACCCTAATGACCTTGCCGAGATTACGGCTGTGGTGCGCAACGCCAGCGGCCTGGCTGACTTGACCATCGTATCTGTCCACAGTCATGAAGCGGGCAAGGATAGATTTTCCCCCGCTCCTTTTCTGGTGGAGTTTGCTCATGCGGCAATTGACGCCGGCGCTGATATCGTCGTCAATCACGGTCCTCATGTTTTAAAGGGGATAGAAATTTATAAAGGCAAGCCCATCTTTTATAGCCTGGGAAATTTCATTTTTCAGAATGAAACCCCGTTGCGTCTTCCCCAAGAAAATTATGAGGCCTACCGGCTGGGGGAGGACAAGCACGTGGCTGATTTTAACGAAGCCCGTTATAGCTCTGACCGCGTGGGTTTTCCGAGCCAGCCTGAATATTGGGAATCGGTCGTAGCCTGGCTGAAATGGCGAGGAAAGGATTTAATCGAGATGAAGCTTGTCCCCATTTCCTTGGGCTTCGGGAAGCAGCGTTGGGTGAGAGGAAGGCCGGTTCTGGCTGATAAATCTTTGTCTCGAAAAATTATCGACCATTTGAAGAAGCTCTCTCAGCCTTACGGGTTGACCATAGAGTTCAACGAAAAAGAAAACATAGGTATCGTCGCCCTTCCCGCTAAATCGTCGTAGGCTAAGTCACGTGAGTCTATAAGGAAAATGAATAAAAGAAGAATTCATTTCTTCGATAGAATTCCTTAAAGAAAAGTTTAGGCGGCAAGCTTTATATCCTGTTGGTATTCCAATGAATACTCTTATAGGCTTCTGGAGCGAATCACATTCTCCTTCGTCCAGGATTCCCCCGGCCTCTCATGTTTAACCACAAGAAAACCGGGAGAGTCTTTTTTGTAAAAAGCTCTATCTTAATAAAAACCCCTGGCTTAAATTTTTAATTCGAACTTGGTTAGTCGAGGAAGACTCTTTTATAAGCCAGAGAGATTAAGAGGCAAGTAGAGGAATGCGGAAGAATTGGAGGGCGTTGGCCGTTGTAAGCTTGGCGACATCGGAAATCTGCAAGCCTTTTAGCCTGGCGACCTGTTCTAATGTGATCCGTACGTGTTTGGGTCTGGATTCCAGGCCTTGATAAATAACGGGCGTATCTGTTTCCAGCAAAATTCTTTCGAGAGGCGCCTTTTTAATCGCTTCCTGATGGTGGAGGCTGTAGAGCAGGGCTGGCGTAGCTGAAACAAAATAACCGTGGGCGATAATCTCATCTAGTAAATCGAGCGGCCCGGCATACCAGTGGAAGACAGCCCGGCGAATTTTCTTTGCCACAATCATTCTCAGGGCACGCTCATGCGAATACCGACAATGGATAATAACTGGTTTATCGAATAGGCTGGCCAGGTCAAGGAGTTCTCCGAAAACCTTTTGTTGCCATTCTTTTTTAACCTTGGCTTTATAATCTAAACCGACCTCGCCTAAAGCGACGCATCGGTCAATATGGCGGCGGATGAAATGAAGATTTTTCTCCGTCTCCTCTTCCTTGATGTCCCAGGGGTGATAACCGATAGCGGGAAAAACATAATCCGGGTTCCTCTCGGCAATTTGCAGGATTCTTTCGTTAGCCTCAAGAGTGCTCCCCACCGCAATGATGGCTAAGACACCTGCCTCTTTGGCTTCTTCCAGCGAGGAAGCGAGGTCAGGGATTTCGTCGAGATGAGCGTGACCGTCAACAAGCGCCAGTTTTTCTTTTTGACTCATGCGCTTTCCATATAGAAGAAAAAAAATTCTGTCAAGAGAAGAATTTTAATCGCTAGATAATTTTTAGGGCGTAAGCCAATATCTTGCTAATATCTTAATATAACGTCCAGTCCTCAATAGGCTGTGGTTGACGGCTGGGATGCCGGTCTAAATCTCCAGCAGGGAAGGGGTGACCGACAGCATATCCGGGAGAACAATCTGGACTGACTCCTCGAAGGTGGGGGCTGAGGCTGGCTCTAAGCCAGGCGAGAGAAAGTTTTATAGCGTTTTAATTAAAAAATACTATACGGAGGATTGAAAGGGGGATTGTCAGGTTGACATCACTCTATTTATTTTTTATTATGCCCTACTCAAGATAAAACAAGAATGGAGTCTGAAGACACCCCCAACATTGATGTGAACAAGACCTCTATCCCCTTATTTGGCATGGTTATCTGAGAAATGAGTCTTTATATCATCATTATCGGACTGGGCCAGGTGGGTCAGCACTTAGCCAAGGTTCTCTCGCGGGAAAAACATAATGTGGTGGCTATCGAGGCTGACCCAATTTGTTGCCAGGAAGCCACGGAAAGCCTGGATATTCATGTTTTCCAGGGACAGGGGACAGATTGTCGGGTCCTGGAAAAAGCTGGAATCCGCCATGCCGATATGCTAATCGCGCTCACCGGGAGCGATGATCAGAATGTGCTTTCCTGCCAGATGGCTGCCCGCTACGGTGTTCGGCGGAAAATCGCCCGTATCCGCTATCCAGTTTTTTATGAAAATCCTCCCTTTTTTACTCTCTCGGAGTTAGGCGTCGATGTCACCATTCAACCGGAGGAGGAGACGGCCAAGGAAATTGTCCTTTTAATCAAACGGAGTGCAGCCACGGACGTGCTGGAGTTTGCCGGGAATAAGGTGCAGCTTATAGGCATTCGATTAGATGCCAATTGTCCTGTGTTGAATCAGACGGTTCGGAGAGTGAGTCAGCAATTTCCCGAGCAAACTTTCCGGGCAGTAGCCATTCTCCGCAATAACAAGACCATAATTCCTACGGGCGACGACCTTTATCTCCAGCGCGATCAGGTATTTTTCATTGCTGAGTCAGAAAATATCGCCAGGATAGTCGAGCTTATGGGTAAGGCCGAGGAAAAGCTTAAGCGGATTATAATCCTGGGAGGAGGGAAAATTGGCCGGGCGACAGCGAAACTGCTCGAAAAGGAAGAGGACCTAGAAGTTAAACTGATCGAGGCCAATCCGGAGAAGACACTTCGCCTGGCTGATGAACTGCATCGTACCCTGGTGATTCAGGGAGACGGCCGGAGTTTTGACCTTTTGGCCACCGAGGGAATTCTGGAGACCGACGCGCTGGTGAGCGTGACCAACGACGAAGAAACCAATATTCTTACCAGCCTTCTGGCCAAGCATCTCGGCGTCACCAAGACCATAGCTCTGGTCAGCCGCGAGGAATATCTTCCGCTCATGGCTCCTATTGGCGTAAACGCGGCGGTCAATATTAACCTGATTACTTCCAACTCCATTCTTCGGCTGATTCGCCGGGGTGATGTAGTCTCGCTAGCTAGTTTACCGGGAGTTGATGCTCAGGTAGTAGAATATTTGGTTCCGCCAGGAGCCAGAATTACTAAAAAACCCCTGAGTAGGATTGGTTTTCCTAAGGATGCGATCGTCGGCGCGGTGACGCGAGGTAATAAGGTTCATATTCCTATCGGGGAAACACAGATTCAGGCAGGCGACCATGTGATTGTTTTCTCTCTTCCCCACGCCTTAGATTTGGTAGAGAAGTTTTTTTTGCGCTAATAGGAAAGCATGAATTTCTGTTCTGTTCTTTTTATTCAGGGGTCGTTGCTTATTTTCCAGGGCCTTTTTATGCTCTTGCCCGTTGGATTTTCTATCTATTACGGCGAGGATGATGTTGCGCCGATGCTTATTTCTGCGGCCATCACTCTTGGCGTCGGTTTGCTTCTCCGTCTTATCTTCCGCTTGCGAGGAGAGCTGAGGCTTAAAGAAAGTTATGCTACTGTATCTTTAGGCTGGATTTCCGCTGCTCTTTTTGGCGCTTTGCCATTTTATCTTTCAGGCTATATCCCGTCCTTCACCAATGCTTTTTTCGAGTCAATGTCTGGATTTACCACCACGGGGGCGACCATTCTGGCCAATATAGAAGCTCTTCCCCATGGTCTGCTCTTATGGCGAAGCTTGACACAATGGCTCGGAGGTATGGGAATTATTGTTCTTTCGCTGGCGATTCTTCCTTTGATGGGCGTGGGTGGTATGCAGCTTTACAAAGCGGAGATACCTGGTCCGCTTCCCGACAAATTAACCCCTCGCATCCAGCAGACAGCCAAAATCCTTTGGGGAGTCTATGTTATCTTATCCCTAATCGAAGCCGGGCTGCTGCTGGTTGGCGGAATGGATCTTTTTGATTCGCTCTCTCACACCTTCACCACTATGGCCACGGGCGGCTTTTCCACCAAGAATGCTAGCATAGCTCATTTTAATAGCCTGTATATCGATCTCGTCATCATTGTTTTTATGTTTATAGCCGGGACTAATTTTTCCCTTCATTTCCATGGGCTTAGAGGTCGCTTTGCCGCTTACTGGAAAAGCGAGGAGTTCAGGTTTTACCTCGGGTTCGTTTTAACCAGCATGGCCATGGTGACTATCATCAACGCTTTCGGCCGGTCATGGGGCTTATTGGGTGCGTGGCGACATGCGTCATTTCAAGTTGTCTCCATTCTGACCACAACAGGATTCACCACGACCGATTTTGGACAATGGCCCTCTGCCGGACAGATAATTCTTCTTACCCTTATGTTTTTTGGTGGATGCGCTGGCTCCACCGGTGGCAGCATCAAAATCATGCGCGTCATGATCCTTTTAAAACACGGGAGAGTCGAGCTGAAAAGACTACTTCATCCTCATGCGGTCATCCCGGTTCGCCTCGACGGCCGGCTTGTTTCTCCCGGGCTTATCTCCAATATAATGTCGTTTGCCTTTCTTTATTTATTTATTTTTGTTTCGGCTTCTATCTTCATGAGCTTTTTGGGCCTGGATATGGTCAGCGCGGTGAGCTCTGTGGCGGCCACTCTGGGAAACGTTGGCCCGGGGCTCGGGTTAGTGGGGCCGTCATCCAATTATTTACCCATTCCTGCCGCCGGAAAATGGGTTTTATCTTTCTGTATGCTGGCCGGTCGGCTTGAAATTTATACGCTTTTTGTTCTCCTTACCCGGGAATTCTGGAAATAATAGGTCGGTTTTCAACAAGAATTAAATTTAGTCTGGATTGAATTTGAACTTGGGAGGCTAGAAATGCGGATAGACAAGAAGAATAGACAGAAGAAAAAATTTACCTCTCCGGCGGGGGCGATTCTTTTAGCCGCTTTTTTTGTTATTTTAACCATAGGAAGCAGTGGTCAATTAGACAGCAATTTTTCCCGAACTCAGGTTGGTTCATTAATTGACTCGAGCAGCGATTCATCGGTCGCGGAGGCGGAAGCTTTTCCTGTGCCTCGGATTCCTTTTTCGCCTCCTAACTACGTTTGTTACCGAAGTGCGGCACCGGTGAAAGTGGACGGGAACTTAGATGAGCGAGACTGGAGACGAGCGCCTTGGACCGAAGATTTTGTCGATATCGAGGGCGAAAACCGACCCCGGCCTCGTTTTCGCACGAGGGTAAAAATGCTCTGGGACGATAATTATTTCTATGTAGGTGCTGAGCTGGAGGAGCGAGATATCTGGGCTACCTTAACCGAGCGCGATTCTGTTATTTATCAGGATAATGATTTCGAGGTTTTCATCGACCCGGACGGTGATACCCATGAATACTACGAGTTGGAAATAAATGCCCTGGGTACAGTCTGGGACCTGTTGTTGATCCGTCCTTACCGTGACGGTGGTCCGGCGGTGCATGCTTGGGATATCAAGGGGCTCAAAGCGGCGGTGAAGGTCAATGGCACAATTAATAAACCGGGCGACAAAGACAAGAACTGGCAGGTGGAGCTTGCTTTTCCTTGGGAAGTGCTTAAAGAGTGCATGGGAGGGAAAAAGTTGAAGCCAGAGGCGGGAGACCAGTGGCGGATGAACTTTTCTCGCGTGGAATACAGGGTTAATGTGCGGGAAGGACGCTATGAGAAGGCCAAAGACCCGGCCACCGGACAGCCCTTAGCTGAGGATAACTGGGTTTGGGCTCCAACCGGGTTGATTAATATTCATTATCCTGAAATGTGGGGCTACGTCCAATTTTCGGGAAAGATAGCGGGCGAAGGGAAAGAGAATTTCGAGTTAACCTTAGAGCAAGACGCTTCTTGGGTCTTGAGGCAAATCTATTACCGCCAGCGGGATTTTTATTCGCGTCATGGCCGCTATGCTGAAAGCGTCGAAGAACTTAACCTGCCCAAGCAGAGCTGGGAAGGCTATCCCTGGCCGCCGCAAATCAAGGCTACCTGGGATTTGTGGGAAGCTATCTGGCCCAGAGATGACGGCAAAGTTATCCTTTCTTTGCGCCAGGATGGCCGTTTGGTTAAAAAAATAATTGATTGAGATTGGCTCTTGGTCATGGATATAAATGAACGCTCTTCTGATGAAAAGAAAAAAATAATCATTGTTTTTTATTTCCTTGGCTTGATAGCGCAAGGTACCAGGTTCCAGCCTTCCAGGTAGCAGCTAATTTTTTTCGCCGCGGGGACAAAAGCCCAGACATTAATTTCTTTTTCTTCACCAGGAGGTAAGAGAAGAAAATTATCTTCCCAGAAACAAGGGAGAGGTTCTTCTCCGTCGTTTGTCCTTAGACTCAAATAAATGAAGAATGCCAAGTTTGGGGTGGGGTTATGAAGTTTGATTTTCCAGCTCCTGAGTGAAGCGGTCCAAGATGTTCGAGATGAGTTCAGCTCAACGAGCTGGGAAATGTGTGCCTGGGAATTGTATGAAGAGGATAGGGAAGATGGTGCTTTTCGATTTTCAGCAGCGAGAGGAGAAAGAGATAAATTATCTGCTCCTTTCTGGGTCGTTTCTCTTATCTCAGCCTGAAGCTTGACTTGCGGCAAATTTTGAAGCGCTCTCAAGTCATCATCAGGAGAAAGCCAGTAATAATTCTCGGCGAGAAGACGAGTTTCTTTTGGTGCAGAAGCAGCCAGGGAATAAAGCCGGAGGACACAGAACGAAGCTTGAGAAATCACCACGGGCCATAATTTTTTTGCCTTCCCTCCCTCTACCGTGAGCTTTTCCTCCCGGGACCATATCTTTTGGCCATCGAGAGCATATAAATCAGTTTGGAGCCAGAGGTTTTCCGCCTTTTCCGGCTGCTGATTAATGACCCAGACGCTTTTATCCCGGAGGTCGAGCTGGGGATGGAGCGGCTCGCCGGCGCGGCGAGCGAAATAATAGGCGGCTGTCGGCCGAAGATAATAATCATAGAGCTGCCACATGACACTCGGCCAGGCAGCATTAGTTTTCCAGAGGATAACGCCGGTAGCTTGCTCCAGGGCTTGGTTTGCGGCCTCGAAGATGGCTCGATAATTTTCCGCATTAATTAGCTGCGCCTTCCAGACATAATCCGTCAGGCTTTTTGGTTCGCCATAACGCTGGCGGATGGCTTTATCATACAGACTGTACTTGCCGTTGCCTTCGCAAGCATCATGCTGTCCCCAGAGATGGTTGAGAGGGAAGGGAAGGTCAGACGAAGGCCTAAAGTCCAGTAAGAATTTTTTGAGGCTCGGGAGAAGAGGCAAAGAAGGCAAACCCACCTCGTTTTTAAAAAGCCAGTCTTTTCCTTGCTCCACTAAGTTGTAATATTCTTTTGGGTTTACCCAGTAATATGGTCCGCCAGAATAACTCCCGGCAGGTTGATTATCAGGCCAGCTCAGACCCCAGGCGGCAGGTGGCTCGGTATAGCCAGAGGAAGGAAGAAATGGCCTTGTCCCGTCGAGCCGGGCAATTAGCTCGTCTCGCAACGGCTGGTAAATTTCCTTTCGAGGATATCCTTCATTGCCCGCGGTCCAGAGAAGAAGGGAGGGGTGATGCCGCAGTCGTAAAATGGTGCTTCGGGCGTTATCGAGAAAAACACTGGCCTCGATGGGCCAATCGCGGCTTCCCTTACCCCAAGTTGCCTGGCAATCTCCGGTTATCCAAAAATCATGCCAGACAAGAAGGCCCAGCTCATCACAAATCTGGAAGAACTCTTCAGGTGGAGTTACGCCTCCGCCCCATAGGCGAACTAAGTTTAAATGGGCATGGCGCCAGAGCAAAAGCTCGCGCTGAAGCCAATAAGGGTCAGCTTCGCGGCGAAGCAGCATCTCCGGGACCCAGGCGCCGCCCCGAAGAAAAAGACGCTTCCCGTTAAGAAAAAAATCGCGTCTTTTCCAGCCATTAACCTCGGTCACCTGGGTGGCAATTTCTCTGATGCCGAACCTGATTTTTTCTTGGTCTGAAACTAAGCCCGCCGCGATAAAGCTTAGCTCGAGCTCATAAAGATGGGGGAAGCCCATGTCTGCTGGCCACCACAACTTTGGTTCTTGGAGCCGAAGCTGCGGCCATTCAGCTTCATCAAGCATAATTTCTCTTTTTTCAAGAGGCGCCAGCTCTATTTCTTTTTCGAGATAAATCTCTCCTCCATTTTGCCGCGCCTCATTTTTATTCATCAGAAATCCCTGCCTCGGAAGAGAAAAATTAGCTGGCCGAATCCTGGCCCTTAGATTTCCTGTAACAGAAGATTTTTCCAGGTTTCTCAGTTCCGCTTTGATGATTAACGTCGCCTCCCTGATGGTTGATGCAGAAGCAAGCTGATTCTTTTCGCTCTGACCTATTATTTTACTTATGACCACAGGATAATTGATATCCACCGGTCCGGTCGCAGAAAGAGTAACTGGTTGCCAGAGGCCCATGTTTCTGTCTCTAACTTCTGGAATCCAGTCCCAGCCAATCGAGCATTGCATGGTTACATTTTTACCGATATCGCCTGTAGGACCGCCATTTTCGCCAAAAGAGCCAAAGGTTCGAAGCTGAGGTTCAGCCGGAAGTCCCGGGAAATCGAGCGGGAATACCAGGATGGCCAGAGTGTTACTTTTTCCCCAAAAAGTAATACCAGTTACGTCCAATGACCACTGACCAAACATACCGGCAATTTTCTTTGCATCAGCCACAAGCTGGCCATTCAACCAGACTTCAGCGCGATAATTAACTCCGTGCAAGTTAAGCCAGATGTGTTGGCCGCGAAATTTATCAGGAACTAGGAAGCGGGTCCAGAACCAATAGGGGTCGCGCCAGGGATGGCGTTTTCCTGGAAGATGACTGTAGCGAGCCAGGCCCCATTGGTGGCTATACTCTTCATGGGCGTCAGGAATTTTCATGTTATTCAGACCAACGGTTGGCTCAGGATAAACCCCATGGCGAACCAGGGCAGCCAGGACAGTTGTCGGTAGCTGAGTTTTAAACCAGCCCTTTGGCCTGAATTCAGAGGAGGAGATTTTTTCTCCCTTTTCCTTGACGAGAAAAGATGACTGCAGGTACCAATCTCGCGGCATGATTAATGAGTTCTTCTCTGCCAGAAAGGATGTGCTGGAGGAAAAGCTTTCTTTAGCCTGGATAGAAAAGAAGGAAAAAGGGGGAGGAAGGCATATGAGAATGGCCATAAAGGTCAGCGAGAAGAAAAGATTTTTCTTCAACCGTTGATGGCCGTTTGAAATAAAAAAGCTCATTTCTAGGCTCAGTTTTTACTTTAATTGTTTTTTTAGCTTTGAAAATGATTAAAACCTGATTGGGGGAAGGTTACTGGCTTATTCTCCTGGAAATAAACCAAATTTCCTGTTTCTGCGGTAATCCGGCCAATAAGCGGCAGCTGCCAGCCAAAGCGACGCCAGAAATCAGCGGCCAATGGCGGAAATTTTCGCGGCTCGACGGTGAGAAGTAAGCAATAATCCTCTCCTCCTGTGACCGCTACTTCCTCAGGGTTCCAGCTATATTGACGGGAGCATTTTTTTAAGGCAGGAGAGAGAGGTAGTTTATCTATTTGGACTTCTACGCCGCAACCTGAGCGCTCCATGATTCTCCGCAGGTCGGAAGCAAGGCCATCAGAAATATCCATCATGGCGTGAACTTCGGGACGGCGAG
>FWPV01006430.1_pt1 | contig 14168 bp, 13 predicted proteins | sample 2228371 | NCBI WGS metagenome assembly FWPV01 (sample SAMEA103939776, study PRJEB20133) | metagenome
AATGATATATAGTATAATTTCTGAATTTAAACAAAAGAGAACAGCGGAGGTTTTAATGGATTTTAAAATACGCAAGGCTGTGCTTCAGGATTGTGCCTTAATTGCAGATTTTAATCTCAGGATGGCTTTGGAAACAGAGAATATCCAGCTTGATTATCAAACAGTTCTGAAAGGGGTAAAGGCAGTAATTAAAGATCAGCATAAAGGGTTTTATCTTCTTGCCGAAGCTGAGCAGAAGGTTATTGCCCAGCTGCTCATCACTTTTGAATGGAGTGACTGGCGGAATAAAAATTTCTGGTGGCTGCAGAGCGTCTATGTGCTTCCGCAATACAGAGGAAGGGGAGTATTCAGCGGATTTTTCAGCTATTTAAAGGAACTGGCTTGTGATGCCAGAAATGTTGCCGGATTGCGTCTCTATGTTGATCGGTTTAATGAACGGGCACAGCAGGTTTATCAGAACTGCGGAATGGTCAGCAGTCACTATCTGCTTTATGAACTTGAATTGTAATCGGTTGAAATTTGCAAAAAAGTTGCTTTTTATTAAAATTTGATTATGAAAAAGGTCAGGAAGGCTTTTATTCTGTTGATTTTTTTTTTGTCAGCAAAGATGCTGCCCGGCGAAGATTTATTTCCTGTAAGAGCTTTTCGTTCATTTGAAAAGGGAAACTGGCCGGAATTGCCTCAGAATTCGATTACCGAATTAGTTCAGGATCAGCGTGGAATTCTCTGGATCGGAACACTTGATGGTGTTGTAACCTTTGATGGTCTGAGATTAAAGCTCCTTGAAAATGATCCCCTGGCACCGGCGAAAGGTTTGATTTTGGGCATTGCCTGCGATCATCAGGGTCATGTATTTGTTTCCACTAATATCGGGGTGCATCGCTTTGATTACCAAAAATGGCTCTTAATTGATTCTGAAGCACCGATGATGAGAATTATTGCCGATAAAAAAGGCCGGCTCTGGGGACAAAAACTCGGCAATGAACTTTTTTTTCTGGAAGAAAAAAACGGAGCTTTTTTCTGGCAAAGACCACCGATTCCTCTGCATAAGAGGTGTGAAATTTTTTTTCCCTATGATGAGGAAAACATTTTCTATACAATTAACAATCAGGTTTATCACTTTAACGGTTCCCGGCTGAATGAAATCTGTCCGCAGGACAGAATTCCTGATCGTTTGACGATATTCTTTGTTTCCAGAAAAGGGCGTATTTTTGCCGGCACAGACAGCGGTAAGCTTTTTACAGCATTAATAGATAGTCAGAAGTGGCAAAAAATTGAAATAAAAAACTGGCAGGGCGGAGGTCTGAGAAGAATTGTTGAAGATCATCAGGGTAATTTCTGGATTGCCGGCTTTAGACAGGATTTAATCTATGGAAATTTTGAGAACGGCTGGACTGTCTGGACTAAAGAGAACGGCTTAAAAGATGCCGGAATCCTGAGCCTGCTTGTTGACCGGGAGAAAACTTTATGGATCGGCTATAACGGAACCGGGCTGCATCAACTGCTGAGTCATGAATGGCAGCATCGTGTCGGTGAAAAATCTGATCTTTTAAGCAGCAAGCCGTTTAGCGTATTTGGAATTTCCAGAAGGTTCAGACAGGGATTCCTTGCGGCTGTTTTCAATCAGGGGATTATGAGCTGGGATGGAAAAAAATTTGAATTTTATGACCGGGAAGATGGTCTGGAAGAAGATGTGCGGCATGCAGTTGAACCGGAAGAAGGGGTTATCTGGGCGGGCTGCCGTTTCGGAATTTATGAAAAGAGAGGCAGGAACAGATTTAAGAGAGTATATGAGCTTCCCGGAGGGTTTGCTACAAGGTTCATTCGTCTTGATTCAGGCGATTGGCTCTGTGCAACTTCTAACAGGGGTTTTCTGATAAAAAAGAAAGGCGCAGCAAAATGGAAAGATGCAGACGAATTAAACCAGAAGCTGCCTGACGGGCAGATCCGGGCTGTAGCCGTTTGCAACAAAACTGAACTCTGGGTGGCTTCCTTAAAAGGTATTACTATTTTTTATAACAATGATAATGCAGAGCTGATCAACTTTAAAGATAATCCTCTTCTTCCGCAAACTGTCAATGCTATTTGTCAGATGAAAAACGGAGAAATCTGGCTTGGCGGCTCAGGCGGTATTGCCATTTACACTCAGAAAAGCTGGCAGAGATTTCCTGAAAACGAGCGTCTGCCCGGAAATACAATCTATGCCATTGCTGAAAACCAGCTTAACGGTGAAATCTGGCTCACCGGTTCAGAAGGAGTTGCCTGTAAATATAAAGAAAAGTGGATTCATTATTCGGCAAAAAACGGATTGATTGAAGAAGAGTGTAACCGCAACGGACTACTGATTAATGATGATGGCACGGTGCTTGTAGGCACAATGCGCTCGCTGGCATTTTTTAAGTCGGAAAGAGAAAAGAGAGAAGAGGCACTCACAGTTAAGACTTACTGGTTGCAGCTTCCTGATTTTAAGAAAACAAAAGAAGGGTTAGTTTATCCGGCCGGTGCGGCAACTCTCTTTTTTAGCTGGCACTCACCTTATCTTAAACCGCAGCAGATTTTTTATCAGCTGCGGGCAAATAAAATTTCAGAAAAATTGCTCGAGCTAAAAAGTGACAACAGCCTGTTACTGACCAGGCCGGCTTCCGGCTGGTGGGATATTGAAGTGCTGGCAAGAATCGATGACGGCGAAAACTTAATTAACTGCCAGCCGTTGAAAATTAGTTTTTATATTCAGCCGCGTTTTATTGAGACAATCTGGTTCAAGCTGATTTCTGCCCTGATTGTTTTAACTTTTGCCTGGCTGATCTTTTTGTGGCGTATTGGCATTGTTAAAAAAAGGAATGCAATGCTTGACCGGCTTGTTGCCCAAAAAACAGAAGAGCTTAACGCAAGCAATCAGGAGCTCTCTTTACTTAATGCAAAGCTTAAAGAACTGGCTTCGGTTGATCACCTGACAGGTTTACTCAACCGGCGGGTGATTGAAGAGCGGCTGAATGAATATCTGGCTTTGCTGGAAAGGCAGAAAAAACCGCTCACTATTTTGCTCTTTGATCTGGACTATTTCAAGCAGATCAATGATACTTTTGGTCATGAGATTGGCGATCAGGCTTTAAAAAGCATCGCCGACTTGATGAAGAAAACCTTTCGCACCAGTGATCTTTCTGCAAGATTTGGTGGCGATGAGTTTCTGGTTGTATTTCCAGACAGCAACGAGCGGGAGGTAAAGAGTGTATTGAAGAGATTTCTGCTTAACCTTTCCAGAATCAGAATCAGTGCCAAAGAAAATATTGAACTGACGCTTTCCATTTCCGGGGGAGCTGTTTCGCTAATTCCGGAGAGGAATATAACATTTGATTATCTCTTAAGAAAAGCTGATCAGGGTCTTTATCAGGCTAAAGCTTCAGGGCGTGATCGTATTGTCTGGGTTGATTGAAGAGAATTTTTTTGTAAAAATCATTTTTAATGAGCAGGAACAGGATTTTTTAAAATTGGTGGTCTGAATTTTGTGTTGAACAATCCATAAATTCAAGCTGTAAAGTAGAGTGAGTTATGGCAAATTCTTTTTGCAGATAATTTTCGACATTGAGACGGATTGCTTCTGCCTGCTCAATTGAGCTGCAGCTAACCTGCAGATGAGCTTCAAAAAGGGGTTCACCTTCACTGATATTCCAGATATGCAGGTGGTGAATGTTTTTAACGCCGGAAATTTTTTCCACCTGAGCTTTAATCTGTTTCAGATCAATCTCCTGCGGTGCTCCTTCCATCAGGATATGAGTTGATTGCTTAAAGACTTTCAGCGTTTCTCTGATAATAATAATGCTGAAGATGATTGTAATTGCCGGATCGAGCCGGGGAAAAGAGAAGAGTTTAATAGCCAGGGCGGTAATGATCACCCCGGCTGAAATGAAGCTATCGGCAAGCAGATGCAGATAGGAAGAACGGATGTTTAAGTTATGTCTGCTTTCCCTGTAAAGAAGTAATGCTGAAAAAATATTGGTCAGCAGAGCCACAACCGCAACCGGGAGCATAATAGCGGTTTTGATTTCTGCTGGCTGAAAAAGTCTGGAAACGGAATGCCAGAGAAGAAGGGCACTTATGAGCAACAGCCAGCCGGAATTTATAAAAGAGGCTAATGTTTCAGCTCGTTTCAGCCCGAATGTGTGCAGGCTGGTTGCCGGAAGCCGGGAAATCTTTAAGGCGACTGCTGAAATTATCAGCCCGAGAGTGTCGATAAGGTTATGCAGGGCGTCTGCTAATAGAGCCAGACTTCCGCTTAAAAAACCGGCAATTGCCTCTGCGCTACTTATCAGAAGATTTAAAGAAATTGCCAGCAGGAGTTTTTTTAAACTATTCGGCTGCATTGGAATCTTTTCTGTTCATTTTGCGATGGGCATGTTTTTTTTCCTGAAAGTCAACAATCAGAGCTGTCACGCTGTCGCCGGTAACATTGAGAATTGTGCGGAACATATCAAGCACTCTTTCCACTCCCAGGATCAGACCTATTCCTGCTGCCGGAATGCCTGCTGCTTCGAGCACCATGGTGAGTGTGACGATCCCACTTCCCGGAACTCCGGCAGTTCCGATTGCTGCAGTAATTGCGGTTAAAATTATAGTAAGCTGCTGAACAAAAGTGAGCTGCAGGTTAAAGATCTGGGCAATAAAGATGGCGCTTATTCCCTGATAGATGGCAGTTCCGCTCATATTGATCGTTGCTCCAAGAGGTAATACAAATGAGACCACAGTTCTGTCGATTTTCAAATTCTGCTCACAGACAAGCATATTTTCAGGCAGCGTGGCATTTGAGCTGGAAGTGGAAAAGCCAAGAAGCATTACCGGTTTAAAGTGGCGGAAAAATTCCCTGCTGCTCTTGCCTGTAAAAAGCTTAATTGCCAGGGAATAGATTCCGAAAAGAAAAGTCAGCATGGTAATAATTGTCAGAATTGTATAGCTTAGCAGGGCAGAGAGAAAATTAAAACCGGTTTGGATGATGGCACCGGTTATCAGAGCAAACACCCCTGCCGGAGCTGTCTTCATAATCATTTTTACGATCTTGATCAATGCCAGGTTCAGGCTTTCAAAAAATGGCAGGAGCCACTGGCGGTTATCAGGTTTTAAAGCGGCAATCGCAGTGCCCAGCAGCATGGCAAAAAAAATAATTGCCAGTAATTCTCCTTTTACAAGGCTTTCAAAGGGATTTGCCGGAATAAGATTGAGCAGGAAGTCGGATAATGATTTTTTTTCAATTTTTTGCTTTTGTTTGTAGTCTTCCATTCCGGGAAGCTGGGAAAGGGAGTGAGTTTTTCCCGGCTGAAAAAACTCTGCGACAAAAATTCCGCTTAGTATTGCCAGCAAAGTGAAAAGCAAAAAAAGGGCGATCGTTTTGGAAGCAACACGCTGTAAAGTTTTTAAACTGGCAAAAGATGACATTGCGGAAAGAATGGAAAAGAAGACCAGCGGAACAACGATCATATTACGCAGCTTTAAAAAAATCTGAACGATTAGGGTAAAAAAGTTATTAAAAATAGTGATATTAAGGAATTTTAAAATCAAGCCGCAGATAATTCCGCTGATTAAAGCCAGAATAACCGGATTCCATGATCTCTTCTGTTTCATTTTCAATTATAGCAGAAGCTCAAAGTAAAAGTTAAGGGTTCAGACATTTTTTAAAAAAGCCTGTCTCAAACTCAATTTTTAAAAAGGGTTGCTTCAGCCGATGAGATGCGCTATACTGAAAGATGCTGCGAGTAAGTGCTGGATATTTCAAAGGCAGAGGATTAAAAGGGGTTTCCCATCCGGATGTCAGACCAACAATGGCTCGGGTTAAGCTGTCTTTTTTTGATATTCTGCAGACAAGAATAAAAGATACTATTTTTCTTGATGGTTTTGCAGGAACCGGAAATATTGGTATTGAGGCTCTTTCACGCGGCGCAGAATATGTTGTTTTTGTTGATTCTCTGCCCCAGTGTGAAAAAGTTATTCAGCATAATTTACAGAAAATCGGGGTTCAGCCGGATCATTTCAGAATTATCTGCAAGGAATTTAATCGTGCAGTGATTGATCTGGCAAAGCTGGAACTGAAATTTGATTTAATTTTTCTTGATCCGCCTTATAAATTACTGGAGTTTGCCGATCCGCTGAAAGTAATTTTTAAGAGAGGCGTGCTTAAAGATGAGGGGTTGATCGTGCTGGAGCGGCCGACTGAATTTTATTTCAAAACAAAATTCTTTAAATTAAATCGCAGTCAGCAGGTTGGAAGAAAAACACTTGATTTTTTCGGCTACTGAAAAAATTTTATTAAGGAGAGGATTAAAGCTGTTTTTTCCTGAATAAGAAGCGGTGCAGAATCGGGCGGGAAATTGATATTGCCTTTGAAGGACATATTTCCTGACAGCAGAAGCAGCGGATACAGTTTTTGTAGTTAAAAAGCGGGTGTTTATCTTTCCAGATTATTGCTTTCGGTTGTGCCGGGCAGATTTGTTCGCATTGCCTGCAGGAAGAGCAGTTTTTAACCAGAAGTACCGGCCGGGGAGTAATCCGGTTGCGCAGAAAATCAGGGTATTTAACCTCGCTTGTTTCCGGAAAATTCCGGCGATCAATTTTGAAGTCAGGTTGAATGAAATTTTGCCAGTTCTGACCGTCATAATCGGTATTGGCAATTTGCCAGTTACCCAGGCCTGACTCCTGACCTAATTTCAGTACGGGAATATTTTCCGGAGGGTAATCAATTAAGCGGCAAAAAGTGCTGTCCAGAGCAACCGGATCTCTGGAAAGAAGCAGCACTCCCATTGAGCGGGGATTTCCGGAGCGCGGTCCGTTTCCTTCCATGGCTACTATTCCGTCCATAATATAAAGTCTTGCCGGAAAAATGCGGTGCAGATCAAGCAGCATCTGGCTGAATTGCTTGCGGGTACGCAGGCGGAAGTGAAATTCACCTTTTTTCAGTCCGGGAATTAAACCGAAATGGTTCTTTACTGCTCCGGTAATCCCCATAAAACCATGGGTTTTCATCTTGCTGACACTTACTATTGCCGGCTCTTTTTTCAAGGCCAGAGCAACCGCATAAGATGGAAAAAGTAAGCCGGACGGGCTTTTTACAGAAAAAGAATCTTCAAAGTCAGAAATTTCAACCTTAAATTCTTTTGCCACAGCCAGAATCCCGTTTTTGCGGGCGGTAAACAGCGGTTTGGTCAGTCCCGGGGAATCACCAAACTCAAGCGAAAATCCCTCTCTTTTTAAGATGGAAAATAGTGCCGCCAGGACTTCAGGATGAGTGGTAACTGCTTTTTCAGGAGCATCCGGAGAGAGCATGTTGGGTTTAATGAGAATCTTTTCTTTTTCTGGAAAAAGAGACTTTAATCCGCCCAGGAGCTCAATTCCTTTTTTTAAGTTTTTTATCAGAGTTTCACGCTCATAATTGCTCTGCAGGATAATAACGCGACTTTTCAATTTTTTTCCGGAATGAAATATTCCTTAACAAATTCAGTTGCTTCGCTCTCATTTCCCCTTAGGTCAACGGCACTAACCGCATAATAATAGAAAGCTCCGTCGGCAACATTATAATCACGGAAGGTTGATTCTTTTAGATTATCCTTGATCAGGATTGCCGGCAGTCGTGGAGCCTCTTTACGATAAACACGCCAGTGGGAAAAGTCTCTGGTCATTTTTTGCTTCCAGGAGAGCAGAATATGATCACGACCGCTAAAAGTAATCAACTCTTCAGGAACAGGAGGTGGTGTCCGGTCAACAAAGCTGATTGTTGCTGAAGTAACTGGTTCGCTTTCAATCTGGTTGTTGATTTTGGCAATTACCTGAAAAGCAAATTCGCCTTCGGTTTCCGGTTCGAATTCGTAATATTCAAAGCCGTAATTGTCTTCAATTGTTTTCCATTGATTGTCAACAAAAGCAGCGAGTTTATACAGAACCTGCTGCAATTTTTCTCCGCTGACATTTTTAGTGCTTCTTGCCCATTGAATCCGGATTCTATTCTCAATTTGCTTGATTTCAATTCTTTCAGGTTTCTGGGGAGGTGCTTCAATATTTATTTTGACAATCGGGCTGAGTTTTGATTCCTGGCGGTTGTATCTGAAGAGAGTTGCAAAGTAGAGTGTTTTGCCGAGAAACTCGTCAATTTTCAGTGGCTGACTGAATGAGTAGTAAAATCCCTCTTTTAATTGAATGTTTTTTATATTGAGTGTGGTAAATTTTTTTGCCAGTTTCAAAAAAAAGCTTTTTTCAACCTCTTTTTCTGATCTTTAAATGGTTATCCTTTCAAGATTAGCCGGATTGAAATCCTCCTGTGCGGAAATTTTCTGGGGAAATTTAAATTCAAAGATTAACAGATTGCCTCGGAGAAGAACTCCTGTCTTTTCAATGGCAGGAACATTCAGAGGTGAGTCCAGTGTCAGTGGGCCTTTTTTCCCGCAGCACAGGCAACAGAGCAAAATAAAGATTAAAACAAAGTTTTTCTGTTTCATAGGATATATTTGCTTAAATCAATGTTTTTGACCGTATCGGCAAGCATTTTTTCCACATAGGTTTTATCAATCGTTATTTTCTGTCCGGAGAGTTCTGAGGCAGAAAAAGAGATTTCTTCCATAATCTTTTCCATTATTGTATGCAGACGGCGGGCACCTATATTTTCAAGCGTTTTGTTCAGGTTTTCCGCAGCAGAGGCAATTTCAGCAATTGCCTCCTCATTGAATTCAATTTCAACATTTTCGGTTTTCAGCAATAAGTTGTATTGTTTTAAAAGGGCATTTTGCGGTTCAGTCAGGATACGAATAAAATCTTTTTTATTTAATGAGTCAAGTTCAACTCTTATCGGAAATCGTCCCTGCAGCTCAGGGATCAGATCTGAAGGCTTGGTCACATGGAAGGCGCCGGCGCCAATAAAAAGGATATGATCTGTTTTTACAATTCCGTATCTTGTGTTCACCGTTGTTCCTTCAATGATTGGCAAAAGGTCGCGCTGCACGCCCTCGCGCGAAACCTGAGGTCCCTGTCCGCCGCTTTCCCGGCCGGCAATTTTATCGATTTCATCAATAAAAACAATTCCCGCCTGTTCAGTAAGCTCAATTGCTTCCTGAGCAATCTGGTCCATGTCGAGAAGTCGGTTCTGTTCCTCACTGGTTAAGATTTTGCGCGCTTCAGAAACCGGAACGCGGCGCTTTTTATTCTTCATGCCGCCAAAAATATTCGGAACCATTTCTGAAATCTGCATACTCAGTTCTTCAATATTGGAACCGGCAAAAATTTCAACCGGTGCTATTGCCGGAGGCTTAATTTCAATTTCGACAATGCGCTCTTCCAGTTTGCCCTCTTTCAGCTGTTGACGCAGTTTTTCTCTTGTTTCGGAATAGCTTTCCTGAGGTTCGATGCTCGTTAAATTTTTATTTACGGGAAGCAACAGGTTAAGCAGGCGATCTTCGACAATAGAGTTGACCTTGGCACTGTTTTCGCGCATTTTTTCTGCTTTTACCTGATCAACAGCCATTCTTACCAGATCGCGAATGATTGATTCAACATCACGGCCGACATAACCGACTTCGGTGAATTTTGATGCTTCAACCTTAATAAACGGAGATTTTGTCAGTTTAGCCAGGCGGCGGGCAATTTCAGTCTTGCCAACTCCGGTAGGTCCGATGAGTAAAATATTTTTCGGAATAACATCATCGGCAATTTCTGAAGGGAGTTGCAGGCGGCGGTAACGATTTCTGAGAGCGATGGCTACAGCACGTTTTGCTTTTTTCTGGCCGATAATATATTTATCAAGTTCGGCAACAATTTCCTGTGGTGTTAAATCATCGATTTTTAGCTTTTTTTTACTCATAGGTCAATTCCTCGATTACAAAGTTATTATTGGTATAGATGCAGATAGCGGAAGCGATTTCCAGCGATTTTTTAACTATTTCAACTGCACTAAGACTGGTATGGTGAAAAAGCGCCAGAGCTGCAGCCTGGGCATAAGGCCCGCCAGAACCGATAGCCAGAATTTCATCGTCCGGCTCAATGATATCACCGCTTCCGGAAATCAGGAACGATTTTTCTTTGTTGGCAACGATTAAGAGTGCTTCCAGGCGACGGAGAATTTTATCAGTGCGCCATTCACGAGCCAGTTCAATGGCAGCTCGGGAAATGTTTCCGTTGTATTCTTCAAGTTTTGCTTCAAAAAGCTGAAACAGGGTGAAGGCATCTGATGTGGCTCCGGCAAAACCGGCCAGAACCTGATTGTTATATAATAATCTGATTTTGCGGGCTTTATGTTTTAAAACTGTATTCTGCAGCGTGACCTGACCATCAGCGCCAATGGCAACACTATTTTCCCGGCGGACAAGCAGAACGGTTGTACTCAGGATTTTTCTTTTCATAGATTATTATAACCTAAATTATTTGTTTTTAAAAACTAATGCCCTTTTTTATTTTTTCCCGGAGAGCTAAAATAGTTGGATGAAGAAAAAAATTTTACTGTTTTTTTTAATTCTGACATTAGCTGTTTTTTTTGGCTGTAAGAGCAGCAAAAAAAAAGATCAGGAGAAGAAAAGAGAGCGCGGCTACTATGAAAAGGCGGTGGAAAGCTATCTGGAAAGTAATCGCAAACTCGATCAGGCTCAAAAAAAGCTTGATCAACATCAGAAAGAGTATGAGCAGGCTGCTGATCATGGCAAAAAAGAGGAACAGGAAGAGAATTAGCGTAAAAAATTGAGTTAAGGATTGTTAAAAGAATTGATTTTTTGTTTTAAAATTGAAATTAAAAAAATTTTAATTAAAATAGAATGAAAAAAATTTTACAGGAGTAATTATGAAGGCTCTGAAATCAATATTATTGCTGATAATGCTTGATTTTGCTCTTTTTGCCGGGGGCTGGCTTGTAGTCATCGGTGGGGGCAAAAAACCGCCTGAAGTGCTGCACAAGATCATTCAGCGTGCAGGTGGTGTGGATCAGATTGTGATTATTCCTGCAGCAAGTGAGGATCAGCTGGACAGTGCTCTCTATGCCCGTCACGATTTTGAAGCGAACGGTGCCCGCAATGTCCGTTATGTGATTTTAGAGGCCGGTCAGGTGGATACAGAAGAAAACCTTCTGCTCATAAAGAAAAGCAGTGCTGTTTTTTTTAGCGGAGGCGACCAGAATCGCCTGATCGCTATACTTTCCCGGACGAAATTACTCGCCGAAATTAAAAAAGTCTATGCCCGGAGCGGTGTAATAGCCGGAACGAGCGCCGGAGCCGCTGTTGTCAGTAAAATAATGATAACCGGGAAAGAGCTTCTGAGTGAGAAAAAAAATAGTGATGAAAAGAGTGGCTCTGAAGTGTTGAAAACAGGCAATGTTCAAACTGCTGAGGGCTTTGGTTTTCTAAGAAATGTAATCATTGATCAGCACTTTATTAAAAGAAAGCGTTTTAATCGGCTTTTAAGTCTGGTTCTGGAAAATCCCGGATTGCTGGGCATCGGAATTGATGAAGAAACGGCGATTATTGTTCAGGACGGGAGAAGTTTTGAGGTCAGCGGCAGCGGTCAGGTGCTGATCATTGACGCCAGAAAATCATTAATTCATCAGCCGGACATTAACAAAAACCTGCGTGCCAGAAATGTATTGCTGCACCTTTTAGGTAGCGGAGAAAAGTTTGATTTGCAGAGAGGACATGTTTTATGAAAAAGAGAAGTTTTTCTATCAATACCTATTTTCTGATTTTTATCATTCTGGTAATAATGGCTCTGCTTACCTGGATTATTCCGGGGGGGAGTTATGAATATCAGGAAAAGAACGGAAAAAAAGTTGTTGATGCGCAATCTTTCCATAGAGTTGCGGCAAATCCCCAGGGTCTCTTTGAGATTCTTATGGCTCCGATCCGCGGTTTTTCTGACGGCTCGGTAATGCTGATCGTTGGTTTTGTATTGATTGTCGGCGGAGTTTTCAGTGTTCTGCAGAAAACCGGGGCAATTGAAGCGCTAATCCGCTCTCTGGCGATGCAGGTCAGAACGAATCCGCTGATTGACCGTTTTTTTATTCCTCTGTTTATGGTGGTTTTTTCGATTGCCGGGTCAACTTTCGGGATGAGCGAAGAGGTCATTCCGTTTGTTATGCTCTTTGTTCCTCTGGCACTTTCCCTCGGATATGATTCGGTTGTAGGTGTGGCAATTCCGTTTATTGGTTCGGCTGCCGGCTTTGCTGCAGCATTTATGAATCCATTTACTCTGGGTATAGCCCAGCAGATTGCTGATTTGCCGCTCTTTTCCGGTTTTGGCTATCGTCTCTTCTGCTGGCTGGTAGTAACTGCGGTGGCGATTATCTTTGTTTACTCTTATGCTCAAAAAATTCGTCGTCAGCCGCAATCAAGCATTACCTATGAATCTGATCAGCTAAAAAGGAAAGAACTTCATCTGCAGAAAGAAACAGCAGAGCTGAAGCTGACAAAACGACATAAACTGGTTGCTCTGACTCTGATGCTGGGAATAATTTTTATGATTTTCGGGGTTTTAAAATACGGCTGGTATATTGACAAAATCAGTGCAATATTTCTGGGAATCGGAATTGCCGGTGCCATTGCCGGCAGGCTGAAGGTTGATCAATTTACCTCTGCTTTTATTGCCGGAGCTAAAGATCTTGTTGGAACGGCTCTGATTATTGTGTTGGCAAGAGGCGTGCTCTATCTTGCTCAGGACGGAAAAATTATTGATACGATTCTTCATGCAGCAACAACTCTGGTCAGGGGACTGCATCCTTACTTTGCCGCTGTATTGATGTTTGTTATCCAGACAATTATTAATTTCTTCGTTCCTTCAGGAAGCGCTAAAGCTGCTTTAACCATGCCGCTGATGGTTCCGCTGGCTGACCTGTCAGGCTTAAGCAGACAGGTGGCTGTTCTTGCCTATCAGTTCGGTGACGGTTTCAGCAATATGATTGTTCCCACTTCGGCAGTAACGATGACTGTTTTAATGAGCGCGCAAATCCCTTTTGAAAAGTGGACGGGATTGATCTGGAAATTACAACTCTGGTTTTTTATTGCCGGGGTTCTGCTTCTTCTTCCTGCGGTTTTAATCGGCTGGTAGAGCTAAATCATTAATTTTTTATTTTTAACAAGAATTTTCCCGCCGGCAATAACCGTTTGCAGAGAAAAATGATTGTCAAGCAGGATCAAATCAGCGTCGAAACCTTCTTCAATTTTGCCTTTTGTGGACAGCTGGAAAAATTCTGCGGCGTTGCCGGAAAAGAATTTTATTGCTTCAGCGGGAGAAACTCCTTCCTCCAGGACAAGATCGCGAAATTCCTGCAGTAAAGAATCAGGTTGAGCAGTGAAGATTTTTTTTAGCCTTCCCTGCTGATCAAATTCAGGCAGTGAACCTCCGGCGTCAGAGGAGAGAGTAATTTTCCCGGCTGGCACTTTTGCCTTTAAAAGTTCTGTCAGTGCTTTACTCGGCTTTATTTCAGTTTCCGGAAAAAATCGGTAGGAAGATGTTGTAATATCGATATTACAAAACTGAGCAGCCTTTTTGCTTGCCTGAAAAAGTTCTTTACTGCGATTGCAATGAGTTGCCATGATATTCAGGAATTTATTCCCGCTCTTTCTGCAAAGCGATTCAATTTTTTCAAATTTTTCCGCTTCGTCTCCGAGGTGAAATAATACAGCACCGGGTTTTGCCGAAATCATTCCGCTAAGTCGCGCCTGACTGACGAGCTGATAAAGTTCTTCAACCGAGGGATTTGAAGAGCGATGGTCGGCAAGGGCAACTTCACCGATTCCGATAACCTCGGGAATAAGGATAATGTCTTCAAAAACGCTTGCAGTAATTGAGGGAAGCGGAAATTGATATGCGCCGGTTAAAAGCCTGCAGGAGAGGCCGAAACTATTGAAATAGCGAACCTTATAGAGCAGGTTCTTAACCGAGCGCGTGTATCCGTCTGCTCCAAGAGAACCAATGGCAGAAGTTATTCCGGAAAAGAGCAGAGCTTCAACGGCTATTTCCGGAGTTCGTGTTCGTGGACCTCCTTCACCGCCAGCGCCACTGAGGTGGATGTGCGGATCGATAAAACCGGGAAAAGCAACAAGACCATCGCCTTCAATTACTTCAACTTTTTTACTCGGCAGATTGATTTTTTTGTCCAGAAGGGCAATTTTGTCTGCAGAGATGAGTACCGATAATCTTTGTTCTCCTAAAAGTTTAATGTT
>FWPV01011400.1_pt1 | contig 14167 bp, 15 predicted proteins | sample 2228371 | NCBI WGS metagenome assembly FWPV01 (sample SAMEA103939776, study PRJEB20133) | metagenome
TCTTTAACCCCTTTCTTTGTTTTTTTAACCATTATGGTAATATTTTACATCATCACAAATCATTAAAGCAGAAGGAGTTTTACTATTTTTGAAGAATCTATGTCTATTACTGGGAGGTCTTTTCAATTTTAAATGCTTATGGCTTGGAACCATATCTTGGATTTTTGCATTCAATTGATTATGGCAGACCTTCCCTTGCCCTTGATTTAATGGAGGAATTCAGACAAGTAATAATTGACCGCCTTGTTTTGGAAGTCATAAACAAAGAAATAATTAAACCAGATGGTTTTAAAAAAGATGAAGAAAAGGTTTATTTAAATGAAAATAGCATAAGAATTTATTTAGAGCAATATGAAAGGAGAATGAGAACCCAAATAAATTATGAAGAAAAAGAAATAAATTACAGGAAAATAATTTATGAGCAAGTCAAAAAATTTACAAAATATTTACTTGAAGGAAAGGACTATATACCTTTTGAATTAAATTAATATGTTTTTTTTGATAAGTTATGATATAGAAGAAGACAAAAAAAGAAACAAGATTGCAAAACTTCTGGAGGACTATGGGAAGAGAGTTCAATACAGTGTATTTGAATGTTTAATAGATTTGGAGCAATTAAAATATATTAAAAAAAAGGCTGAAGAGATAATTGATAAAGAAAAGGATAGCTTAAGGATATACCGCTTATGTGAAAATTGCCAAAAATTGATAGAAATAATAGGTGAAGGAGAGGTCTCAAAGGACTTGGATTTTTATATAATTTAATATGGGATTTGCGCAAGGAAGGAAATACTTTTAGCAATTGAAAAAAATCAAAATTCAATATTTTAAAAAGAAAAATTTTGGACAAAAAATTTGACATTTGCGGAAAAAGGGTTTAAAATGCTTATATCTACTGCTCTTTGAAAATGCGCAGTCAGAATGTCTCGACCCGCTTTAAGGGGATGCAAAAAACAGTAGTTAGCATTTAGCATTTGGCATTTAGGGGTTTTGAAAATTTGATATTTTAAAATCATTAAGTTTTTTTTAGCTTTTAAGGTTTATTGATTTTTTTAAAAAATCCTATATGCTAACTACCAAATGCTGTATGCTGTAGTTACCAAAAATATTGCCCTGTATTTTGATTGGTGATATAATACATAAATGCATAAGTTAGCTAAGGAAGCAAGAATCTTGATTTTAGAGGCCTTGGACAAAGCAGGTTCTGGGCATACGGGTGGTTCCCTTTCTATAGTTGAAATCTTAATTGCCCTTTATTATGGAATTATGAAACACGACCCCAAAAACCCCTTTTGGGAAGAAAGGGACAGGTTTATATTGAGCAAAGGACATGGAGTTCCAGCCCTTTATGCCATCTTAGGTATGCTTGGATATTATGAAAAGGAAGAAGTTTTTAATTTAAGGAAATTTGGAAGTAAGTTCCAAGGACATCCAGACAAAAGATATTTCCCAATCCTTGAAACTTCAACTGGTTCCTTAGGACAAGGATTTTCAATTGGGATAGGTATGGCAATTGCTGGAAAGTATGATAAAAAAAATTACCATATTTATGTTTTATTAGGCGATGGAGAATTAAATGAAGGACAGGTCTGGGAAGCATCTATGTTTGCAGGAAATCATAATTTGGATAATCTTACTGCAATTGTAGATTTAAATGGTTTTCAATTGGATGGGAAAACTTCAGATATAAATGATTTAGAACCCTTAATGGATAAATTTAAAAGTTTTAAAATTGAACCATATTTTTGCGAAGATGGACATAATATAAAAAAATTAAAGGAAATTATTTTAAAAGCAAGAGATGATGGGAAACCTTCTGTTGTTATAGCAAAAACAATTAAAGGGAAGGGTGGGGGAATTGCAGAAGGAAATAATGAATATCATGGAAAAGTTCTTGATACCAAAGATAAAGATATAGCAATTGCAAAACTTAAAGAAGAAATAGAAGAGGACTATGACATCTAAGGGTTCCTTAACTATTAGGGACGAATATGGAAAAACTTTACTTGAAATAGGAGAGAGGGAAGAAATTTTTGTCTTAGATGCTGATCTTTCTTCTTCTACAAAGTCAGTTTTATTTTCAAAAAAATATAAGGAAAGATTTTTTAATGCAGGAATTTCAGAAGCAAATATGGTTTCTATTGCAGCAGGGCTTGCCCTTTCTGGCAAAAAGGTATTTGCCTCTTCCTTTGCTTCCTTTCTAATGTGCAAGGCATATGATCAAATAAGGGTTACAATTTCTGCCTTAAAACTTCCAGTTGTTTTAGTAGGTTCCCATGGGGGAATTTCTGTGGGTGAAGATGGATACTCCCAAATGGCAATTGAGGACTTTGCCCTTGCTTTAAGTTTGCCAAATTTTTATGTTTTACATCCCATAGATTTTAATTCTACAAGGGATTTTGTTTTACAGCTTTTAAAAATAAATAGCCCTGCATATATGAGAATTTTAAGACCAACTTCACCAGAATTTTATATAAATGGCAGAAAAGCAGTGATTGGAAAACCAGAAGTTTTAAGGGAAGGAAAAGACATTACAATAATTGCTTCTGGGCTTTTGGTAAAAGAAGCAATGGAAGCAAGTATAGAATTATCAAAGGATAAGATAGAGGCAGAAGTTATAGATTTTCATACTTTAAGACCCTTTGAAGAAGAAATCTTATATAATTCTTTAAGAAAAACAAACTCTGCTTTAACTTGTGAAGACCATTTAATTGAAGGGGGACTTGCAACTGTCATTTCATTATGGTGTTCTAAAAACTACCCCATAAAAATTGATTTTATTGGCATAAATGACTATGCATCTTCTGGTTCTCCAAAGGATCTTTATAAAAATTATGGTTTAAGTTCAAAGGATATATATTTGAAAGCAAAAAAATTGCATAAAAAAAATTAAAATGAAAGGGATTAGAAGTAAAAATGAAATTTGATATTGGAAAAGCTACAAGAATTGCCTATGGTGAGACCTTAAAGGAAATTGGGATGGAAGATAAAAATGTTTTTGTCTTAGATGCAGATCTTTCAAAGTCCACAAGGTCTGAAGAATTTTTTAAAGAAGAGTTTTTAAGAGAGAGATTTTTTAATGTAGGAATTGCAGAGGCAAATATGGTTTCCATTGCAGCAGGATTTGCCCTTTCTGGAAAAAAGGTCTTTGCCTCTTCTTTTGCTTCCTTTTTAATGTGTAAGGGTTTTGATCAAATAAGGGTTACTATTGCTCCCTTAAAATTACCTGTGGTACTGGCAGGTTCCCATGGAGGAATTTCTGTGGGTGAAGATGGATATACTCAAATGGCAATTGAAGACCTTTCCTTAGCATTGAGCTTACCAAATTTATATGTATTACATCCTGCAGATGAAAACTCTACAAGAAAATTTGTTCATCAATTATTAAATTTAAATTCTCCTGCATATCTTCGCCTCTTAAGACCTGCTTCACCAATAATTTATGAAAGGGGTAAAAAAGTAGAAATTGGAAAAGCAGAGATTTTAAGAAAGGGAAATGATATAAGTATCTTTTCATATGGACTTTTAGTAAGCGAGGCATTGATTGCAGCAGAAGAGTTATTTAAGGAAGATATTGATGCAGAAGTGATTGATTTTCACACTTTAAGACCCTTAGATGAAGAGACCCTTTTTAATACCTTAAAAAAGACCAGATGTGGGCTTATATGTGAAGACCATTTAATTGGAGGGGGGTTGGCAGGACTAATTTCTTTATGGTCTTCTAAAAATTTTCCCGTATCTTTGGATTTTGTTGGACTTGTAGATTATGCATCTTCAGGTAAGCCAAAGGAATTATATGAAAATTATGGCTTAACTTATGAAAAAATTGTTTTAAAAGCAAAAAAGTTATACCATCAAAGAGATCAAGTAACTTTGCATCTTTAAATGGTCTTAAAATTATTGTTAAGTGAAGAAAAATTGGAAAAGATTTGTTTAAAAAAGAAGGGAGAATTTTTAAATTCAATTAAAAATAAAAAAAAAGAAATAATTGATAAAATTTGTAAAGAAAACTTTTTAGAACCCACAGAAGAAAATTTTATAAAACTTTATCCAAAGGGTTATTTTGAAATTTTGATGGAAGTATTTCAAAAAGAAGTGCTTAAGGTAAGTTTTGCTCCTTTAATTGAAAATTTAATGAAAGAAAAAAATTTTAAAAGGGAAATTAGGGAAAAAAGTAAACCCTTAGAGGTATATTTTCTTTATAATTTCTTAGAAAAAGTTCTTGATGAGGTAATAAAGATAGGATGTTCTTTTTATTATGGAGAGGGAGGTTCTCAAAATTTAACAATTTTTTTAAAAAGGTTAAGGGGCTTATATGGTTTTGAAGAGTTATCAAAATTTTTGGAAGAATTTATCTTTGATTTGAACTTTTCAATTCAAAATTTTGAAATTGATGAAATTTTTTCAAAAATTGAAGGTGATTTAGAAAAAAATTTTTTTAAGGTAAAGGATAAAAAAGAAGTCCCTTCTATCCTCCTTGCCCAAATGGGAATCAATGTATTAAATATTAGAAAGCCCTATCTTTTTTCTAATTTAAGAGAAAAGGAAAAAAAAGTTCTATTGGAGAAATTTTTAAAATTAAAGGATAAGGCAAATTTTTTGTGTTATCTTTATAGCATAACAAAGTATCTTATTGATAATAACTTTCAAGATATTGACTATGAAAAATTTAAAAAAGATTTTCTAATGAATTTAGAATTAGAAGGGGCTGTAAAAGTTCCAGATAAAGAAATTTTAGAAAAGGCAAAAATTTTTGCAAGGATGCTTCTTTTTAAAGAATACGAACTACTATCTTTTGTGGAAGAAAATTTTGAAAAAGGTGAAATCTTTATAAATATTTGCAAAGATATAATTAAAAAGGACTATAAAGTTTTTGTTGAAAATTCTTTATTGCCTTTTATAAAGGAGAAAAAAGAAGGGGTATATGGTTTTAGAAATTTGTTGGCATTTCCTTCTTATATTTTACATAGGGAATTGGAACCCCTCCAAGAATTTAAAGAAAAATTTTATCCTTACTTAGAAGATGAAGAAATCATAGAACCCTTAAAAAATTATGAAGATAAGATTAAATATGAAATTGAAGAAGAAATTAAAAAATTAAAGGAAAATTTTTCTAAGATAAGTAAGGAGGACTTTGAAAAAAAGGCATTAAAAATATTGGAAAAAATTTCAAATTCTCTCTTGTTTTGGGATGACTACGGAAAAATTTTACAAGAGTTTGCAAGCACCTTTTTACATTTACCCCAAATTCCCGCCAATGTTTTAAATAGTTTTTTAAGGTTTGCCTCAAATTATTTAAATGTAATCTTAGATGAAGATAAGTTAATAGATATGCCTCCCAACGCAAAACCAAAAATTGTTTTACTTGAAACTTTAAGAGAGGCAAAGGAAAAGGGAAAGATTTTAAGTATTTCAGAACATTTAAAAGAAGCCATTTCCTATCCCTTCTTTGAAGAAGTTCTTTTTGAATATAAACTTTCAACTCCTTACAGGGATTTTTACTCTTACATAAAAAACTTTTTAACTTCAAAGGATAGCAAAATTTTGTTAAAGGAGATTATAGAAGTTTTGCAAAAAGAGGACTATGATTTTTCCCTTTCCCAAAAAATTTTTCAAGAATTGTCCTTTTTATCTGATTTAAAGGAGAAGGAAATTTTTACTCTTTTGCTTGATGAAAGAAATATAAATCTTTATAAAAATGAATTAAAGGAAAAAATTTTTAAAGTTTATCCATTCCTATCTATAAATCTTAAAGAAATTTTAAAGGAAAAGGGTTATTATTTGGAAACCCTTGAAATTGAGTTTACAAGAAAAGAAAAGGCATTTTCAAATTTTTTAAAGGAATTGAATTTAGAAAAATCCATATATTCCTTTGAGGACTATTTAAAGACCTCAAAGATGTCTTACGAAAAGGAAGAAAAGGGATTTTGGGAAGAACAATTTATTTCCTTAAAACATTATTTAATTCAAATAGAACCAAAGGAAAATTTCTTTCATATAACTTTATATGTATCAGGACAAAAAGAAGGACTCCATCCCTTTGAAGGACAACAATTAAAAAGTAAAATTGTATATAAAGAAGAGGAAATGAATTGGAATTTGTTGCTCTTTCAAAGATATGCAAGCTTTTTGCTGGACTTAGAAGAAGAAATTTTTGAATATGAATATAAAAAACCAGAAAAGAAAAGGGGATATAAAATTAAAAGAAAAAAGGAAGAAAAGGTTATTTCTTTTAAAATGCAAAGGGGAAAATTTTTATTGAAACTTGATTTGAAGGAAAAAGATTTGAAAAAAATTTGGGCAAAGGGATGGGCACCTTTTCATGCAAATTTAAATGATGAAACAGAAGCAGAAAGAGATTTAAGATTTTTATTATCTATTTTAAAAAATGTGATATTATAAAAATATGGAAATTCCCATTAAAGGCAACAGTATGGAACCCTTCATAAAAGAAGGAGACCTTGTTGAAGTTGTCCCTTCAAAATTTTATCTGCCAGGAGATGTTTTGGTTTTTTTTAATCCCTTGGGAGCCATCCTTTGCCATCGCCTTTTAGGTTATTCCTTAAAGGAAGGAAAAATTTATTTACATTTGAAAGGAGATAACTCTTATAAAAAGGATTCTCCTGTTTTTTATTTAAATATCATTGGAAAGGTTGTAAAAATAAAAAGGAATGGTCAAATAATTGAAATTAAAAAGGGGAAAAATTTATATTTATGGATAAAAAACCTATGTCAATGGATTTGTTTCAGATAAATGAAGATTTTTATGATGGTTTAAAAGAAGCAGAAAAGGGAGAAGATTTTTATTTTCCCTTAGAATTTTTTTCCATAAACTTAAATTTAAAAAAAGAGGTTGCTGAAATATTGTCAAAAAAGTTTAAAAATGAAAAAAGTAAAATTAATGTGAAACCAAAGATATTTTATTCCCCCGTAAAAGAATTTAAAAAAACAAAAAAAAGCCCCTATGTTTATGATATAACCTTTATGGAAAATAATAAAAATTTGATTTTTTATGCCTATAATTTTGCTTCAATTTTAAATTTGCAAAATCCAAAAAAATGTACTCTTATTTTAGGAAATGAAAGAGATGAAAAAATTGCCAGTGAAATAGAAAATTTTTTAAGGGTTTATTCAGCAATAATTCTGCCTTCTTTTAAGTCAGTTTTATTGCATTCTTCTGCAGTTTTATTAGGGGATAAAGCCCTTGTTTTTTTTGGACCCTCTGGTGCAGGAAAATCTACAATAGCAAAATTATTTTTAAAATCTAAGTTTAAAACTTTATCAGACGATTTAAATATTTTAAGCTTAAAAAATCAAAAACTTTTTGTCTCTACTTCTCCCTTTTTATCAGAAGTTAAGAGGGTAGAAAAGGGAAAGTATGAAGTTAAAAAAATTTTTTATTTAAATAAAAGCAATGAAAATTCCCTATCAAAGATTCCAAAATTGAAACAAAGGGCTTATCTTTATACAGTTATGCCAGTTTTAAATTCCTTAAAGTATTTTCAAAGGGGAATATTTTCTTATATATCAAAGGTTTTAGATTTAAAGGAAGTAGAGGTCTTAAATTTTAAAAAAGATGAGGAGATAGTAAAATGGTTGAAATCAATTTAAAAACTATACTTAAAAGAAATGCCCAAGTAAGATATACAATTGTTCCAGAAGGAGGACTTGTAGTTTTGCATGAGACAGGAGAAATATTAACTTTAAATCCCATAGGTATTGAAATCTTAGATAAATTAGATGGGAAAAAAAGGGTTCAAGATGTTTTAAAAGAAATAATTAAAAACTATGAAGTAGAAGAAAAAATAGCTGAAAGGGATTTATTGGATTATTTAAAGGAACTCTTAGAGAAAAAAATAGTGGAATTTGTATGAATTATCAAGAATTTTTAAGTAAATGCTGGGAAAATCATAGATTGCTTTCTTTAATGTTTGAGTTAACTTTTGTATGCCAATATAAATGTCCCTTTTGTTATAATGAAAAAAATAAAAGGGGAAAAAATTTAAATTTAAAAAAATATGAAGAAATATTAAAAGATGCAAAAGGTGAAGGTTGCCTTTATTTAACTTTATCAGGTGGGGAACCAACTTTAGATAGGGATTTTTTTAAAATTTGCAAAATAGCAAATGATTTAAATTATTCCATAAGGATAAAATCAAATGGGTATAATTGGGATGGGGATTTTATAAAAAAATTAAGAGATGAAGTAAATCCCTTTAATGTGGATTTATCCATCCTTGGAGCAACAGAGGTGACCTATGAAAAAATTTCAGGTGTTAAGGGTTCCTTTAAAAAGTTTTTAAAAACAATAGAATATTTAAAAAAAGAAAATATAAGGATTAGATTTAAGTTTCCTTTAAATTCTTTAAATGAGGAAGAAATTGATGGGGTTTTTAAACTTGCAAAGCAATTAGAAGTAAAAATAGATGCTTTTGCAGAAATTACACCTATGGATAATGGAGATCTTTTCCCTTTAAATTTTTCACCTTCAAAAGATGCAATTATAAAAATGTATAAAAATATGTATAAATCAAATAGTAGGGAAACTTTATTTTTTTCTGAAGAAGAAATGGATAAGGTAGAATTAGATTCTCCCTTTGTTTGTGGTGCAGGTATAGCAAACCTTTGTATAGACCCCTACGGGAATGTTTTTCCTTGTGTGGCTTGGAGACATAAAGTGGGAAATTTATGGGAAAAGGGATTAAAAGACATTTGGAATTCAAAGGAAATTAATAAAATTATAAGTATAAGTAAAAGGGCAAATAAAAGGAAAAAAATTAATCCCAATTTAAAAGGTGAAATTTTTTGTCCTGGTATAGCAGAAGTTCAATATAAAAACCCCTTGACAATATATCCAGAAGCTGTTAAAATATCAATGCTTAGGAAATTTTCTTTAAACTTAGATAAAGAAAGGAGATAGAATATGAAAGATAAAAAGAAATATGAAAGACCAAAAATCCTTGATTGCAATAAAATAGAGGCAATTGCTGGGGTTTGCCCTCCTCCAACAGGTAAAGCAAATTCTTCTACTTGCTCCGTTATAATGTCATAATAAATTTATTTTTACCCCTTTATTTGATTTAAAACTGGAAGAAAATTTAAAAATTATTCCAACACCTGGATATATAGGTGGATTTGGATTTTTTCATAAAGATTTAAAAATTTTTTATGGCGGTTATTCTTTAATTAAACCAAAAAAAATTAAGGTAAAAGAGGATACAATATTTGATTTAGCATCTCTTACTAAACCATTAATTACTGCAAACCTTTTTAAAATATTAAAAATTGATTTGTCAATCCCCTTTGAATTAAAGGGTATGGAAAATTTTCCCTATGGGAAACCAAATTTAAAGGATTTATTAGAACATAAATCAGGGCTTCCTTCTTGGTATCCTATAAAACTTTTATCTCAAAAAAAGGAGGAAGCAATCATAAAAATTCCTATGTTACAAAAGGAGGAACCAAAAAAAAGAACAGAATACTCTTGCTTAGGTTATATCCTTTTGGGTTTTTGGTTAGAAGAAAATTTTAATAAAAGTTTAGATGTCTTAGTGGAAGAAAATATAATAAAGCCCTTAAAACTGAAAAAGGAAATTTTTTTCCCTTTTAAAAACCAAGTTCATAAATTCAAAGTTGCAGGAAGTGAATTTGGGAATAAGATTGAATATGAAAAAGCTCGTGGGAAAATTGAAAAGAGGAAATCACCTATTTGGGGTGAAGTTCACGATGGAAATGCTCATTTCTTAGGGGGTTTTGCTGGAAATGCGGGGCTTTTTGGGACAATTAAAGGTGTCTTTGAATTGGTTAAAAGTTGCTCAATTGATGGTTTTGAAGGAAAAGAGGGAGAATATTTTAAAGGTTTTAAAATTGGAGGCAAGGAAACTGCATTTCCAAAGGGATGCTTAGGGCATACGGGCTTTACGGGAACAAGTGTTTGCTTACATTTGAAAAAAAACCTAATTTCAATTCTTTTGACAAATAGATTACACCAAAAAAATCCTCCAGATTTATTTACCTTTAGAAAAAACTTTCATAACCTTATAGAAAATTTAGTATAATTTTATTATGTTTTTAATTTATACGAGTCCCTTTTATATCATAAGATTGGAAAGAGGAGAAGAAGTTATTTATTCATTAAAAGAATTTTTGAAAAAAGAAAAAGTTCCTTCGGGAGTTCTTTGGGGAATTGGTGCACTGGAGGAATTAGAAATTGGCTATTTTCAGGAAGAAAAAAAGGAATATATAAGAAAAAAGATTCATAAGACAATGGAAATTTTAAACCTTACAGGAAGTGTCTCTTATATAGATGATAAACCCTATCTCCATATACATGGAACCTTTGGAGATGAAAATTTTAATGCTTATGGTGGGCATTTTTTTTATGGAAAGGTTGGAGCTACAGCAGAAATTTATATTTTAAAGTTAAAGAAAAAACTTGTAAGGTTAAAGGATAAAGAAGAGCCCTTTTATTTTTTAGACCTTCCTAAATTTTTGAAAGGATAATAATATGCAAACAATTCCCACTATTTTCTTACAATACTTTTCTTGGGATAAAGATAAGGCAATAATCTTTCACAATGGAAAAGAATTCCAAGAGGTTAAACCTGAAGAATTTTATAGTGATGTTTCAAATTTGTCTTATGGTATGAGGAGCTTAGGGATTGATTGGGGAAGCAGGATTGCAATCCTTTGTGAAACCAGTTATCAATGGCTAATTATGGATTTGGCAATATTAAGCATAGGTGGTGTGACAGTTCCCATCTACCCCACTTGGCCCTCTTCTTATGTATTAGACCTTTTAATTAGAAGTAAAGCAAAGGGATGTTTTTTTTCAACTCAAGAACAATTAAATAAAGTTTATCCTCACAAAGATGATTTAAAGGATCTAAATTTTTATTTTACAAAAGAAGAATTTGAAAAAGGAACCATTTCTTTAAATGAATTAATAGAAAAAGGGAAAAAATATAAGGAAACCGTAAGAGATGATTTTAAAGAAAGGGTCCTATTAATAAATCCAGACCAAGTTGCTACAATAATTTTTACTTCTGGAACAACGGGGAAATCAAAGGGAGTACAACTGACACATAGTAATATAGTTTCTAATATTGAAATTGCTTTAAAACTTTTTAAAATTGGACCAAAGGATCTGGCTTTAAGTTTTCTTCCCCTTTCCCATATCCTTGAAAGAATGGTAACCTTTACTTATCTTAAAGCAGGTGCCACAATTGCTTATGCAAGATCCCTTGAAACCTTATCTGAGGATCTTCCCATAATAAAACCAACAATTTTTGTGGCAGTTCCAAGGTTATATGAAAAAATGATGGCAACAATAAAATCCAAAGTTGAAGGAAAAAAATTAAAGGAAAAGATTTTTTTAAAAGCAAAAAATGTAGCAGAAAATGTTGCTTATCTTGAAACAAAAAAAGAAAAAATTCCCTTTTCTTTGAAATTAAAAAGAACTATATTTGATTTTATTTTATATAAAAAGATTAGAAAAAAAATTGGTGGAAGGTTGAGATTTTGCATTTCTGGTGGAGCCCCACTGGATAAAAATTTATTAGCTTTTTTCTTAGGTGCTGGAATAACAATTTATGAAGGGTATGGTCTAACAGAGACATCTCCTGTAATTTCAGCAAATTATGAAGGAAATATAAGAATTGGTTCCGTAGGAAAAATCTTTGAAAATTTAGAAGTTAAAATTGCAGAAGATGGGGAAATCCTTGTAAAGGGTCCAAGTGTTTTTAAGGGCTACTTAGATGACCCCATTTCTACAGAAGAGGCATTTACTCCAGAGGGTTTTTTCAAAACAGGAGATATTGGATATATAGATGAAGAGGGATATTTATTTATAACAGATAGGAAAAAGGACATAATTATTACAGCAGGGGGTAAAAATATTGCCCCCCAATTTATTGAAAAGAAAATAAAAGATTATAAGGGAGTTTCAAATGCCATTTTGTTAGGAGACAAAAAACCCTATCCCATTGTATTAATTGCCCCTGATTTTGCTTTTTTAAAAGAATTTGCCAAAAGGGAAGGACTTGAAAATTTAAAGGAAGAAGAGATCATTATAAATCAAAAAGTTAAAGAATATTATAAAAAAATAATAGAAGATGCTTCAAAGGACTTGGCTTCCTATGAAAAACCTAAAAATTTTGGGATTATTCCAATTGAACTTACAATAGAAAATGGTTTTTTGACTCCCACTTTAAAAGTTAAAAGGAAAGCCATAGAAGAAAATTTTTCAAGTTTAATAAAAGCCCTTTATGAGGAAACTTGAAAATGAGGGTATTTATAAGTGAATTTTTAACAACTCCCTTTACAAATAAAAATATAAAAAGTGGTTGGGTCCCCCATTTGCTTTATGAAGAAATTTTAAATTTATCAAATATTGACGATGAGGAAATTGATTATTTATTCATTTTTGGAATAAGAAAAAAAGAAGGGGAAAAAATTTTTAAAAAAAACATTAATAAAACATTCTTTTATGGAAATTCCACAGGCACTTTAATAAATAGTTTTGTGTTAGCAAATGAATTGTTAAAAAATAATAAAGCCAATTTAATAATTTTAATTTCAATAAATGAAAAGCCAGTTTCCTCTCCTTTTAAAAGGGAAAAAATAGAATATTTATGTGAAGCAAAGGAATTTAATATTAATAGAACAATCTTAGATGAAATATTGATAAAAAGTTATTTAAAATATGAAAATATTTTTTCAAAGGAAAATTTAAGGAAAAATTTTCAACCCCTTTATTTAAAAGATGAAGAGCCAAATCTTATAATGGAAGATCAATTTTTTTTAAAGGGTTTAACAAGGGAAAATTTAAATCTAAAGGAATTACAAACTTCAGATCCTTGGGAAATCTTTACAGATTATCACTTTTGTGAAAGTGCTTCAGGAGGGTGTGCATTAATTCTTTTAAATGAAGATTTTCTAAGAAAAAAACATCAAAATAATTTAGTAGAAGTAGGTTTTTTTAATTATACAAAAAATTCAAATTTTCCTTTGGATTTAATAGATCTTTTAAGTTTTTTAAAGGATTTTTATTACAAAACTGCCTTTTCTTTTTCTCCTTGTATTTTTGAAGAAGCAAAAACAAAGGCATTTTTTTCTGATTATAATTTACAAAAGGAATACTTAGGCAAAACTATCCAAGTAGAAGAGATAAATCCCTATGGTTCTGAACTTTTTTGGGGATGGGCTAAAGGGAGTACTTTTTTAAGGAGGATTGGCTTTTTAAAAACTTTTTTAGAAGAAAAGAAGGGAAAGGGGCTTTTAATTGAAAAGATATATAAAGGTCCCAAATTTTTAATGGAGCTTATAAACCTATGAAATTAAATGAGGTTTTATCTGTAGAAAGTTCTGAAAAGGGTTTGTTTATTTTAAAACTTGAAAATCCTTCCTTTAATTTAGAAACATTACAGCAAATTCCTTTGGGTTTAGAAAAGATAAAACATTTCAACAATATAAACGGAATAGTCCTTTATGCAGAAAAACTTTTGGGACCATCCTTTCACGATTTTAATTTATACATACAAAAAGAAGAACTATTATCAAGCTATATAGATGCAGGGGAAAATTGTATTTCTTCTTTTAAAAACTTACCTTTGCCCTTTTGTTTTTATATAGAAAAATATGTCCAAGATACACCCATTGAATTTCTTTTAGAAATTCCAAGGGTTTCTTTTTCAAAAAATGCATTTTTGAAATGGAATTATAGTCAAGTTCCCATTTTTCCAATTTTTGGAACACTTGGCAAATTCATAGATAAATTTGGAATAAAAAAATTTATTGAAATATTTATAAGGGGTGAAAAATTTTATTTAAACAATTTAATTTCTGGTATGGTTATACCCCAAAATTTTTTCTTAGAGGGAATCTTAGATTTTATAAAGAAAAGACAAAAAATTAAGGAAAAAAAAGAAAGTTATATTATAAAAAAGGCAAAGGATTTATTTGAATGGAAAAAGGGGAAAAAATTTTTAGAATTTGCACCTGATGTTTTAATAATGTATCTACAAGATGCTTGTTTTTTACAACTGACGCAGCATTGCAAACTACTGCTATTTTTTTATCCTTTAAATAAGGCAAGTATAGGAAATAGGGCTATCAAGCTTCTTGCGTCCAGGCCTTTGAGCATGCTAAAAGCTGACTCAAGCGCTGT